>Ga0116166_1000092_pt1 | contig 79154 bp, 67 predicted proteins | sample AD_JPNMR2_MetaG_FD_89884 | JGI IMG/M metagenome (GOLD analysis project Ga0116166, IMG submission 89884) | Active sludge microbial communities of municipal wastewater-treating anaerobic digesters from Japan - AD_JPNMR2_MetaG | ecosystem: Engineered > Bioreactor > Anaerobic > Digestate | place...
AGGGTCGTACTCGCCAAAGGATAGGTTGAAATAAAATCTGACCTTTCCTTACTAGGCACCCCTCTCCTTTGTAAGGAGAGGGGCCGGGGGTGAGGATTGAAAGGGAGAGGGTTTTGGAAATGAGGTGCTATCAACTTTCGACTAAAACGTTACGCTACGGGGGTGCAACACGTTCTGTAATATATTCCATTACTACCCGTCAACGTTGATAAAGACTCATAGCAAGCGAGTTTCATCCGACCGCTACAAAAAATTAAAAATGTTTTCGTATGAATTTTGTCTAAAATCCAGAAAATAGGGCAATATTTTTCATACCTTTGTATCTGAAATTTTTAATACGTTCTGCCATGACCATTGATTATAATGAGCGAATAATTCGTGTTATTGATAATACAGTTGAACAATTATCAACCCCTCAAAGCTACGAGCAGGTATATCATAAACCCGTCTTGAACGAGGAAATGCTTTCCATTGATTCGATAAAAGAGATTATGGAAATAGTACAGGGGATTTTGTTCCCTGGATATTTTGGCAATACTTCAATCAAGCCTCATTCCATGCGCTTTCACATGGGTGTAAATGTCGATAGGTTGTTCAAGCTGTTGATGATCCAGATAAAGCGAGGATATTGTTTTGACTGCACTTCCGATGATTGTGAGACATGCGATACGTGTAAAATTGATACAGAAGAGGTTTCATTAGCCTTTATACAGTCGTTACCCGAGATACGCGAAAAGTTATCGAAAGATGTAAAAGCCATGTATATGTACGATCCAGCCTCGAAAGGGTATGGCGAAATTATCTTTGCCTATCCTGGCATTAAGGCATTGACCTATTATAGGGTAGCGCATCGTTTGCATGAGTTGCAGGTACCAATCATTCCTCGTATTATTTCGGAGATGGCCCACAGCGCTACGGGTATAGATATACACCCGGGGGCGCAGATAGGAGAAAGTTTTGTCATCGACCATGGTACCGGCGTGGTTATCGGGGAAACCTGTATTATAGGTAACAATGTTCGTATCTATCAGGGAGTTACGTTGGGTGCCCGTAGCTTTAAGCTCGATAGCGAAGGTAACCCGATGCGTGGATTACCCCGTCATCCTATTGTTGAAGATGATGTTGTGATATATTCTGGCGCTACTATCCTGGGACGTGTTACTATTGGAAAAGGTTCTGTTGTTGGTGGTAACGTATGGATAACCCAGGATTTACCCCCCTATTCAAAAGTAGTTCAAGGCAGACCCCGTGAAACACTTTTTGAGTTTGGTGGTGGAATTTGATCAGTTATGCTTTCTTTTCTGCGTTTGTGCTATTGAGCTCAAGTGTTTTCATTGGCATCACTTCTTCACCATTGTCATTGCTATACCCATAAATGTATAGGGTGTGGTGCGAAGGAGTAAAATTATTCATTTCGCAGGCCGTTTTGATAATGAGCTGTATGCGAGGATCGCAAAACTCTATCACTTTACCCGTTCGCATGTCTACCAGATGATCGTGCTGCAAACATTGGAAGGCACGTTCGAATTGGGCTATGTTCTTCCCAAATTGATGTTTAACTACCAGATTGGCATCTAAAAGCAATTCCATAGTATTGTACAGGGTAGCCCTACTGACGCGGTAGTTTTTGTTTTTCATGAAAACATACAGGCTCTCTATATCAAAATGCCCTGTACGAGAGTATATTTCATCCAGAATAGCATAGCGTTCTGGAGTTTTGCGGTGCCCTTTTCTTTCTAAATATTCAGTAAAAAGTTTTTTTACCGTTTCCTTCACTTCTTCGTTTACCATGGCTCTTATAATTTTTCCAATCGGCTAATTTAATCAATTTTTATTTATTCTAAATAAAAAATATTAAAACTTTTCCATTTTTACAGCATGATTGTTTTCTACATGAAATACATGATGTCCGTTACTTACTCGTTTGAGGATGGGCATCAGGTGATTGATATCGGTATCGGTAATAAAAATTTGTCCCGAGAGGCTATTCTGGGTAAGATCGATGAGGCGTTCGACCCGCTGATGATCAAATTTGTCGAACAAGTCGTCGAGCAGCAACAATGGCTTTTTCTGGCTATGTTTGTATATTAGGCTGTATTCGGCTAACTTAAGCGCCACCAGAAATGTTTTTTGCTGTCCCTGTGAGGCTATGCGTTTTGCGGGAATACCATCGATGAGCAACAATAGATCGTCCTTGTGGATGCCTACTGAAGTATGTTCAAGTTGCCTGTCTTTAGAAAAATTCTTTCGCAATAATTGTAGCAAATCCTCCTCATGGAGTTGCGATTGATACGATAAATCTACAGCCTCTGCCTTCCCTGCTATTTGTTGGTACATTTCCAGGAAGATGGGACGAAATTCGTCGATAAATGTCTTCCTTTCGGTATAAATTATTTTGCCTGCATTAACAAGCTGTTCATCATATATATCAAACATTTCGAGCAGTGGTGAAGACGACTGGCCGGCAATATCTTTCAGCAAGCGATTTCGTTGTTGTAAAGTCCGGTTGTATAGAATCAATTGTTCCAGATAATTTTTATTGTATTGCGATATGATCGTGTCAATTAATCGACGACGTTCTTCGCTTCCTTCCGTAATTAAGGTGCTGTCGTTAGGGGTAATCATTACTACCGGAATAAGACCAATATGTTCTGAAAGTCGATCGTATTCTTTCTTATTGCGTTTTACAATTTTTCGTCCGTTCTTTTTGTAGCTACAGAGGATTTCTTCGGTATAACCAGTCTGGGTAATATATTCCCCCTGTACTACAAATAACTCCTCGTTATGCCGGATGTTGTATTGATCGATGTTACTGAAGTACGAACGGCACATCGATAGATAGTAAATAGCATCGAGCAGGTTGGTTTTTCCTACCCCGTTGTTTCCTACAAAGCAATTAATCCGGTCGGAAAATTCAATGGCCAATTGCTCGTAGTTTTTGAAATTTACCAACGATAGCTTGCTAAGAATCAATTTTATATGTTTTGCCGAATTCGCAGCAAAGATAGATAAAAGACGGCTAATAAAGCATGGCTGTAAAAATAGATTTTATGCCGTGTCGTTAGTTATAGAAATTAATAGTGCTCCTAAAGGATAAAAAAAATGATAGAAGCTCTTGTAATATTCGTTAGTCTCATTAACTTTGCAGCGAAAAATCGGGGTGTGGCGCAGTTGGCTAGCGCGCCTGCTTTGGGAGCAGGAGGCCCCTGGTTCGAGTCCAGGTACCCCGACAATACATCAAAGCTGAATTTTAATATTGGTTAGTAGGTATGCATGTTCTAATTCAGCTTGATTTCTAAATAGGCATGTTCATTTAAGCAAAGGGTACATCCCACACTTTAGTAAAATTCAAATCAATTCGTAATACATACATTAAAAAGGCTTCCAATTATAGCAACTTATTATTGTTATGATTTTCCCGAAATGTTGAAGTCCCATTGTTTTTGATTATTACTCCATTGAGACGTGCGCTTCGATGCGTCTATCCGTTATTTAGACTTGTCTTCTAGCGTTTTAACCAAAAGTTGCATGTTATATTTATCCCAAAAGTTATAGACTGTTGAAACGAGCATGTATAGCAGTATTCACAAACGAGTATGAAAATATTTATCATTTTCGTACTTGCCATGTGTAGGAACCTCACCACATGCGAGTTCCATCCGGCCTTTTAAGAAAAATTTTTAAAATTATTTTCGGATGAAACGAGCATGTATGGCAGTATTCACAAACGAGTATGAAAATAATTTATCAGTTTCGTACTTGCCTATGTGTAGAAAGCTCATCACATGCGAGTTCCATCCGGCCTTTTAAGAAAAATTTTTAAAATTATTTTCGGATGAAATTATTTTGCTTGTTGCTAATTTTTTGGGCTTCTTGGTATGTTTTTTGATAAATTTAAAAATGTAACAACAATTCAAAAAATGGTTAAATATTTTAATTTATTTGTGAAATTATATTTGATTTGTTAAAAAGAATGATATTTTTTTTAAAATATATAAAAATGATATTTGTATTCTTATTGTTTGGGTTATCAGGAATGTCTTTATGGTTATTATTGAGGAACCGGAAATTAATTACAAGGAACTTGAATCTGGTAAATGAGAAAGAACGAATGAGTAATGAGTTACAATTATTAAAAGAAGAGATAGCAGAGTTAATACAACAAAGAGATTCCTATAAAATATTAGCAGATCTGGTTATTCAAAGTCCTAATGCCATTATGCTAATGGACGATGATGGCAATATTCTGTGGATAAATGAGGGATTTACAAAAATGTATGAGTACAATTACAGCGAATTTACACGTGCACTTGGAAAGAATTACCGACAAACTTCGTTCAGTCCCAATGTCGAGGAACGAATTACTTTCATCAAAAAATTCAAACGTCCCTATCGTTATGAGGCCTTAAATATTACTAAAACTGGAAAGAAAATATGGACACAAACTGCGCTGGTTCCCGTAATTGATGAGAAGGGAAATATCCAGCATATGGCTACCATCGATACAGATATACATCAGCGTGTTACACGGAGTGATGAGTTAGTTCATAAGGTTGATATGATGATTGATAGTTTTGAGGGGTTAAGGGGGCAACTAACGGCTTTTCAGAATGAACTAAGTAATCTGTATCGGTCTATTGATAAGATGTATATGTTTATCGAGCGAACCGACCAGATTCTCGCATTTATTAAGGAAATATCGGAAAAGACAAAGATACTGGGCATTAATGCCTCCATTGAGGCACACATGGCAGGTGAGCAGGGAAGGGGTTTTAGAGTTATTGCTAATGAAATTGTTAGTATTTCACACCATATTCTCGAGCGTATAGGGCAAATTTCTGACATTCTTGAGTCGTTAGCCCAACAACAGACTTTTATGATTACACAAAAAGATAATAGTGCCCAGACCTATGGTAATATCATGAGAACCATCGGTGACCTTCAGGTTGAACTCAGGAAGATTGAGTCCTCTATCGAAGAATTTAAGTCGCTTGCCTGAATAGGTTAGCAATTCTTCTCGTCAGTTACCACTTTAATTCGCAGTTCATTGAGCTGGGCCTCGGTAAGATAGGATGGGGAATCAAGCATAAGGTCGCGGCCTGCGTTATTTTTGGGAAATGCTATCACATCGCGGATGCTTTCGAGTCCGGCAAAAAGACTTACCAATCGGTCGAAACCAAAAGCTATACCCGCGTGAGGGGGTGCCCCATACTGGAAGGCGTTCATGAGAAAACCAAACTGATATTCTGCTTCTTCGCGTGTAAAGCCCAGTGCTTCGAACATTTTGGCCTGAAGATCCTTCTGGTGAATACGTACCGAACCTCCACCGACTTCTACTCCGTTGATTACCATATCGTAAGCTTTTGCACGTATTTTGGATGGATCGGTGTTGAAAAGGGGAATATCTTCGTCCACGGGGGCAGTAAAGGGATGATGCATGGCAAAATAGCGCTGCATTTCTTCATCCCATTCAAGCAATGGAAAATCGATTACCCAAAGGGGCGCATAAATATCCTGCTTTCGTAAGCCTAACCTATCACCCATTTCAAGTCGCAAATTACCCAGGGCTTTCAACGTTTTTTCCCGTGCTCCGCTGAGGATTAGTAGCAGATCGCCAGGCTTTGCACCGGCAGCTTCGAGCCATATACGTAGTTCGTCAGCGGTGTAAAACTTGTCGATCGAAGATTTAATGCTGCCGTCGCTCTGATATTTGACGTATACCATACCCGAAGCGCCTATCTGGGGTCGTTTTACGAATTCGGTCAGCGCGTCAATTTCTTTTCGGGAATAGTCGGCACAGCCAGTAGCATTGATTCCACCAATGTATTCGGCCTGGTCGAAAATGCCAAATCCTTTTCCTTTAGCCTTCGAGGTAAGCTCCACAATTTTCATGTCGAAGCGGATGTCGGGCTTGTCGCTTCCGAAGTAAGCCATGGCATCGGCGTAGCTCATGCGTTGAAAGGGTTCAGTAAAGTCGATGCCTTTGATGGTTTTGAATAGGTGCTTGATTAGTCCTTCAAAAGTGACAAGGATATCGTCGCGGTCGACAAACGACATTTCGCAGTCGATCTGGGTAAATTCGGGTTGACGATCGGCTCGTAGATCTTCGTCCCTGAAACATTTTACAATTTGGAAGTAGCGATCGTAGCCGGCTACCATGAGTATTTGCTTGAGTGTTTGGGGCGACTGGGGTAGGGCATAAAATTGACCCGGGTTCATACGCGAGGGTACTACAAAGTCGCGGGCACCCTCGGGGGTCGATTTCATCAGCACGGGCGTTTCTATTTCAATGAATTGCTGCCCATCGAGATATCGACGTACCTCCTGCGCCATGCGATGGCGTAGCAGTAAGTTGTTTTTTAATGGATTACGTCGTAGGTCAAGGTATCGGTATTTCATTCGTAGTTCTTCCCCACCATCCGTTTCATCTTCAATAGTAAAAGGCGGAATAGCTGAGGGGTTGATAATTTTTAAGGTTTCGACCAAAATTTCAATGTCGCCTGTCGCGAGCCTGGGATTTTTGTTTTCGCGTTCGGCTACGGTGCCTATTACCTGAATCACATATTCGCGACCAAGGGCACGAGCTTCCTCACATAGCTGGCTATTCTTTTCCATGTTGAATACCAGCTGGGTAATTCCATAACGGTCGCGCAGGTCGATGAAGGTCATGCCTCCTAAATTTCTAATACGTTGAATCCAGCCAGCCAGGGTAACTTGTTGACCGACATTTTTCATCGTAAGCTCGCCACAGGTATGGGTTCGGTACATAGGTAAATTGTTTTGATGAATGGTTTGCAAATTTAGCTGAATCTTTTTTGTACTAATGCATTTGGCATAAAATTATTCTGCTTTATCCAGGTAACCAGTGTCAATCTTCGCCTTATTTTCATATTGGTTGGGAATATAATGAGGCATTTTAAGGTAAAATGGATAAGTAAGCTGTCGGTAGGCTTCGGTGGGTTCTTGCGGGTTATTTTCGTAAAGCGTAAGGCTGTCTTCCTCGATGGGTTGAGGCTCTTTGCCGAAAGTGACAAGACTCCGAATGAATGGCGATTGAGTGGTCGAACGTACGCTGGTGTAGCGGATACAAAATAATTCCCGTTTTAAGCACTCCCGTATAAAATAATCTTTTTCAGCAAAGGGGATAATTACCGAAAGTTTTCCTTTATCCGACAGTATGGCTGCTGCCCCCTCTATCAGTTCGCTAAAACTAAGCAAATGGGCGTGTTTAGCAATTGTGCGATGTGGATGGGGGGATTGTAAATCTTGCTGATAGAAGGGTGGATTGGATACGATATGGTCGTATTTTATTAAGGTCTGCTGAACAAATTCTTGAAAACTTAGATGAAAGGTATAGATACGGTCTGCCCATGGGCTTCTGCGTATGTTATCGAGTCCCTGCTGGTGGCTTTCGTAGTCAATCTCAACGGCTTCGATGGTGCAGTTAGGGTTGCGTTGTGCAATCATAAGACTTACGATTCCGCTACCCGAACCGACATCAAGTAGATGTTGGTCATTGTTCACGTCAACCCATGCCCCCAGCAGTACGCTGTCGGTGCTCAGTGGCATTGCACATCGGTCGTGATATATGGTAAACTGCTTAAATACAAAAGGTCGTCTTTGCTTATGCCGTGTAGGGGTCATGGTCAATTAATTAACAACGTACCAACCCCCGTGACCTTTGAGGGTTCTACTTGTATCTCTTCTATAATCTTTGTGGGTGTGGCATCTTCCTCATCTTCCGATATCAATAGCCAGAGCGAATACTTGCCAGGGCGTACATAAAGTATGTGAAAGAATCCATCTTTTTGTGGAAGTGTGCTTAAAGTATCTGAGGTCGAAATGAGCCAAACAAAGGGCATTTTTCCCAATGTCTTTACCTTTCCCCTTACAGAGCCAGTGCTATCGGCAGTTCGTAACTTTACTACCGGATTTAGTTCCCAGGTGTCTTTCCGCTTTTGTAAAGAAAAGTAACAATCAAAATCAAGGTAAAGCTTGTTGAGTTCTGCATTTTTAAGCACAATGGCTTTATTGAGCAGGAGGGTATAAATGCTATCTTTTAGGTTAATGGCTATACTTTTATTTTTTCGGTAGAGGGTATGTGATGATCCAAAAGTGATGGTAATACGTTCCAACGAAGGGGCATTGAAAAAGAATTCGCCTAACAATGTATCTTTTTCGTTGGTATATTGCAGGATGTTAATGGGTTTTGCCTGTTTAACTGTAATTTTCTCACTATATCGAGAGCTGTCGGAGATGAGTTCAATTGAAAAAATACGGATGAGAAGCGAATCGAAGTCAGCCGGACTATCCTTTAGGTATAGCTGAATGCGGGCATAGGGTTCTTTTTCTTTTTTACAGCCCGTTGCTATCATCAATGTACTAAGTATGATTAGCTGACAAATATTTTTAATCTTTTGCATAATAACGCACACTTATTATGCAAAGTAACACTATTTCAGCTTAAAATGAAAATATTTAGTTTATTTAAAGGAGTTTTCGGGTGGGCTGCATGAATTTTTACAATAGCCATAGATAGTGCTGTAATAGGTTTTTGTCAGGAAAGTTTTTGGGGTTGTGAAGGCGGAAGCCGAACCACAGTTTGAGATACAACCTCCACAGAATTGTAAGGCATAACTATGACTTGTTGTCAATAAAAATCCTGTATTGTACCATTCCCCCGGAATAGCATTATCTAAGTTTCGGCAGTTTTGATCAATGACAATGTAGCTTGCATTGCAACCATCAAAAAAATTGGGGCAAAGATATATCATCAGGGTGGCTGATTCGTAGGTAGGCACATAGATGATGTTGGAGGGTTCCGATTCACCTGATATATTCCATGCTGTTACCCGGAAGGATGGGTGAGGATATACCTGATTTACATTCATTTCGTATGTGGTAACATTGGCAGGCGTACGCCAGATAGTTACCCAATCATCGTCGAAGTCGCTTTTGCGTTCGATACGAAACTCGTCCTCGTTGGTTGAGTTATCCTGCCAGGTTAGAACAAGTTTCTGCGAAGTTACAGAATACTGAAGATTATCTGGTGCAGCGGGTAGGTTGCCTGTCGTATTTTCTTTATTATCGCAAGCATTCAATGCGAATATGAGGAGTATTGCTATAATATCCAATAATGCAGTTCTCATGGTAAAAATTTTTTTAACCACCTTAAAAAGGTGAATTTTTGAAAAATCAACATTTATTCTATCGTAGAGCTATTAAATTTTCGGAGTAACTTAAAGGCTTTAGTATCGGAAACGCGTCCGCCCCAGACAGCAGAAGAATTGATGATTTCACCTTCCATACCATCGGGAGTATAGGTGAAATGAAATATCTCATGTCCCGAAAAGTCTTCTCCCTTATCGATGTAAAACTCGAAATCGCCCGAAGGAAGTTTGCTTACAGAAGTTACATTTTCCCAGTTACAGAGTAAGTCAACCGACCCGTACAGGCCAAGCCTGGAGGAATAGCCGAAGTTGCCAGCCGACAGAAACGGTTCGGGAATAGCGCCTTCTACACCTTCAAGATATTCATTACGCGCATCGTATAAGCCAAATTCAACGCTGATAGGATACCCATTGATGGGATTGTATTCCATTATCATGTATGGTTTTCCTACTACCTTTTGTAATGGTTGGTTGTTCATGTCGAGAATGTAATAATAGTTTTCAATATCGCCCTTCCAAAAAGAATATCGGTCGGTTTCTTTTTTGTCACTGGCACAGCTGCTTAATACAAAGAATATAAACCAATAGTACATCCCTTTTGATAACCTGCGTAATTTACACAATGTGTAGGTGCTTGTTGTCTGATTCAACAGAGGTTGGGTGATAATTGAGAGCCATTTTTTCTTTTTCATGGTTTGCACGTTTTTGGGGAACTAAATCAAAAAAGCATCAATATATAATTTAGAGATTATTTTTACAATGATCAAATTGTCCTTTATTGCAAGGTATAAAAATAAATCATTTTTTGTATGTAATTAAAAATTTGGTTATGTTTTACAAAATAATACTTTATGTTAAAGTTGCTAAATGGCGTTTTTAAGTATAAGCAAGGTATGGTTTGAAAATCACCTGAATGGTTGGATGTCGAATACCAATACGGTTTGTATGGGCTTTATTAAGTCTTTTCCGGTAGATGTATTGCCTGGCAAAAGGTCGGGATACTAATCATGTTGTTGTATGAAAGAAAAAAAACGCTGTCCTGTAGACAGCGTTTTAAAAGAAGAGGATGTGATATGATTAGTACATCATTTCGGGATTCATATCGTCCGAGGGTTCGTTGTTGTTATTTTTACGGGCTTGGTTGCGGTTATTGTTATTCTGACCGAATTTATAGGTTAACCCAACGGCAATGGCCTGTGAGTCGAATTGACGGTAAAGTTCGCCAATTTGCTGATCGCTACTCATTCTCATGCCGAAGTGCATGGTGCGAAATACATCGTTAAAGGCGAGCGTTCCTGTGAGTTTTCCCTTAAAAAAGTCTTTTCGAACCCCCATGTTAATGGCATAAAAGGGATCGGATTCACCTTGAGGGGTGATGAAAGGTGAACGATAGAAGGCCGAAAGCTGGATGGCCAGCCCTCCTGGTAGCATGGTGTTCGACATAATTTTTCCGTTATAACCCAGTTTCTGTTTTACCGCATTATTCAGATTGGAGGAGTTCAACTCCATCTGGTATACCGATATTCCGGCGTTGATGAACCAAAAGCGCAGCGGCTGGTAGGTAATGGATAGTTCAGATCCCCAGGAAGAGGATTTCTGGGAATTTTGGAACGATATTACGCTTATTTGCCTGATGGTGTCGACGGTCACCAATCGGCTAAACATGTTGTCGGTGTATCGATAAAACAGGGTGGGTTGCCAGTTCCATTTACCTATTTTGTAGTTATATCCTATTTCAAATGAGTTGATGTATTCGGGATGTAAGTGTGGGTTACCGATACGGAGATTCTTGGGATCGGTATAATCAGGGAAGGGGTTAATCATCATGGATCGTGGACGGTTTACCCTGCGTGTGTAATTAAGGGTAAGCTCATTGTTTTCGTTAAACTTGTATGAGGTGTGAATGGTGGGAAACAAGCCAGGGAAGGTATTGGTATACGAAGGTTGATTACGTAAATGAAAGTTATTAACGAAATGCTCGTAACGTAACCCCACCATGACTCCTATTTTTTCGCCCATATATGAGAGGGTTGAATAGCCAGCATAGTTGTTTTCATCATAGTAAAAGGCTGAAGTGCGTGTAGTGTCTATGGTATAGATTTGATTATTAAAATCATATAGCCAGCCGTCGAGGATATTTTCTGTTTGGAGCAGCATGACTTTTATACCCGCTTCAAGTTTAAATTTATCGTTGATAGGCCAGGTATAGTCACTCTGAATGGTATGGCGTTTGTTTTTCGAGGAGTTCGCCTCCTTTTCATTACCAAAAATCGAATCATTCAGAAAATATTGGTTGAGGTACAAATTGTTTTCGTCCTCATTTTCGGAATTGTAGCTGTAATCGAAGCGCCATTCATGGCCGTTGGTGTCAAATTTTTTCAGCATGTAAGCTGTGTACTCGCTACGAAACATATTCTCTTTTTCGTCGGAGGTTCTGAGCCATAGATTCTGGTACGATTGCACAATGTCGGTGTAGTTGACCTTTTCATCATTGAGCCTATCCCCCCAGTTAAGATTTGTACCGACCCCTGCAGAGAAGAGACGGGAAAAGCTATAGTCTACACTCAAACGAGCCATTTGTGACTGCATGTGCCGTTTTTCAACGTTATCGGTATTATGAATGGAGTTGTCAAAAAGATAGGTGCGTTTACTCCAGCCATCTGAGTTTCTTTTATCGTCGCGCAGGCTGAACGAACCATTTAGCGTTAATTTGCCAGGATTATACGTCAAATTTGCAGTGGCGTTATATTGCTCATTGGTGGTAGCATTTACAGCAACCGAACCATTGGTGCCAGTATTCGAACCTTCCTTAAGCACGATATTGATAATACCACCAGTACCCTCCGGGTCATACTTGGCTGAGGGATTGGTGATAACTTCAATCTTTTCTATAGTGCTGGCTGGAAGTTGTTGTAACAATACTGTCTTGTCAATCATTGAAGGTTTACCGTTGATTAGGATATTTACATTCTCTGATCCACGTAGTGAAACATTACCTTCGGCATCAACCTGTACTGAGGGTACCTGTTGCAGTACATCTGTAGCATTACCCGACTGCGCAAGTACGTTTTTATCGACGTAAAATACCTTTCGGTCTATTTTACTTTCAATCATCGGTCGTTCGCCTTTAACAACTACCTCGCCAATCTCTTCGGCAGTGGAGTGTAAAGAAATAGTACCTAAATGTACTGGTTGGCCTGGAGTAACTCGCAGCGAATCGACAAAGTAATTTTTGTACCCAACAAAGCTTATTTTAACTACATAACGTCCCGGTGGAATATTCTGTACAGCAAAACTTCCATCGCTATTGGTACTACCCACCCCCACCGCACTGGAGTCGCGTATACGTAGTACGGCTATTGTAGCGTATTCAATGGGCTCGTTGCTTGTAGCATCGACTACCTTACCTACTATAATACCCCTTTCACCGGCAGGAATGTTTGGCCTTTGCCCACTTGCGTTCAAAAAAACAGCCATTGTTACTATTAGTCCAAAAGCTTTTAACATTAATCGATTCGATAGCATATCATTCTTCATCAAATGTTTATACATAATTTCTCTCCACAAAAAAAATTTCTGGATCATATGGTTCAAATTTTCGTTTGAATGTTTAACATTATTATGACACAAAATGTGTGAAAATCTTTTTGAGGGTTTTATGATTTCGTGGGATAAAAACTCTTGAACATGCCGAATATCAAAGGAGAACATCATATTGTTAAAAAAAATATAAAAAATCACAGCTTCTTCAATGGCGCCTAAAATCATGTAATGGTATGTATTTATAGTTTTGAACCATTGTTGTTTTGTTGAAATTTCGATTACTTTACCGAAAATTCTAAAAAAAAGCTAAGTTTGTTCAACTTTTTGAAATCATACCCATATGCTGGACATACAACGTTGTATTGTAACTTTTCTTGAGCAACAGCATGAGCTCTCCTTACCAGGCATAGGGCTTATTCGTTATACCTATCAACCTGCAGAGGTATTACGATATACGCGGCGAATATTACCACCACGCTATAAAATTGAGTTTTTCCCTGATGTTGACAAATCTGCTGACGATTTTGTACAGTTTTTATCAAAAACGTTTCAGATTGCTCAATCGGAGGCTCAGGAAAGTTTTGCGAATTTCCTGTCAAAGTGCAAGGAAGAACTTGCCGCACATCAGTCTTTTTATCTCAGCCAATTGGGTACATTTCGGTATGTCGATAATAAAATAGTGTTTGAAGAAGATAAAGAAAGTCGTTTATTGTCATATAATCTTGGAAATAAGGATGTTCAACTGCCTCCGCCACCGACGCAGTTTATTTCGGAAGAGTCTAAAAAACCAGTTTCGTCCGTTACCGTCGGTTCTCAGCCAAAGGTAAAACGTCAACGTGCCATTCCTTTGTTTGTCAAAATAGGTTTATCCCTTGCTGGTGTAATCCTTATCGTATTTTTTCTGCTTGCTCAAACCAATCTTTCTGAAAATATTGATTGGGCAAAGATAAGGGGGACAGTTGAAGGATGGATTTCTGCTTTGCCATGGACAAGTCGTACAAATCCCAGTATAGAGGAATTACGACGAGAAAACCGTGAGGCGCTTGCTATTCCAGCGAAATCGGCCGATACTGTTGTGTCAGTCCCTACCGATACTACATCGAAAGTTCCTTCCAGACAACTTGTTTACTATATTATTGCAGGAAGTTATAAAAATAGGGCTAATGCTGAGCACGGTCTGGCAAGTCTGCGACAATTGGGCTTTAATCCAAAGGTGTTAAATTTTAACGATACGTTATTTCGTGTGTCTCTGGCTTCATTTGTCGATCGACAGAAAGCGGTAAACGAATACATTCAAATAACTCAGCAACATCCTGAATTAAAGATATGGTTTTACAGCCGGTATGAATAAGTTATTGTCCGGCTTTGTTTTTGTTCTGATTGGTACGTTCTATTAGTTCACGGATAGCTTTATTAACAGCCGCTGTATCGGTGGGAGGGGTATCGCTATAGGCAATGCCCTCAAGCTCCCAGCCAGGTATTTCGCCATATCCGCCTTTCATCTCTGAACGAACCAGTAATACTATCAGTGCTCCCATGTTGGCTGCCTTTTTTTGTAGCCGAATCATGGCACTTTGTTTGGCTGCCTTAGGGCTGCGACTCCCCGATGATGCATTTGCCTTAATTACCCCGCGTTGATATAGCCCTGTTACATCAGCAGGGTTTTCGGTAATCATCACTGCCTGCCAATCGAGCTTATCAACCACCGAAAAAATAGGCTTATTGAAAATATCAACCTTTCCCGTCTTGTAGATTATTTTCTCAATATCTTTTCGTAAAATGTCAAGCTGAACGTTGGAATTGGGAAGGCTATATGTGACGGTTGTGGGATTTACTTTTTTCACCTGGCAAATAATTCGCTTTCCCCCCAGTTTTATAATGGTATCCATTTTTTCACCCGCTGGCTTAGGTGTTTCTTTGGTTGACATGGCTTGCGTGGTAGGAGGGTGGCTGGTTTGGGTAGTCTGGTTTTTGGTAGCCTGTGTTTGGGTACTGCTTCGCTTATATGTTACGGTTGCTTCTTTTATCTCGTTTGTTTTGGTTTGACACAATAATTCCTTTGCAGGCACAGTAAATACTCCCAGACAAAGCACTAATGCAGTAATTCTCAGACCTATTGCATTCATTTATTTGTTCCTTTACAGGCAAAGAAAAAACCAAGTGTACAGAATACAAAGAGTGTAGCAAGCGAGGCGTTAAAGCCATTCATCACTTGCATCGCTATGGTGTATAACGATAAAAGGCATATAAGTAATCCTGGAAGCACCGTAAGGGTGGGTTTAGAAGAAAAACCTCCCAGGAAAATCAAAACTGACAGTAGTACAAAAATGGCTGCCACTATAAATTCTCGACTACGATATTCGAAGGCTATTACTTCTTCGCCAAAAGTAACCAGAACTAAGAACAAAAACGAAAGCCTTAGTAACCATACCGATATACCAAGGGCACTTTTAATAGGTTTCATAGTTGTAATATTATGTTCATAACTGAACCCCGAAAAATTTAGTCAAACAAAAATATATTATTTGGCAATTACCTGCCATTTTCAATAATTTTTTTTACCTCATCCAGGCTGTTTCCCTTGTAAAGTATGGTTTTGTTTTCATCCAGCAGGATGTAGTAGGGAATAGCCCTTACGCCAAAGATACTGGCGGCTTTATTTTTCCAGCCTCTTAAGTCCGATATGTGCTGCCAGTTCAGTTGAAACCTGACAATAGCCTCTGTCCAACGCCTATAGTTGTTATCTAACGATATTCCCACAATGGTTAAATATTTTTGGTGTTGACGATAGAGGTTAACAACCTCGGGGATTTCTGCTCTGCAGGCATCGCACCACGAAGCCCAGAAATGCAGTAGAATGTATCGGTTATGAATCGTTTCCAGGGCAATACTTGTGCCGGTTGTATCGGGAAGTACCAGATTATACGCCTTTTGTCCCACCCGGCTATGTTTCATAATATCAATCTGATGCTCGATATAGTCCATATATCGGCAATCGTATAACGTGGTGTCCATCTGCTTGTAGATTTGTTCAAATTCTTCTACCGACAGCTCGTTCGAAAGATATTTGTATAGAATATACAGCGACACCACCGACTGACGATGATCAAGAACAAACTTTTTAATGTATTCGACTTGTTGTTGGCCAAGACTATCGAGACGATTTTTTAAGGCAATTTTATCGCCATTACTCAATTTAGTATTGCTTTTTAGGGTTTTCAGCAAAGGCTCTGCGACTTGATTGATGCTATCGATATGGTTAACAAATGTCTGATATAGTTGGTGACTCGTTGAACCACTTACCTTTGCCGCATGAAAATTGCGTAAGGATGTATTGATAACGATACGTTTGTTTTCTAAAAAGACCGGGAAATAGTTGTCGCTATTGGCAAGATAAAATCGGAATAGCTCGGGGTGGTTTAATTTTCCACTGTACTTAAATTCGCCATTTCGAACCCAAACAGAGTCAATAAGCTGAAAACCCTCCCCATCAAATTTCTTGACAAGCAGAAGTTGGTTTGCAGCCCCTTCAACGAATCCATCGATGTGAAACTTTTCGGGTGCATTTCTTTGGCACGATACAAATGACAAAAGGGATAGCGTAAACAATGTTTTGAGTAGTAACAAATTTTTATGTATCAGGAATGATAAACCATAAGACATGTCGGGTAGCTTTAAATAGGAACGCCAGTGGTACTTTTGGCGAGATTTTATCGGGTAACTCATAGCAACATTGTTATGTGATAATGACAAACATCTGATATCTGCTCGTAAGCTTATGTTTGCCGCCAAATATACAATTAAACGGGGAGTTTTGTGCGATTATTTTGCAGGGTTAAAATATAATATTAATTTTGCAGCAAAATCAGGAGAGCTGCCAGAGTGGTCGAATGGGGCAGACTCGAAATCTGTTGACCTGCTTATGTGGGTCCGGGGGTTCGAATCCCTCGCTCTCCGCAAAAGTTAAAGAGGGATAAGATAAAAAGGTACGCTAGATGCAATCTAGCGTTTTTATTTTTAGGATAGCGAGTTTTCGAAAATCTTTTTTAGTGCCTGTGTGTTAATGTCTTCTTTAATGATATAGTTACGGGCACCAGCCTCAAGCATTTGCATTACATATTGCATTTCCTTATGGAAGGAGAGCGCAATAATGACAATAAATCTGTTTTGTTCGGTAGCCAGACGCGTTGCTTCTATCCCATTCATGTCGGGCATTTCAATGTCCATAAATACCATATCAATATGGTGTTGTCGAATGAGATCGAGTGCTTCTTTACCACTACCAGCTTCAAAAATTGTTTCTATCCCATCGGGGTTTGATTCTTCAAGCATATATCGCAATGCCTCACGAAAATGTTGATTATCATCAACAAGTAGTATATTATATTTTTTTAGCGGAAGCATAGGTGGAATGTTTTGTCAATCAAATATCGTTGATATTATCCGAAAAAAAATGAGGAAAATCACCCAATTTTTGTTTTCCTGAATATTATTCCAGATGTACTAAATTGTTTTTGATGGCGTATATGGCCAGGCTAATAGAATTAGACGAATTGGTTTTTTCGAGCAAACTGGCACGATGTCGTTCTACCGTTCGGTGGCTGATGTGTAATGCTTCGGATATCTGCATGGTTGAATATCCTCTACAAATATATTCGAGCACTTCCCTTTCTCTTCGTGACAGCTTGATGGCTGGTGTGGCATTTTTGTCACGAATAAGCTTAAGTAACAATTCCTGGGAAAAATAACTTTTGCCATTGAGTACTGTTTTGATGGCATCTTTTAGTTCGTTGGCATCACAATCTTTAAGAATGAACCCTTTTACCCCAATGTCGATCATCGAATTGTAATACGCATCATCACCAAACATCGATAAAACCAGTATTTTTAAATGGGGGTATCTCTCAAGGGCTATCTTCGAAGCTTCTACACCGTTCATCCCTGGCATACTAATGTCCATAAGAACTATGTCCGGAACAATATAGTTGAGTAGGTCAAGGAATTCTTTACCATCTGAGGCCTCGCCAACGACCTCAATGTCCCCGCTTTCCTGTAGTATAAACTTTAAACCATCGCGGAAAAGTTTATGGTCGTCAACGATAAATATCTGGGTTTTTTTATTGGGGGTCGTCATAGGAATATTTTTGTTATCGCATTCGAATTATTTTCAATTATTATTTGCCTATATAACTATTGAACAAACAGCTTTTTTGTCCGATGGCATGCTTGCTTGATTCAAAAATAATAAAATTCACCCAACAATGCAACCCTGATCAATTATTTGATAATATAGAAAAGATAGAGTGGATTGGTGCAATTCGAGGAGGTTGTGGAGGATAAGGGAATCGAACCCTTGACCTTTTGCATGCCATGCAAACGCTCTAGCCAACTGAGCTAATCCCCCGACTTGTGCGCTGCAAAGGTAGAAAAAAGAATATTTTTTGCAAAAGAAATATTCAAATTTATTCGATTGTACTTTTTGTATAATCCCAAAAATGCAGTTGGAAAGTGCTACTCAGAAATAATCAGGATAATGTTGTTCCGGGCGAAATTTTAAAAAAAATGTTGTTATTTTGACAATTAATTTTATCTCCCTTGGATTATGGTAAAGCTGGGTAAATATGTACATATTTTCCGTTCCCTTTTAATGGTCTTCATTGCCTTTGGATGGATAAGTCAAGCAGTGCTGTCTCAGCCATTAGACAGGGTAATTTTTGAGCATTCCGCCTTAACAGCCAGTGCTTCAGTAACTTCAATCAATACTATTGTACAGGATAGAGCGGGTTTTATCTGGCTCGGTACTCACGATGGGCTTTTTCGTTTCGATGGCTATGACTTTAAGATTTTCAAAAATGTGCCAAATAATCCAAATAGTCTTTCAAACAATCAGATATTATCACTGGCCATTGATAATAAGGGTCGCCTATGGATTGCTACGTTGGGAGGAGGTATAAATATTTATTTGCCTGAATCGGAGAAAATTATTCATGCTCAGAATAGTCCTCAGATATTCCAGCGCATACGCAGCAATGAAATTTGGTGTTTGTATCTCGATAAGGATAATCAAATGTGGATAGGTACCTCCGATGGATTGTATCGGGCTGAGGTGAGTGAAAAAGAGGGCGAAATAGTTAAAATACAATTTAAAGAATACAATAATTTTAGTACTTCTGTTCCCAACCAGCGATTTTGGGTACGTTGCCTGTTCCAGGACGAACGACAGGTTTTTTATGTTGGTACGCTTTCCGGACTATATCAACTCGATCTATCGCGCAACCTTCTAAGCCCTGTGAGCATTCCCATCGTGAGCTACAAAATGGTGACGACTATTTGCATGGGTAAGAAAGATGATATATGGCTGGGTACCATTGAGGATGGGGTTTACCATGTTAACTTTGATAAAAGTGGGAATGTTATTGGAGTAGAAGAAATGGCTTCTCCAAACAGCAAAATATATATGCCCCTTAAACGCATCGAAAAAATGATTGTTGATAGATTTGGAAATTTGTGGATTGCTTCGCGTCAGGGGCTTGGACGCATTAATTTACTGTCTGGTCAGCATACCATTTATTTTGCAGATGTCAACGATCGTACCAGTTTGAGTGACAACCGTTTGAGTTCGGTGTACGAGGACCGCAATGGGGTGGTATGGATAGGTACCGAAAATAGTGGTGTCAATAGAGTCGACCTGTATCAAAAGCAGTTTATTACAATACGAAAAACGCCTAAGCAACAGTATTCGCTCAGTGATAATTATGTTACAGCACTGATGGGGCGTAACGATCAGCGCATCTGGGTAGCTACCGATGGGGGTGGTATCGATCGAGTGATGTTTAAGGACGGAACTTATATGGTTGAAAAACCCGCCTGGAATAATCAATTGCTAAATAAGAATATTCTTAGCATATACGAAGGTGAGGGAGGAACCCTGTGGTTTGGCTCAACCCGCAATGCCTTTGGTAGAGTTAATCTTAATACTGGCCAGGTAAGCTATAATTATATTTTTGGATACGTATTTTCCATTTTGGAGGATAGCAATGGGATGGTATGGCTGGGTACCTGGGGCAGTGGTCTGTATCGTTACGACAAAAAAAATGGACGACTCGACAATTTTAGAAAAAATTACAAGGATTCCACCTCTTTGAGCAGTGATATTGTAATTGCGCTATACGAGGACCGTAATGCCCAGCTATGGATTGGCACCAAAGGAGGGGGGGTGTGCAGAATTATGAATGATGCCAATGAAGATAACTTACAGTTTGAGGCCTATACCAATAGGTATAATGATACCACAAGTCTTTCGCATAATGATGTTTATTGTATTTTGCAAAGTTCAAAAGGTGACCTCTGGTTGGGTACAGGCGGTGGCCTTAATAAAATGATTGTTAAGCATACACCCGAAGGTACGCGCGTGCTCTTTAAAGCTTACATGGAAAAAGATGGATTACCCAATAATACCGTCTACGGAATTCTTGAAGACAAAGAGGGTAACTTCTGGATGAGTACCAATAAAGGTATTTCTCGTTTTAATCCTACACAGTCTGTTTTTACCAATTTCGATATTCACGACGGTATTCAATCGAACAAGTTTCATCTTAATGCTTATATGCAGGACAATAAGGGTAGAATATATTTTGGTGGCAGTGGCGGGGTTACAGTTTTCGACCCTAATGCTATCCAGTACAATCCCTTTGTTCCTGAGGTAATTTTTACGGCTTTAAAAATTCAAGGCAACGAGGTTAATGTTGATCAAAAAATCAATGGTAGGGTGGTACTCTCGCAAGCAATCAATTATACAAAAGAGCTTGTCATTACTTACAAGGATAAAGAATTTACCCTGGAGTTTTCGTCAACGCACTATGCTATTCCCGAGAAAAACAAATTCCGCTATCGTCTGGTGGGTTTCAATGACAAATGGCAGGAAATACCCAGCAAATATCGGTCGATTACCTATACAAACCTCAGTCAGGGCGATTATGTATTGCAAATAATGGCCTCGAACAATGATGGTGTTTGGCCCGATAAACCGCGAGAGCTGAAAATTAAAGTTCTGCCACCTCCCTGGCTTACAATATGGGCATTCCTTATTTATGCCGTATTGTTTGCGTTGGCTGTTGTACTGTTTAAAAAATATACCCTCATTAAAGTCACCCGTAAACATCAACTCGTTATCGATAGCCTCGAAAAAAGTAAGATAGAGGAACTATCGAAAATGAAAATTCAATTTTTTACAAATATCTCTCACGAGCTACGTACTCCTTTAACCCTTATCAGTAACCCACTTCAGGATTTGCTCGCCAGTAAAAAAATAGATGCCACTGTTAAGAAAGAACTCTCGGTAATTCAACGCAATGTCGATCGACTACTTCAACTGGTAAATCAGTTGCTCGATTTCCGAAAAATTGACAGTGGCGAGTTGAAGTTGAAAATAACCCAGACCAACCTGGTGGAATTGCTTGGCGAAATTTGTAATTCGTTCGAACAATACGCTACTTCAAGGAATATCAACCTACAATATTTGCACAAGGATGAAGAAATAATTTTATGGCTCGATAGGGAAAAAATTGTTACCGTGTTTTTCAATATCATCTCTAATGCATTCAAATATTCGCCTGATAACTCAACCATAACCGTTGAAATCGAGCGTTTGCATTCTTCCGATGGGGATATCGATTCATTTGTTGCAGTTAAAGTGATTGACGAGGGCATTGGGATTGAAAAAGAGTATCTTTCCCATATTTTTGATCGTTTTTACCAGGTTCAAGGTCCTCACCAGCATGGTAAGGCAGGTACAGGCATTGGACTGGCTATTTCGAAAGAATATGTCGAAGCTCATCAGGGTAAAATTACCGTTGAAAGTATCCCCTGTCATGGAACTACCTTTACGGTTATCTTACCCCTTCGAAAAGAACAATTGACAGATTTTATTGAGCTATCTCCCGATACGCTTACAGAAAATGAAAATAAGGAAGCTACTGCCCAACTTATTAATGCATTGTCTGCTACCATCGATTCGGGTTGGTCGTCGTCAATGAGTGAAGTCAAAAAATCTATGCTTATCGTGGAAGATAATGCCGATTTGTTGCATTATCTTGCCAATCGGTTCTCAGGTAAATATCACGTTACTGTGGCAGATAATGGTACAAAAGGCTTTCAGCTGGCTGTTGAGAAAAACCCCGATATCATCATTACCGATATTATGATGCCCGATATCGACGGAATAACACTCTGCCGAAAACTAAAAAATGACCTGCGTACCAGCCATATACCCATTATCATCCTTACCGCTCGGACAACCGAAGAAAGCAATATCGAAGGACTTGAAGCCGGTGCCGATGTTTATATTCAAAAACCATTTAACTTCGACATTTTAAAGGCACAGGTTAAGTCGCTACTTGAATCACGGGAGAAAATACGAATCAATTTTAGCAAAAATATTATTCTACAACCCCGTGAAGTTGTTGCTACTTCGCTTGACGAACGTTTTATGATGAAACTGATGGAGGTGATTGAAAAAAATATTGCTAATCCTGATTTTGGTATTAAGCATCTTACCGATGAGATGAACATGAGCCACTCGGTAATATTTAGAAAGGTGAAAGCCCTAACCGGTTCTAATGTAATTGAATTTATCCGTTCGGTACGTCTGAAAAAAGCTGCACAACTATTACAAAAACAAAAACTGCCCGTCTCGGAGGTAAGCTTGATGGTCGGTTTTAATGATGCTAAATATTTTAGCAAATGTTTTATTAAAGAATTTGGCGTATCTCCGCGAGAATATGCTAAAGGAATAACTCCAGACAAACCCTCGCAAGAGGAAGAGAACCAACAATAAACAATATTAGTTTTATCTTATACGACACCTGAAAGTTTATGGTGTTATGAGCTATGTAATTTGATACTACTTCATGCTATGTGGCCTGAACCGTCTGCACATTGCCAATTAAAAGGGAATAGTTTGAAAATGAATCAATAACACGGATATTCGAAGGAAAACTAAAATCACTGTAGTCGATGGAATGTATTAAAAAAAGATAAATATCTGCTGTGGTTAACTGTGCGAGTTTGACAAGAAAATTTTGAAACGATTCTGTAATAATGGGCAAGGAAAGACTGGTAATTATCCGATGAAAGGTTTTTTGTTCAATGAGTTTTTCAAGGTCTGAAAAAGAAGCAACACGACCAAGATATAGGCTTGGGAAACCATTTTTTCGCAAAATGTACTGCAAAAAAAGTGGCCATATTTCGTTCTTTTCCGGTTCAAAAATAAAGACCAGGGGTCGATCGGCCGATGGATTGTATTTTTCCCTCTGTGAATCGATAGCAACTATAAGTCGTTGACGTATAAGATAATATGCAAACTTCACCTGTGGAATAGAGAGGGTATTGGTTTGCAAGAGAATATCCAGTCGATTCTGAAGGGGTATAATGAGCTTGATAAATGTTTCCTCTAATCCATACTTCAAAATATGATTGAGTAAATAACGTTCTATATTTTCCTCGTCGTATTCCATTATGCTCACAATCATATTTTCAATAACATCATCGGCCTTGCCCGACTGCTGGGAAAGCATTAACACCTTTTCCCCTATCTCATTTTCTGAAAGTTTTGCTATTTGCGAGATTTTAAAGCCATGACGAACCAGGATGGAAATATTCAATAAGCGTCTCAACTCCTGATCGTTATAATAACGAATGTTGGAAGTGGTACGACAGGGTTGTATAAGTCCGTACCGCTTTTCCCATATACGAATTGTATGTGCTTTTATACCACTTAGTTTTTCTAAATCCTTTATAGAAAACTTGCCCATGTAACACTTGAAATTTAATGTCATTAACAAAATTTAGGACAAAAAAGTTTAATAAATCCTTAATTCCTTTTTGCCTACACAAATACCACCGTTGTAGTTGGGTTAAGTAAAAGTCATGAATCAATTCATGATAATTGCCTATTTTTGCAGCGCTAAACAATGTATCGTGATGCAGCAAAACAATACGCCTATTGACTGGGAAAAAATTCCTTCTCCAGCTTATGTTATATCCGAGGAATTGCTTCGAAAAAATCTTGAAACAATTGCCAAAGTACGGGAAGAAGCCGGTGTTAGCATTATACTTGCGCTGAAAGGCTTTGCTATGTGGAAAGTCTTTCCCATTATACGGGAATACGGTTTTATCTATGCCACTGCCAGCTCATACAATGAGGCTCAACTGGCCTTTGATACCATGGGAACACCGGTACATACCTACTGCCCGGCATATGCTGACATTGATTTTGAGGCTATTGCCAGAATGAGTAGCCATTTAACTTTTAACTCATTATCGCAGTACGAGCGCTTTGCTGCTACTGCTCGAACCATTAATCCGACTATAAGCCTTGGATTGCGCGTTAATCCCGAGTACTCTGAAGTCAAAACACTCCTATACAATCCCTGCGCCCCGGGATCACGTTTGGGAATTAGTGCTGATGAGCTTGGGCAAAAAGGTTTACCCGATGGAGTAGAGGGGTTACATTTTCATTCTCTTTGTGAATCTACCTCCTATGCGCTCGAAAATACTTTGAAAGCTTTTGAAACAAAATTTGGCCAATATCTGCATCGGATGAAGTGGTTGAATATGGGAGGAGGTCACCTGATGACCCGAAAAGATTACGATCGCCAACATCTGGTTAAGGTACTCCGCAATTTTAAGGATCGTTATCCTCACCTCGAAATTATCCTTGAACCTGGAGCAGCCTTTGTTTGGGAAACAGGATATCTGATGGCGACGGTTCTCGATATCGTTGAAAATCATGGTATAAAAACCGCCATGCTCGATGTTTCGTTTACTGCTCATATGCCCGACTGTCTGGAAATGCCCTATAAGCCTGTAATATTAGGAGCTACCGACGAACTGGAAGGATTACCTACCTACAGGATGGGGGGAAATAGCTGCCTTGCTGGTGATTATATGGGTAACTGGTCATTCGATCATGAATTGTCGATCGGCGAAAAAATAATTTTCAACGATATGATCCATTACACCATGGTAAAAACTACCATGTTTAATGGAGTGCGTCACCCCCACATTGGCATGTGGACACGTGATGGAGAGTTTAAACTTTTCCGTACCTTCGACTACAACGATTATAAAAATCGCATGTGTTGAGCAATAAATACTTACTCGAGCGAATGTAGGAATAAGCCACTGCGCAACTTGGGTTCAAACCAGGTGGTCTTGGGAGGCATAATATTTCCGGTGTCGGCGATATCGATAAGTTGTTTCATCGAAACTGGATAAAGGGCAAATGCCGCTGCCATTTCACCGCTATCGACCCGTCGCTTGAGTTCTCCCAGTCCTCGGATACCTCCAACAAAGTCAATACGTTTCGAATTTCGCAAATCGGTAATGTTTAATAAGGGCGTAAGCACCAATTCCGAGAGTATCGTTACATCAAGACAACCAATAGGATCATTATCGTTGTAAAGTCCTTCTTTGGGTGTTAACGAATACCATTCGCCTTGCAGATAAAGGCTAAAATTGTGTAACCGTTGGGGCTTATATTCTTGTGCTCCTTTGTTCTCAATTATGAATGACTGCGAAAGTTTTTCAAGAAACTCGCTGGCAGAGTATCCATTCAAATCGGTTACTACGCGGTTGTAGTCGATAATAGTAAGCTGGCTGGCTGGAAAGTGAACAGCCATAAAATAATTGTATTCCTCGTTTCCAGTATGAAAAGGATTAGCCTTTCGACGTTCCAGACCAACATGTGCGGCTGCTGCAGTACGATGGTGTCCGTCGGCAACGTAGGTGTAAGGAATCTCTGTACGAAACAGCGTCTCAATTCTTTCAATATCTTTGTCCTCATTTATCACCCATAGATGATGCCCAACACCATCCTCGAGCGTAAAATCGTATTCGGGCTGTTTTTTAATGTATTGCTCCATGATAGACCATAGCTCCGTATGATCGGGAAAGGCAAAAAATACGGGCTCGGCATTGAAGTTGGTGATACGTATATGATTCTTACGATCTTCCTCTTTATCAACACGGGTCAACTCATGCTTCTTGATAATATTCTGCATGTAATCATCTACGGAAGCACAACCTACTATGCCATATTGCGTTTTGCCCCACATGGTCTGGGCATATATGTAATAGCAAGGCTTGGATTCTTGAAAAAACCAGCCTTTTTGTATCATCTTATTTAAATTCTCCTTGGCTTTCTGATAGACCTCTGGAGCATGAATGTCAATTTCAGCGGGTAAATCAATCTCCGATTTTGTGACATGCAAAAAAGAATATTCATTCCCCTGCGCTTCTTGTCTGGCTTCTTCCGAATTTAGTACATCGTAAGGACGTGAAGCAATTTTAGCTGCCAGTTCTTTTAACGGCCTATAAGCACGAAAAGGTTTAACTATTGCCATTTCAAAAAAATTTGGCTGCAAACCTACATGTTTTTTTTTAAAATTTTAAAAAAAAATTATTAACACAATATTTTACATTTTTTTATTTCGTTTTTCGATACTAATTTCGTGTCAGAAAAAATAGAGGGGGAAGCATGCAGGTGTATTCGCTACAAATAGCATGGATAGTGGTTTCTACATTTTTTCTTTCTTGTACCAGGGTGCCCATTGAATTGGGTAAAATTGAAAATTTTCGTGTAGAGCGTGTAACCACCGAATCGATATCTTGCAGTATGGATGTTCCCATTACCAACCATTCAATATTTCCTTTTACGGTTGAAAAAGGGGAGCTAAGCGCTTATTTTGAAAACGAGCGTATTGGGAGTGCTCACATTACCGAGGCGGTACGTATAGCATCGTGGGGTACGAGGACTTATCCCATTAAGTTACACCTGATGCTCGAAAATCCTGAAGCCAGTACCCATATGGCGGTAAATGCCCTAATGGGGCGACGAAATACGTATTTTATTCGTGGAACTGTGAACGCTCGTTCCATAATTTTTCAGCGAAAGATTGCCATCGAAAAAACCATTGTCAAATAATTTTGGCTAACTTTGCTGGGCAAAATGAAACACTTTTATGCTTTTAGTTAGCAACAAAGCATTAAGTGTTGCATTCATTGTAAAAAAGTCGAATGGCTGAAGCATGTTAGTAGTAAACACAGGCAAAAAGTTAAGCATTAATGTAGATGTCTGTGATTGTGTTACAAACTTGTATTCCAAAATATCAATAAGTGGAGTATACCATGCTTTCATGCTTAAACAATCATTCGACCGTTATTTAAAAATTAAAAATATTTACGGATGAAGATATTCCTCAGCTGGTTTGGCGTGTTTATTACAACGCTGGTTTTTGCCCAGAATTCAGAGACTTCCTCCCATCAGGTAAATATTTTTTCCACCCTCATGCAACCGTTCCCACAGCAGGGAAAAGTCAGTATTCATCAGGATAAAAGTATTGAGCAACTTATGCTTAGGTATGTTGCTTATCGAAATACTTTTACGCAGCTTTCGGGCTATCGCATAAGAATATTTTCGGCATCTGGTTCTTCGGCTCGTACCCGAGCTTATGCCGAACGCGACCGTTTCGCATCATTATATCCTCGCTATCCTATCTATCTCGAATATGAGGCTCCAAATTTTAAAGTGTATATTGGCGATTTTCGTAATAGGCACGAGGCATTTCGAGTTTTTAAACAAGTATCCGTTGATTTTAAGAATGCTTTTATTGTTCCTGCAAATATAAATTTACCCAAAATTGATTAATTTTCCATGAGTGAACTCATAAAACACGAATGCGGAATTGCTCTGATACGGCTACTCAAACCTTTGGAATATTATCAGTTTAAGTATGGTACCTGGCGCTTTGGGCTTCAGAAGTTGTACCTGCTCATGGAAAAACAACACAACAGAGGGCAGGATGGAGCTGGTATTGCTTGTGTTAAGCTGAATGCACAACCCGGTACTCCTTATATCGATCGGCAACGATCCAACTCTGCTTCCTCCATCGAAGCTATTTTTCAAGCCATCAACACCGAATATGCTCGTTACGATGATAAATTGGTAAACGATCCTACCTGGGCAAAAGCCAATTTGCCTTTTGCTGGCGAATTGTATATGGGTCACTTGCGATATGGAACATTTGGTGGTAATAATATCGAAAATGTTCATCCTGTACTGCGCGAGAATAACTGGCAAACGCGTAATCTTTTGCTTGCAGGCAACTTCAATCTTACCAATGTGGATGAGATTTTTAATCATCTGCTTGAGCTGGGGCAGCATCCCAAAGATTTCTCCGATACTGTTACCATCCTCGAAAATGTAGGACATTTTCTCGACATGGAAGTTCAGCGCAAATTTGTTCTTTTTAAAACCCAGGGATACGACAATCGGGAAATTTCGGAATTAATTGCTGAACATCTTGACATTCAAAGCATATTGCGCGAGTCGAGTAAACGGTGGGATGGGGGATACGCTATTGTCGGAATTATAGGTCATGGCGATGCTTTTGTTATGCGCGATCCAAACGGTATTCGGCCTGCGTATTACTTTTATAATGACGAAGTGGCCGTGGTTGCTTCGGAGCGAACAGTAATCCAGACAGTAATGAATGCCTCTTACGAAGAGGTTCACGAACTTCAACCGGGCTATGCTTTTATTGTACGAAAAGACGGTTTCATTTCTACTGAAGAAATTCGACCCCCACAGGAACGAAGAGCTTGCTCCTTTGAACGAATCTATTTCTCCAGAGGAAGCGATAAAGATATTTATCACGAAAGAAAAAAGTTGGGAGAATTGCTTACCCCCGCCATCCTCGAGGCAATTGATTACGATATCGAAAATACTGTATTTTCGTACATACCCAACACCGCTGAATCGGCTTTTTATGGAATGATTGTGGGTATCGATAATTATGTGAAAGAAAAAATTAAACAGCAAATCCTAACAGAAGGGAAAAATCTTACCCCCGAGCGTCTGGAACAGTTAATGTCGATTCGACCCAGGATTGAAAAAATTGCGCATAAGGATATTAAACTCCGAACTTTTATAGCCCAGGACAAGGGACGTGACGACCTGGTGGGGCATGTATACGATATCACCTACGGAACCATACGCGAAGGAAAAGATAATCTGGTGATCATCGATGATTCCATTGTTCGAGGAACCACGCTCAAACGCTCTATAATCCGTATTCTTGACCGTTTAAATCCAAAACGAATTATTGTGGTCTCCTCATCCCCTCAGATTCGTTACCCCGATTGCTATGGCATTGATATGGCTAAATTATCCGACTTTATTGCGTTTCGTGCCGCTATTGCTTTGTTGAAAGAGACTGGGCGTGAAAGCATCATTAACGAGGTATACAAAAAATCGAAAGCACAGCAGAATCTTCCCAAAGAAGAAATTGTGAATTATGTAAAAGAAATTTATGCTCCATTTACCGATCAACAGATTTCTGACAAGATTGCCCAAATGCTGCATTCACCTGATATTAAAGCTGAAATTAAAATTGTTTATCAGACAGTAGAAAACCTCCACAAGGCCTGCCCAAATCATACAGGTGACTGGTATTTTACGGGCAACTATCCTACCCCGGGAGGAAATAAGGTGGTTAATACCTCGTTTATTAACTTTATCGAGGGCCGTAATCAAAGAGCTTACTGATTACATTATCTTGATAATCAATTGTTGGCCTGGTACTATATGGGCATTGGGAGGTAAGTTGTTCCATTCGCGAAGATCCTTAAGGGTAATCCCTGGATATTTACGAGCAATTTCCCATAGGGTATCTCCCTGTTTTACAGTATAATATACAATGTTGCTATTGCTGTTTGCTATTTTTTCGTTAGTTTTGTTTGATACAGTTGGTTTAATTTCTTTTTTGTTATTTTCTTCCCCAGCTTTTACCTTACTAATATTGCCATTTTTTAGCTGTTGTTTTTCTTCAAGGCTCAAAAGATCAATTTTTCGGTAGTAGGTGGCTTTACTTGCAGGAACCAGTAGGTGTAGTTTCTGGCCAATTCTAATGCGGGAGCTATACAGTTCGTTCCAGTCGAGTATGTCATTTACACGGCAATCGAACCAGTCGGCAATAAAACCCAAATTGTCTCCTTCTTTCACACGATAGGTAACGACCGCATAACCTTTGGGTGCCACAAACTTACCTCTTTTTTTATAGGCATATCGGGTGTAGTTAGGCTCTTTTAACATGTCAGTAGGGTTGAAGTATATCGAGTCTTTATAAGCAAAGATTTTATCCTGCTGATCGATAAACTTTGTTACGTAATCTGAAGGAAGAATTAAAGTGTAGCTTGCCCCCTTACCGGGAATAATATCGTGGATGTATTGTGGATTAAGATCGCGCAGCAAATCAATAGAGATGTTAAGTACTTCGGCTATCTGCATAAGATGAAGGTCGTCGTGAATCACAATGGTATCAACCTTGATGGGAAATCCTGTTTGTTGGGGAATGATGTTGTGCTCGCGATAATAGTTCATGGTGTAAACAGCTGCAATAAAAGCAGGTACATGCCCACGTGTTTCCCTGGGTAAATATGGGTAAATATCCCAGAAATTTCTTTTTCCACCCGATCGACGTATGGCACGAGATACATTGCCTGGACCGCAATTGTAAGCGGCAATTACCAATTGCCAATCTTTAAATACCTCATACAGGTCTTTTGAGAACTGGGCTGCGGCATGGGTGGCTTTAATCGGATCCCTGCGTTCATCAACCAGCCCATTGATGGTAAGCCCATAGAGCTTGGCCGTACCGTACATAAATTGCCATATCCCAACAGCTCGTGTACGTGACCTTGCCCGCGGATTCAATGCCGACTCAATTATCGACATGTACTTAAGTTCGTTGGGAACCCCATAATAGTCGAAAATGTCATCAAAAAGTGGAAAATAATATTGTGCCAGTCCAACCATCCGCTGTACCTTATCTTTCTTTCGCTGGGTATACATCTCAATATATCTTCGAACAATCTGATTGTAGGTAAGAGGAACACCACTTTTTATTGCCTGTAGCCTGCTGATGTATACCGAATCGGGCAAATGTTGAACTAATGAGTCTTCGTCAGGAGTATCAATCAACATATCGTCGTTGTTCAAGGTATTGCCCTGTTGCATGTAATATAGATTGAGCAAACTATCTAAATTGTCTTCGAAAATGGGTTGTGTTTGTTCTACATCATCAAGATATAAGCTATCCTGTAAACCTACCGCACTTACCTGTGACAGACTGAAAATCAGTCCTACTAAAAACATGCCTATTTTGTGGTTCCTCATGCCTGAAATGGTTATATCATTTTGTTGGTAAAAATAATATTTTTATCAATGAATGCAAGCATTTCTCCCTTTCCATTCCTCGTTTTTATTGACAAAAATAAATATTTTATCAACAAATTTATTAATAATCAGATATTTAAAATTAAAATCTAAAGGAAACCTTGATTCCGGTTGTGCCCTGTGGTGAAAATGGTTCTAAAACCGGAGTAATACGCAGGGAAAGATCGGGACTGATGTTATAATCATAAAGGTAAGCATCTACTGTGGCATCCACAATATTGGCCAGATACAAACCAACGATTCCAAGTACCAACAGATCGCGATTTCGCCTCCAATAATTCATATAGTACAAAATTCGCTCTTCTGAAGCATATCTGAATTTTGGGTCGACAGGATTATTGGGGTCGTTTGCAATTTTTCGCAGGTAGTTGTCCTTGTATTCGTGATATTTGTTGTTGTTGAAATTGTAATAGTAAACCAGAACAGCAGCTCCAGTATAAATTATGGGGACCTTCCATGCCTTTCCATTATATACCTGACCCATTCCGGGTAAAACAGCTGAGTAGAAAGATGCTTTGCGAGGGGATTTTTTATCACTTGATAAATAAAACAGGGAATCGCTCCTTAATTGAGCCATTCCCTGTAAACTACCCATCAATAGAGTAAAATAAATCAAATAAATTTTTATGCGAGACAACATTTTAATGGAACTCTTATCATATCTCTTTTACACCCTTTTGCCGATAAAGGGGATTCAATCTTTTTTAGAGTCGAGCAGGGAGAGAATTTTTTCCAGCTCAGCATCATTCTTGAAGGTGATAATAATTTTACCCTCACCGTTGGGCTTGCGTTTAAATTCGACGTTACTGTTAAAAAATTGACTTAACTGAGCTTTTAGTTCGGCGTATTCTGTTGGTTGACTTTGCGCTTCTTTTGCTTTTGTTTTGAGTTCAATAGGCTCAATAGCTTCGGCAGGCTGATTGATTACCCTAACCATCTCTTCAACTTCTCGGACCGAGAGCTGCTTTTCGATGATCTGATGGTACACCTCAATCATTTGCTCAACATCATCAATAGCTAATAGCGCTTTGGCATGTCCCATCGAGATTTTTTCTTCCCGAATGCCTGCCTGAATTTCGGGGGGTAGTTTCAGCAATCGCAGGTAGTTAGCTACTGTTGCACGTTTTTTACCCACCCGTTCGCTAAGCGTCTCCTGGGTTAAATTACACTCATCGATGAGTCTTTGGTAGCTAATAGCAATTTCAATTGGGTTGAGGTCGGTACGCTGAATATTTTCGACCAAAGCCATCTCGAGCATGCCCTGGTCGTTGGTGGTGATGAGAAATGCGGGTACTGTTCTAAGTCCGGCTATCTTTGCAGCGCGCAAACGGCGTTCGCCAGCTATAATTTGAAAACGGCCATTGTCGAGTTTCCTTAGAGTTAGAGGTTGTATAATCCCCAATTGCCGTATGGAGGCTGCTAATTCTTCCAGTGCCTCTTCATCAAAATCCTGCCGTGGCTGAAAAGGATTAACATCAATAAGGTCGATGCTAACCTCATTACTTGCCTCAACTGCCTGTACTATTTCTTTGGGAAGTATGGCATCATCAATCAAAGCCCCCAGCCCCCTTCCCAGTGCATTTTTTTTAGCGTTCATATAATTCCAATAGGTTTAGAGCTATAGTTGTGCGGTTTCGTTTTTCTGCATGATTTCCCTCGCCAGATTCATGTAATTGATCGTTCCTTTCGATTCAGCATCGTAAAGTACGCAAGGTTTTCCATAACTGGGTGATTCGCTGAGTTTAATATTTCGCTGAATGATGGTTTCGAATACCATCTGCTGAAAATGTTTTTTTACCTCATCGACTACCTGATTGGATAATCGAAGACGTGGATCGTACATGGTAAGCAGAAAACCTTCAATCTCTAAATCAGGGTTCAGACGGCTTTGAATTAATTTGATGGTTGAGAGCAATTTTCCTATCCCTTCTAGGGCAAAATATTCGCATTGTACCGGAATAATTACCGAGTGAGCAGCCGTAAGTGCATTCACCGTAATCAATCCCAGTGAAGGCGAGCAGTCGATTAATATATAATCGTAGGGCTGTGTAATTTTAGCAATCACTTGCTTTAGTACTTTTTCACGGTTGGGATGGTTCAGCATTTCTATCTCAGCTCCCACCAGGTCGATGTGCGAGGGGATTAGGTCGAACCCTTTAATTTCTGTTTGCATGATAAGCTCATTGGGGTCGGCTTTATCAATGAAGCACTCGTAAATACTTCGCTGAATGCTTCGGGTATCAAAACCCGAACCCGATGTTGCATTTGCCTGTGGATCGGCGTCGATCAAAAGTACCTTTCTTTCCAATACAGCAAAACTTGCTGCCAGGTTAATTGCTGTGGTAGTTTTTCCTACCCCGCCCTTTTGATTTGCAATTGAAATAATTCTGGCCATGGGTGCGTTTTTTTACATTTTGCAACTTCCTGAAGGAAAATGAACTTGTTATTAAGTTTGCATTTTTCATCAGTCATGCAAATGTAAAACTAAAAAAAGATTTTCGACAGTTGGAATAAAAAATCTTTTCCTGAAATTATTTATTTATAAATCAATATTATAACACAGGAAGTTGTCGTACAAAGCTCTCTTCCAGGCATATAAAAGTTTCGGTACGTGCAATACCCCGTATTGACTGAATCTTGTCGGCAAGGATCTCTTTCAAATGCAGATTATCTCGGGTGTATACCTTAACAAAAATAGAATAATTGCCAGTGGTATAATCGCATTGGACTATCTCAGGAATATCTTTTAGCTGAGCTACAACCTCTTTATATAATCCCGCTTTTTCCAGATATATGCCAATATAGGCGCAGGTATTAAATCCCAACTTTTTCGGATCTACTACAAATTCCGAACCCGTAATCACCCCAAGACGCATAAGTCGTTGTACACGTTGATGAATTGCTGCCCCCGACACCCCACATTCTCGGGCAACTTCCAAAAATGGAATTCGTGCATTTCCCTGAATTATTGACAAAATTTTTTTGTCAAGGCTATCAATTTGAATTTGTTCTTCCATGGTAAAATTTTTTAAATTGTTTTGAAATTTTGTTATTTAATTAAAAATATTAAATAATTTTGCTGATAAAATTAAAAAATAATACTTTTGTTTTGTTTTTGATAATAAAAAAAAGCTAAAATTATAGTTGGTTAATTAACATGATTACAAATTTAAATTTTTCTTTCATATGTGTGGTATTTTAGCAGTAATAGGAAAAAAGGACCCTGAAGTTGTGAGGCAGATGTCGAAAAGAATGAAACATAGAGGTCCGGATGAGAGTGGCTTTCTTCAATTGCCCAATGGATATATTTTGAGCCATGAACGTTTATCGATCATGGATTTAAATACCGGTAGGCAGCCGATACGTGGGACAAACAATGCTTACGTTATTCACAATGGTGAGATATACAATTACATGCATTTACGGCGTACCAAGCTGGCCGATCACCATTTTCGAACCACCTGCGACAGCGAGGTAATAGTTCATCTGTATGAGAAATATGGATATGATTTTTGCAATGAACTTGATGGTGACTGGGCTTTTGTGGTGGTCGATGGCGATAAATTTATGGCAGCACGCGACCCTATTGGGGTTAAACCATTCTATTATGGTAAGGATGCCAATGGTAATATCTATTTTTCGTCGGAATTAAAGGCCATTGAAGACCAGTGTACCTGGTTTGAAGCTTTTCCTCCGGGGCATTATTACACGGGCGAAACGGGATTGGTGAAGTATTACAAGCCTAAATATCACGATTATACCCAATGTACCGACCCGGCCGATTTGAAAAAATTGCGTGAGTTTCTTACTGAAGCTACTCGTAAGCGTTTGATGAGTGATGTACCACTGGGCGTATTGCTTTCGGGTGGGCTCGATTCAAGCCTCATTTCTTCCATTACTAAACGCCTGTTGCGTGGTACCAAGCAGGAGCTTCACTCTTTTTCGGTGGGACTCAATCCCGATGTGCCAGATATGAAAGCCGCCCGACGAGTAGCCGAATTTATTGGAACCACGCATCATGAGGTTACCTATACGATCGAGGAAGGTATTGCCGCTATTGAGAAAATAATCTGGCACCTCGAATCGTACGATGTGACTACCGTTCGGGCTTCAACACCTATGTATTTTCTGGCTCGCTACATTACGCAGCATGGTTTTAAGGTAGTACTCTCGGGCGAAGGCGCTGATGAAGTGTTTGGAGGCTATCTGTATTTCCATAATGCCCCTTCCGATGAGGAATTTACCCAGGAAACTATCCGACGGGTAGGCTTGCTCTCCACTGCCGACTGTTTGCGTGCCGATAAATCGACTATGGCTTTTGGCCTGGAGGTTCGGGTACCTTTCCTCGATAGGTATTTCCTCGATGTGGCAATGAATATTCGTGGTGCCGATAAACGTCCTGATAGAACGAAGGGTAAACCCGAAAAATATATCCTACGCGCTGCTTTTGACGACCCTAATGACCCCTACCTGCCCCATGATATACTCTGGCGACAAAAAGAACAATTTTCCGATGGAGTAGGGTATAGCTGGATTGACTCGTTGGTGGAGTTTTGCAATAGGCAGGTATCGGACGAGGAATTTGCAAAGGCTGCCGAACGATTCCCGTATAACACTCCTACCACTAAGGAGGCTTACTATTATCGTACAATATTCGAAAAATACTATCCATCCGAGTCGGCAATCAAATCGGTGTATAAATGGATTCCTCGCTGGCAAAAAAATACCGACCCATCGGGACGTGCCAATGAGGTGCACCAGCAAAGTGTTGAAAAAACAAAGGCAAAACAAGTATAGTTATTTCCTCCTTTTCTTGTTAACCGGTAGTGTCTTTTTGGGCCTGCCGGTTTTTTTATTAATTTTAGAATATATTGAACAAAAAATACCCCCGGGGTTATAAAACACCAGGGGTATTTGTGCGTTTGGTTAAAAAATATTATGGTAGATCATGGACAATTTAGTGATGAACTGCTGATGGGACGTTTTTCGCCTCCAGGAGCGGCCATTAATACGTTAAGTCCCCAACCGCCACCTGCCTGGAAAAATTCGACTCGAATGGTATGATATCCTTTCTTGAGGAATGTACTTCCCGTTCTTTCAATCATTCCATGAAGGCCATCGTTGATAGCTACCGATTCACCATCAATTTCGATGCGGGATCCATCGTCGGAAATGATTGAAAACTCATATATTCCATCTTGATCGACTTTCAAATATCCTTCATATACTACACCAACGTTGGTGGCGGGCATATTTTCAGGCAGTACGATTTCTTTAATTACTCCTGAACGAACAGGGGTAAGCGAATTGAAATCGGGCAACTTGTTCCACTGCCCTTCATATATTTTGTACTGTAGTCCCTGTTGAAGCTTTTGAGGAGGTGTGACGGCTTTTCTACCCTCAAAAGTTCCTTCCACCTGTAGTAATACCACCGAATGAGCAGGGATTTTAGCTTCGATATTACCGTTTTTCAGCGATGCCTGTTTGAAATCAGTAATTTTCACCACATTGGGATTATCAAAAGTATTGTGGGCATTTAAAGCATCGGCGGTAATTATTTTTCCGCTAATTGAGGTAGCCTTAAAACCTTTGAGGTTACACAGCAGCGGTTGCATCTGCTTTGCGTCGGTGTTGCAGATGGTAATATTCAGGGTACCATTGGCATCGATAGAGGCCGACATGTTTAATGCCGGGATGCTACTGTTGCCGAAGGTATAGGAATTAGTTTTCAGGTCAATGGGTACCATTAATGCATCGTGATGAACCTTATAAAGGTCAAATACATGGTAAGTAGGGGTAAGTACCATTTTTTCGTTATCGGTAAGGATGAGAGACTGCAATACGTTGACCAACTGTGCTACTGCGGCCATTTTTACGCGATCGCAGTGGTTGTTAAAAATATTCAGGTTTATTCCAGCAATGAGAGCATCACGTAAGGTATTTTGCTGATACAGAAAAGCAGGATTGGTTCCTGGTTCGACGTTATACCAGGCACCCCACTCATCTACCACCAGGGCAACAGATTTTGAGGGATCGTATTTGTCCATTACGGCAGCATGTTTGGTTACATACTCTTCCATCCGCATGGTGCGTTGCAGCATGCCAAACCATTTGGATTCATCGAAGTTGGTAGCTGTTTCGTTGTTCCCCCAGGTGTAGGAATGTAGCGAGAGTCCCCAAATACTGGTGCTCATTTGTTTCATTATTACTTCGGTCCAGTAGTAGTTGTCGTCGCTTGGACCTACAGCAATTTTATTCAGCGTGTTCTTGCCATAGTTGCGTAAAAAGGTTGCATATTGCATGGCCACATCGGCATAGTACTCGGGACGCATGTTTCCTCCGCATCCCCACGATTCGTTGCCGAGCCCCCAGAATTTAACCCCCCACGATTTGTCGCGGCCATTTTGTTTACGTAGTTCGGTCATGGGGCTCACGTTGTCGGAGTTAAGATACTCAACCCATTGCGACATTTCCTGCACGGTGCCGCTGCCCAGATTCCCACTGATGTATGGTTCGGCGCCTACCTGTTGGCAAAAATCGAGAAATTCGTGAGTTCCAAAGCTATTGTCTTCGGTTACTCCACCCCAGTTGGTATTGATCATGGTTGGACGTTGGTTGCGAGGACCAATACCATCTTTCCAATGATATTCATCGGCAAAACATCCTCCCGGCCAGCGTATTACCGGCGCTTTTATGCGCTTTAGTGCTTCTACTACGTCGGTACGAATCCCATTCTTGTTGGGAATTGTTGAGTTTTCACCCACCCATATTCCCCCATAGATGCAGTGCCCCAGATGCTCGGTGAAATGTCCATAAATGTATTTGCTAATACGGTACTTTGCCTGTGTGGCATCGAGCGTGGCTGTATTTACCTCCTGGCTAATCCCCTGTGTAGCGTTAAATATGCCGGCTACAACAATACCAATGCCGATGAGCACTTGTGCCCATCTGTTTTTAGTGAATGTTTTACTACTTATTTTCATGGCTAAGTTTTTAAGTGTATTTGGTACAATTATATTGATTTTTACAAAATTTCGCTAAAATTTCATGCACTAAGCTTTGAAGATAGGTAAAACGGATCATCAATTATCATGTAATCAATAGCTTATAGTATGTATAAATTTAGAATTAATTTTTTTGATAAAGGTTAGAAAAATGGAAAATTTAAAAATATATTTGCGTACTTAAATACTTAAATAGAAATTTTATGAGTGAATACATTAATAATTCGGCGAAGCGTAAGGAGTTGCTAAAGCATATGTTGCTTCAATTGCATCAGGGTGAGGCGCCTGAACAGGTAAAGGGACGATTGAAAGCTATACTACCATCGATACCTTACAATGAAGTAGTAGAGGTGGAACAGCAGCTCATTGCTGAGGGAATACCGGTGGAGGATATCTTACAGCTTTGTGATGTACATACTCAGGTCCTGGAGGGTAGCATCGATACCAGCATGGCCAGAGAAATACCTGCAGGCCATCCGGTGGATATTTTTAAACAGGAGAACAGGGCACTGGAAAAGGAACTGGCAAGCCTGAATGCTTTAGTTGATACGGTGTTAAATAGGCGTTCGACCAACTGGGAGGCAGTTATCCTGCAGATACGGGCTACGTTGAATAACCTGTCGGATGTTGAAAAACATTATCTAAAGAAAGAGCATCTGCTTTTTCCTTTCATGGAAAGGCATGGACTTACTGGTCCGCCCAAAGTAATGTGGGGGAAGCACGATGAGGTGCGTCGTTTGTTAAAAACAGCTCGGGAAGCATTGATAGTTGAGGGAAAGGTAGAGCATGAAGAGCTTGCTGTATTGATGCAAGTGGCAGTTCGACCAGTTATTGTTGCTATTGAGGAAATGATTATGAAGGAGGAGGAGATACTTTTTCCCATGTGTATGGATACCCTTACTGAAGAGGAATGGTATGAGATATACCGTCAGATTCCCGAGATTGGATATTGTTTATATGATCCTCCAGTAGCCTGGCGTCCCCAAGGGATCGTGGTTGATGAGCATCGGGGGATTACGACCGATAAAATTATGTTGAGTACGGGTGCGTTGCGGGTAGAGGAGCTGGAAGCTATCCTTAGCACACTGCCCATTGATATAACTTTTGTTGATAGTGACGACAAGGTAAAGTTTTTTTCCAATTCGGCCGATCGAGTTTTCCCGCGTACCAGGGCAATACTGGGTAGGGATGTACGCCTTTGTCACCCTCCAGGAAGTGTGCATGTAGTAGAGCAGATTCTTTCCGATTTTAAATCGGGGCGCCATAATAGCGCCGCTTTCTGGATTAATTTTCAGGGAAGATTTGTTTACATCGAATATTTTGCGGTTAGGGACAAGGGGGGGAAATATCTGGGAACACTTGAATTTACCCAGGATGCAACGCATATACGTTCGTTGGAAGGTGAACGAAGAATTTTAAGTTATGAAAAACCATGAAGTTATGATACCTATAACGCCGCAGACCAAGGTGGGTGAATTGTTGGAGGCCTATCCACAGCTCGAAGCAAAGTTGCTGGAACTATCACCCAAATTTGGGCATTTGAAAAACCCTGTGCTGCGTCGTACGGTAGCTTGAATTGCCACCCTGCAGCAGGCGGCACAGATAGCAGGCATCTCGGTAGAGCTGCTGGTGAATACGTTAAGAAAATCGGCTGGTCAGGAAGAAATGGGAGGAATCTTGGAACAACATGATCAATCTGTTGTTCCCTCATGGTTTGGGGTTGCCGAAATTCATACTGAATTTGATATCACTTCTCTTATAGAGGCAGGCGAGCATCCTTTGGGTCTGGTACTCAGGATGCTCGACCAACTGCCCCAAGGGAAGGTACTTTTAATTATTGCACCATTTTTTCCAGCCCCTCTGGCAGATATAGCCAAAGAAAGAGGAATAGCCGTATATTCCTGCCCAGGTGAGGGTAGCCGGGTGAATACTTATTTTTATAAGGGGTGAACGTGCTTTTTCATATATTCTGCACCCCATAGGGTACCTGTACCAGTTTGGTTCGGACGATAAAATCGCCCAGACGCTCATGCTCGAGACGTTGGGTGGCATATTGTTGTAAAATATCGCGAAGTATGTTTAAAATGGTATCCTCGTCGGCCATTTCACGATAGAGTACATTGAGCCGTGAGCCCTGTGCATTTGCACCAAGGTATAGGTTGTATTTTCCTATGGTACGACCAACCAGGCCTATTTCACCCAGATAAGGTCGTGCACAGCCATTGGGACATCCTGTCATACGAATGTTAATGGGCTCGTTTTCGAGATGGAGTTCGAAAAGTATCTGGTCGATTTTGTCGATGAGCGAAGGAAGGTAGCGTTCGGCTTCGGCAAAAGCCAGAGGGCATTGATTGAGAGCGGTACATGCCAGTGAATGCTGACGAAGTCCTGTAAGCGGCTTGCGGGAAAGGATACCCTGGAGAATGGCATCTATTTCTTTTCGAGCATTTTCGTTTACATTAGCAATGATAATATTCTGATTACCAGTAATGATGAAGGTGGGTTGAAATTTCTCTGCAATAAGTTTTAGGCTTGATTTTAATGGATAGTTTTCCGCATCTTTAATTCTACCAGTTTCGACAAAAAGACAGTAGTGCCATAGGTTGTCATCGCCTTGGGTCCAGCCAAAGCGGTCGTTATTGGAAATAAATTCAAAGGGGCGTGCTGGCTCCAGTTCAATACCCGAACGTTCGGTAAGCTCTTTTTTGAATGCATCGAGCCCCATGGTTTCGATAGTGTATTTCAACCGGGCAAATTTACGGTCGCTGCGATTCCCTTTGTCGCGCTGGATTTTGAGAATTTCCTCAACGATTTTCAGCATTTTGTCTTTAGGCACGAATCCCAGTATGTCACCCAGTCGTGGGTGAGTGGCGGGATCTTCAAAGCTCATACCCATGCCACCACCTGCTAAAACGTTATAGCCGACCAAACGATTATTTTCGGCAATGGCAATAAGTCCAATGTCGTTTGAGAAAACGTCGGTATCGTTGTAAGGGGGCACAGCAATGGCAATTTTAAATTTTCGTGGCAGGTAGGTGGGACCGTAGATAGGTTCTTCGTCCGAACCATTACCAGCAACTTTTTCTTTATCGAGCCAGATTTCGTAATAAGCGCTGGTTTTAGGCAACAGATGGTTGCTGATGCGAACGGCATCCAGGAAAGTTTCGAAATGTAACCGCGAAAGGTAGGGATTGGGACTACTCATCACATTTCGATTAACGTCACCGCAGGTAGCCAGGGTGGTAATCATAATCTGATTAATCTCCTGGATGGTTTTTTTTAGGTTCCTTTTGAGGATACCGTGCAGTTGAAAAGTCTGACGGGTGGTAAGTTTCATGGTACCATTTCCGTATTTGTCGGCTAGTTCATTAATGGTGAGCCATTGACTACTTGAGATGATGCCAGCGGTAAGACGGGCACGAATCATAAAGTTATACAACGGCTCAAGCTTCTGTTTTTTGCGTTCGCTCGATAGGTCGCGGTCGGTTTGCTGGTAGCTACCGTGAAATTTGAGAATGTTTGTATCGTCGGGGGCCAGTGCGCCCGTTATTTCTTCATTGAGACTTTCTACAAGCGTTCCACGCAGATAATTGCTGGCTGCTTTGATTTTTTCAACTTCACTTAATTGGTTGTTATTGTTTGCCATGGTTGAAACGTTTTTAAGGTTTTTTTAATAGAGATCTTCGTGATAACGATGCTGGCGTTTTATATTTTTTAGATATTCTTTTGCCTGGTCGTTGCTGATATTTTTGGCTTCCTGAATGATATTCAGCAGGGTGTCCTGTACATCTTTTCCCATTTTTTTACCACCGCACAGGTAAATGTGGGCACCATCGTCGATCCACTCGAACACCTCTCTGGCTTTTTGACGTAGGCGATGTTGTACGTATATTTTTTCTGATTGGTCGCGCGACCAGGCCAGGTCGATACGAGTAAGCAGTTTCTTTTTATACCACTGTTGCCAGTCGGTTTGATACAGGAAGTCGGTAGTAAAGTGGGGATTCCCAAAGAAGAGCCAGGTTTTGTTGTGCCGCCCATTGGCTTCGATATCCTGCATGAATGCCCGATAGGGTGCTATGCCGGTACCCTGCCCAATCATAATGATGGGCGCTTCATCGGAAGGGAGTCGGAAACTTTCGTTTTCATGCACGAAAGCTGTAATTACATCACCACCTTTAAGGTCGTTGGCTACAAAGCCTGAGCACATGCCTGTTTTGGGGCGTCCATTGAACTGGTATTGCAGTTTTCCAATGGTCAAATGCACTTCACCTTCCTGATATAGCGGACTGGAAGCAATGCTGTACAGGCGTGGTTGAATAGGATACAGCATGTCGACCAGTTGCTGAGCTTTAAGTTTTACCTTAAATTCTTGCAAAACATCTAAAACATCTCGACCATATATGAATTCACTCAACTTTGCATTATCGTTAATGATGGTATTGAGTTCCTCTTTACGGGCGACCTCAGCCAGTTTTCCAAGAAACTCGCGGTTAAGCAGGGTCAGCTCTGTTTTTTGTTCCAGACATTCGCGAACGGATAATTGAACATTTTGATAAATGATCATTTCTTTGCTATCGATTTTTAGATAACTGAGAATGTCGTCTACCAGTGAAGAAGCATTTCGAAAGTAGATTCCCAGCGAGTCACCAGGCTGATAGATGATTTGTTGTTTTTCGTCGATGAGTTCTACGTGGAGGGTATCTTTTGTCGAACCTCGACCATTTAGGTGGATAATGTCGCTGACAACGAGTGTGCCGGGTTGTTCACGGGTGAAAATATCGATATTTCGTACCTCTGCTGCAGTTGATTTGCTTGAGGTTGCATACGTAGTAGCCGACGATACCTGGGGACGATTATTTTTTTCAATTAGCGTCGATATCAGTTCGTTGATCCATTTTTCGGCAGTAGGTTTGAAGTTTACATCGCAATCGGCACGAGAGATAATTCTTTTGGCCCCCAGGGCATGCAAGCGATTATCGATGTCTTTACCTGTTTTGCAGAAATTGACATAACTTTTATCGCCCAGTGCCAGCACAGCATATTGTAAATGGTCGAGTTTACCGACTTTGTTGCTATGGATATACGCATAAAACTCTTCGGCCGATAAAGGAGGATCACCTTCCCCCTGCGTGCTGCAGATGATAATAAGATTTTTTTCTTTTTTAATCTGATGAGGTGGGAAATCGGCAATATCCAGAACATTCACAGCGATATTATTTTCATTTGCTTTAGCTTCGAGCATTTTGGCTACCTTACGGCTGTTACCGGATTGTGTGGCGAATAGTACGGTATACGTTTCGGTGGTTGTAACAGTAAGCATTTCTTCGACCAGCACAGTGGCTCCAGCTGGGGAGGTAGTAGGGGGGGAGACGGTAGTTGTACCTGTTTGTGCAATCTGTTGGGTACGCGTACCAATAATACCACTCAGTAAGCCATGCAGCCAGTACAATTCTTCAATGCTGGCTTTCTTAATTACCTCTTCAATAAACTCGTTATTGCCCATAATTTTTAGGGCAGGTTTGTTATTAGTTGTGTTTTCCATGGGAATATACTTTTTTTATCGTGTATTCAATTTTATTCAAAGTGTCATCTAATATTTTCTGGTTATGCGCCAGACTAATGAAGTTGGCTTCGAATTTTGAGGGAGCAAGATATACATTGAGATCTCGCAGTTGATGGTGAAAATCTGCAAAGAGATTGTCGGAAATTTGCGCTACCGACAGGAAATTTTCCACTTTTTCGGGAGTCAGAAAAATACTAAACATAGTACCCGAGCTATGAAAGCGGAATTGGTACTTGTCGGCCAGCAATGACATGTTTTTTGAAAAATATGCTGCATTATCATGAATTTTTTTAAGAATTCGTGGTTGTGCAAGCAGGGAAAGGGTAGCAAAGCCAGCATTGATAGCAATAGGATTGCCCGATAGGGTACCGGCTTGATATACGGGTCCTACGGGTGCTAACAAATCCATAATTTCTTTTCTTCCTCCCACCGCGCCAATAGGGAAGCCCCCTCCAATGATTTTGCCAAGCGTGGTAAGATCGGTTTTAAAGGCATATTCCTGTTGAGCAGTCACCAGACGGTGTCGGAAACCCGTAATTACCTCATCGGCGATGATAAGGCATTTATATTGTTCAGACAATTGCTGAATACGTTCAAGGAAATTGCTCTGGGGTATGATAACGCCCATATTTCCTGGTACAATTTCGAGAATGATAGCTGCTACATTTTGTCCTTGTTGTTCGAAGAAATGGGTAATCTGGTCGACATCATTAAAGGGTAGGCTAATGGTGTGTCGGACGGTATCGTCGGGTATTCCTTTGCTCGAAGCCTGTGGTAGAGAGCCTACGCCCGACCCGGCATTCACCAGCAATGCGTCGGAATGTCCATGATAGCAACCATCAAATTTTACGATAATATTTTTACCTGTATAGGCCCGGGCTAGTCGTATAGCTGTCATTACAGCTTCGGTACCGGAATTGACCAGCCGAACTTTTTCGATAGAAGGTATACGATTGCAAATAAGGCGAGCCAGTTCAGTTTCCTCCTGTGTGGGGGCACCAAAGCTGGTTCCTTTTTTTAAGGCATGCTTAACACGCTTAATTACTTTCGGATTTCTATGTCCCAGAATAAAAACACCCCACGACAGACAATAATCGGTATATTTATTTCCATCGATATCCCATAGGAATGCATCGTTTGCTTTTTGAACGAAAAATGGGGAGGCGCCTAATTGCTTCCATGCTCGGATTGGACTGTTGACACCGCCAGGTATATATCGGTTGGCTTCTGCAAAGGCCTTTTGGGATAGTATGTTATTGAACACCTTCATATTTTAATAGTTGTTTGGCTAATATGGTTGAGGCATAAGAAATTATAAAATCGGCTCCTGCTCGTTTTATAGCATAGTGGGTTTCCCACAGTACCGATAAAGCATCGGCTATTCCTTTCTCGGCAAGTAGATGGAGCATCATGTATTCGCCAGAAACATGGTATCCTACCAGGGGTATTTGGGGAAACAACTGGCGTGCACGAAGGATCATGTCAAGGTAGGTATGAGCAGGTTTGATCATAATCCAGTCGGCCCCTTCGGCAATATCGGACTCGATTTCCGATATTCCCTGTCGGATAGTACGATAGTCGAGTTGATAGCTTTTACGGTCGCCGAAGGCAGGGGTAGAAAGGGCAGCAGTACGGAAGGGTCCGTAGAAGGCTGAAGCATATTTGGCTGCATAGGCTAAAATACGAGTTTTGTCGTACCCATTCGAATGCAATGCTTTGTGAATGGCCCATACCTGACCATCCATCATGGCCGAAGGTGCCACAAAATCGGCGCCTGCTGCTGCATGGCAAACAGCTACCTGCCCCAGCACTTCAATGGTTTTGTCGTTATTGATGGATTCGTTCTCAATAATACCACAATGCCCATGCGAAGTGTATGAGCAGAGACAAACATCCGTAAAGACCATTAACTCGGGAAAATGTTTTTTTAGCGTAACAATCGAACGCGAGACAATGTTCTGTTCATCGTAGGCATACTCGGCATATTCCGATTTTTTATGCTCGTCGGGAATGCCAAATAAAAGAATTTTATTGATTCCCTGCGAAATAGCTTTTTCTACCTCTCTCAGTAGGCTTTCGGGTGTGTGGTGGTAAACTTCAGCGAAATTTTCTACAGGTAATTTCTCGTGTATTCCTTCTCTAACAAATAATGGATAAATAAAGTTTTCGGCGGTAAGGTGCACTTCCGCATGGCGATTGCGCGATGCTTCATCTAATCGATATGGATGGTGACGCTTAAATTCCATATTTTTTTATTTTACGGTTTGTTTAAATTCGCATTAAATCACCCAGTCGTCGAAAGGAAGTAGCCCCTGTTCGTAGAGCGCGTTTTTGGTGACATCGCCTTTGGCTATTACCTGTATGTGAGCGGGTATGCTTTTATAAATCTTTTTAAAGTTCTTCACCCCCGATGGTGAACCAAATGCGATGATGTCGATTTCGGACAGATCGACAGGCTGGACATTTTCAGGAAGCACATTTTCGTAAACCACAAGCGTATCAACCTGATAGCCCATTTTTCTGAGCAGGTTGGGCATCGTGTTAGGTGAAAGATTTGAGTGTGGAATAAATACATTTTTGCCTACCAGCGAGTGATTCATAAAAAGGTCGATAATCCCCGACGACGACTCATCGGAAGCTATCCAGTCGGCGTGTAGGTGATATTTTTCGAGCACACTGGCTGTATTTTTGCCAATAGCGATAATTTGAGCTTTAGCAAAAATGCGTATGTCTTTTTTAACTTTGTTGAGAAGGGATAGGAAGTGCACAACGCTCCATCGACTTGTAAATATCAACCAGTTATATTGATCAGCTTTATGAATTATCTGCAGAAGCTGTTCGTTGGGATCAACTTCTTTGATCTGGATGAGTGGTTTATGGATTACCTTGCCAAGATGTTCGTATGGTTTTGTAGATGAGCTGGTTACCAATATTTTGTTTTGTTTGCTTGGTGTGGCATTGTTTGTTGGATTAATATGTTCACCTACGATGATAAGTGCAGGAGAATTTACAGTGAGGCTTCCAGAAGCTAAATTTTGAAGTGTAGTGTTTATGGAACGTTCGTTTTCGCTTCCTGCCGATTCGACGATAATTACTGTGGTATCGGTTTTTTTCCCAGATTCGATTAATTTTTGTGCAATAATCGGAGCATTATGGGCGCCCATATAGTATACAATGGTATCGGTATTAGGGATGGGCAGATGGTTAGGGTCGTGTGCAGTGCAAAAGCTAACACTTCGAGCTAATTCACGGCGTGTAAGGGGGATTGCCTGTGTTGCAGCAGCAGCCAAAGCTGAAGTAATACCTGGTATAATTTCGACCTGGACAAACTTTGAAGCAAGGAAATCGTATTCTTCACCCCCACGTCCAAAAATCATAGGATCGCCGCCTTTGAGCCTAACAACCTGTTTACCGGCTATAGCAGCACGATATATCATTTCATTAATTTCATCCTGTTCGAATGCATGTTTATCGCGGCGTTTGCCAACATACACCAGTTCTGCTTCGACATTAAGTAAGAATGAGGCATCGAGCAGATCATCGTAAAAAATTATATCGGCTTCGTCAATTGCCTGTAAAGCTCGTAGCGTAAGTAAATCGGGATTTCCAGGGCCAAAGCCAACCAGATATACCTTACCATAGTTTTTGCGGATATCGAGCGGATAGAAAAGGCTTTTCATCTGAGCATTACCGACTCGGGCAACGACCGCCAGATGCCCCTGTAAGGGATGTGTCTTGATAGGAAGCGTTTCTGCAATAAATTCTTCCAATTCGAGCCGTTTAAGCGCACATTCGGCAACAACCAGGGCGTCAATTTCGCCATTAAAGACCCTGGCAAGTCGCTGGTCGATTGTGCCCCGGATATCTACAATTTCGAGGTCGGGGCGGAGTTGACGTATCTGTTCTTGACGACTGGGCGAACTGCAAGCAATTTTAGCACCTGGCTTAAGCTGCGATAATTTTTCCTTTCGTCGCGAGACCAATACATCGGCATTAGCCAGGCATTCTGTGAGTGCTACCAGTTCCAACCCCTGCGGAAGAGGATAGGGAACATCTTTTGCCGAATGTATAGCAATATCGGCTTCATCATTCAGTATGGCTTCATCAAGTTCTTTGGTAAAAAAGTCGGGCATCGTATTTTCTGTCAATGGAATCTCTAAATGTTTATCACCGTAGGAAGCTAAAGGAATTAACTTCCAATCAACACCCTTTATTTTTGCCATTACCTCTTGTGCCTGAGCGAGGGATAATCGGCTATTTCTTGCAACTACCCTGATTTTCATATCTTTGTGTTTTAAGTATTTGCCAGCAATTGGGTAACATTTGTGCGCGAAAGCTCAGCTTCCTGCCATTGTAAAAATTCCTCAACTTGCCTTTCGATGATGTGCATGGCTTCCAGCGATTCTTTCTGGCGGAACGAAAAACTTCGGTTGATAAACTGTTCGATGGTATCGATACCATAATATTGCACATTGTATCTGCTGGCTACTGCCGGATCGATATTGGGGGGAACGCCAACATCGATAATTTTGTAGGCATTCTGACTAAAGTATGAAGAATCGATGAAGCTTTCGGGGGCTGCGGCAGCCGCTATCAATATATTGGAATGAGCAAGACCTTCAGTCAGCTGGTTCAGAGGTGCATAAGAGATATTGAGCTCTTTTCCAAGCATTTCGGCACGCGAAAGGCTGCGATTGAAAAGGGTTAGCTGACGATATCCCTTTTTTAAAAGAAATCGGCAGACATTACGCGTGATTTCGTTTACCCCTACAATACAAATTGGAGTATCAAGGCTCAGTTGTTCGTAGTATGCAACGATATGATATATTGCATTGGCATAGCTTACCGCGCCTTTGCCAATGTTTGTATGACTTCGAACCAGCTTTCCGGTATGCAAAGCACTCTGGAAGAGTCGGTGCATGAACTTGTCAAGTTTTTTTTGCTGACTTGCCTGTAGGTAAGCTGTTTTTACCTGGTTTTGAATAGATCCATCGCCGGGTACGGGCGAGTCGAGTCCGGCAACAACCCTGTAAAGGTGTCGTACTGTTTCTCGGGCTACTTCGCCACTTCCCCGGTATATTTCGAGTCGCCAGCAAGTTTTAATGATTACCGTGTAATCCTCGGACTTAAACTTATCAACCCACGGGGAAGGGTCGATATGGCGAACATTGTATTGAAGAAGTTGGATCATACGATTGCCTTTTAGCTGGGTATTTCAAAAAAACGTCGAATGAGATTGCGTACCGAAATAGAACGCAGGACGTCGTTTCCATTAGAACTCACCGCAATGCTCAGGTACTCTTTGCGGTAAATGGCCGGCGATACAAAGTCGCATTCGGCAGGAGTATCCACCACGTTAATAAGTATGCCTTTCTGATGGGCATCTTCCTTAATGCGTAGGTTAGTTTCGTGATCGTTGGTGCAGGCATAGATCAAAAAGGCATCGTCGAGGTCCGAAGGTTCGTATTCTTTTTCCTGCCAGCTAACTTCTTTGAGTTGACGGATTCGAGGGTCTATTTCACGGGCAACGATATGAATTCTATTGGCATAAGGGATCAAGCTGAGTATTTTGTGATAGGCTACCCGTCCCCCGCCAATCAGCAATATCTTCTTGTTGTTTACATCAATGGAAATAGGCATGAATGACTTTTTCATAATACCTTGTGTTAAATGTTTGCATGTTATTCTAATACTTACCAGGCTTTTGATCAATCAAATAACATAATCTTCGTCAGCTTTTCTGCCAAATTTGATTTTGTTCCACATCCGTTCATGCGTATAGTAAAGCAATGTTTTGGTAATTCATTCGGTAGTGCCGATACTAATAGCTAATACAAGTTTACCCGTGATAATCCAAGAAATAATCATGGTGTCGAGGGTACCAAGCATGCGCCACGAAATAGCTTTTAACAAACTTCTTTTCCTATTTTCCATATAGGGCTAATATTAAATTCTGGACAAAAATAAAAAAAAATTCATATAATCCATATATGAATAATGTATTTTTTATTAATTTTGTAAAAAAATATTTTAATACTTTTTTGTATAAAATTATATCATTGAATATCAGTTTATTGTGTAAAAATGTTAATGTTTGCCCAAAAGATTATCATGCTTTTAATTATTTTCGCAAGCAATTTTAAAGAGGCAATAAATAATAGGTATAAAATATTATGGAAAGAAAAAATTGGCGCATTAATCATTTAAGAGAATTGGAATCGGAAGCCATTTATGTAATTCGAGAGGTAGCAGCACAGTTTGAGCGGCCTACCTTATTATTTAGTGGTGGTAAAGATTCGATTGTGATGTTTCATATAGCGCGCAAAGCCTTCTGGCCAGCAAAGGTACCTTTTCCGTTATTACATATCGATACTGGGCATAATTTTCCCGAAACGCTCGAGTTTCGCGATCGACTGATGGAAAAAACAGGTGCTACCTGCATTGTACGCTATGTGCAGGATACCATTGATGCGGGTAAGGTAGTTGAGGAAAAAGGACCCAATGCGAGCCGTAACGTTCTTCAAACAGTAACATTGCTCGATGCCATAGAAGAGTTTAAATTTGATGCAGCCCTGGGCGGAGGACGTCGTGACGAGGAAAAAGCCCGTGCGAAAGAACGATTCTTCTCTCATCGCGATGAGTTTGGACAATGGGACCCAAAGAATCAGCGTCCCGAATTGTGGAATATTTTTAATGGACGAAAGCATGTAGGCGAACATTTTCGTGTATTTCCGTTGAGCAACTGGACTGAGCTTGATGTTTGGCAATACATTTACCTCGAGAACATTGAAATCCCCAGCCTATATTTTACGCACGAACGCGAAATGATTCTGCGCGATGGTGTACTTTTGCCGCACTGTCCGTATATAATGCTGAAACCTACCGATAAAATTGTCAAAAAGAAGGTGCGTTTCCGAACCATCGGGGATATGACCTGTACCGGTGGAGTTGAGTCACCGGCCAACACGCTCGAGGATATCATCAGGGAAGTAGCTGTTTCGCAAACCACCGAACGGGGTACGCGTTGGGATGACAAACGATCCGAGTCGGCTATGGAAGACCGGAAAAGAGAAGGTTATTTCTAATGGTTTCTTGCCGCTTTGTGTGCATGTACATTAAAATTAATTAACTGAAAAAACGTAGATTCAATGGGAACGATAAATGAATTGGTAAAAGAATATCTCGACCGAGAACTGCTTCGATTTACCACTGCCGGCAGTGTTGATGATGGCAAAAGTACCCTCATTGGTCGATTGCTCTATGATAGCAAGGCCATTTTTGTCGATCAGCTCGAAGCACTTGAAATGGCCAGTAAACGTCGGGGCGAGGAGCAAATTAATTTGGCTTTGCTTACCGATGGTTTGAAAGCTGAAAGGGAACAAGGGATAACCATCGACGTGGCCTATCGTTATTTTTCCACCCCAAAACGCAAGTTTATCATTGCCGATACACCGGGACATATTCAGTACACCCGCAATATGGTAACAGGAGCTTCCACCGCCAATGTTGCCATTATTCTCATTGATGCTCGTAATGGTGTGGTAGAGCAAACTATCCGACATTCCTTCATTGCCTCACTACTGAATATACCGCACATCATTGTATGTGTTAACAAGATGGACCTGGTTGATTACAGCGAGCATATTTTCAACAAAATTTGCCAGGACTACGAGAGTATTTCGTCCAAGATTTCGGTAAAAGATATTCGATTTATCCCCATTAGTGCGCTAAAAGGTGATAATGTGGTGAATAAATCGGACAAAATGCCCTGGTACGATGGCCCCAGCTTGATGCATCTTCTCGAAACCATTCATATTACTAACGATATCAACTATGATGATCCACGTTTTCCGGTGCAATATGTTATTCGGCCAAACACTGATGAGTTTCACGATTATCGGGGGTATGCAGGACGCATTGCCAGTGGAATATTTCGTGTAGGTGATGCAGTAACCGTTTTACCGTCGGGTTTTACGTCGCGAATTAAGTCTATCGATTTTTTTGGCGAAAGTCTTCAGGAAGCCTACGCCCCTCAGTCGGTGGCTATTCAGATTGAGGACGATATCGATATTTCTCGGGGGGATATGTTGGTCCGATCGGATAATTTGCCAACGGTAGGACAGGATGTAGAGTTGATGATATGCTGGCTCAACGAAAAACCTATGCAAGTGGGGAATAAATACTATCTGCGTCATACAACTACGGGGATGCGATGCATAGTTAAGGAAATTATTTATAAGGTTGATATCAATACGCTCGAAGAGCTTTCAGGTGGAAATACCTTGCAAATGAATGAAATTGCGAAGATACGCATACGTACTTCACAGCCACTTGTGTATAACTCATATCATATCAATCGAACCACAGGAAGTCTTATCCTCATTGATGAGGGTACCAATGAAACTGTAGGAGCTGGTATGATCAAGTAGTGCGCGCCCCAACGCCAGGGTATTCGATGCGCGTGTGATAAATATTCATCAAACGACGCTTGAAGGTATTTCTAAGGATATCAATATCTTTAAGTGTCAGGTTGGTGTCATCGAATTGTCGGTCTCTCATAAGATTGTCTACAATTGAATCGACAAGGGTGTGAATATCTTTTTCGGTATATTTTTTCAAGCTGCGTGAGGCAGCCTCGATGCTATCGGCCATCATTATTACTGCCATTTCCCTTGAGAATGGTTTTGGTCCAGGATAGGTAAATTTTTCGGGATTAATTTCTGCATCGGGGTGCAAACGAATATAAGCATGATAAAAGTAGTGTGCCATGGTGGTACCATGATGGGTGCGAATAAAGTGGATAATGGCTTCGGGTAAGTGGTATTTCAAGGCCAATTCAACACCCTTGCTCACATGTGCGATGATAATTCTTGCGCTTTCTTCAAAAGTTAGCTTTTCGTGTGGGTTCGACTGGTCGGATAGGTTTTCAATGAAATAGGCAGGATTTTCCATTTTACCAATATCGTGATATAAAGCTCCAGCTCGTACCAGTAGGGGATTACCGCCAATTTTATAGGCTGCCTCCTCGGCCAGATTAGCAACCTGTAAGGAATGCTGAAAGGTTCCAGGTGCTTTCTCTGCCAGCATGCGTAGGAGAGGTTGGTTGGTATCCGACAACTCCAGTAAGGTGGCATCGGATAAAAAGCCAAATATTTTTTCAAAAATATAAATCATGGGTAGCGTTGACATGATCAATAAGCCATTGCCGGCAAAATAAAAAAGGTTGTCGACGCTTAGCTTAAGTAAATTGCCTTCTTGATATAGCGATATGCCTATATACACCGAGAAATAGGCAAAGATGACCCAGGCTGAAGTTAAAAACATCTTGTTTCGGCGGTATACATTACTCAAGCTCATAATAGCTACTATCCCCGCAGTAACATTTAAAAAGGTAAATTCAAAGCTATTGGGGACAATAAATCCTGTTAGCAGCATGGCAATAAGATATACAAACAAAGCTATGCGTGCTTCAAAGAAGGTTTTTAATAATATGGGCATGATGGCATAAGGGACCATGTAAAGTCCTACCGGCCGATATCGTACAATCAAATGGGTGATAAAAGCGAAGGAAACGACTATGAATAAGATAAATATGATGGCATTGGGCGAATAAAGTAAATTCGGAAAATATTTCCGGAAATAAAAATAGATGAGCAAGAGACAAAATACTACTACTATTAGCTGTCCTACTATAACTATCAAATAACCTGTTGAAAATCCCATTCTTTCTTCGTATTCCTTTTTGAGCGATTCAAGGATTTTGAAATTGCGATTATTGACAATATCGCCTGTAAAAATTATTCGCTCTCCAGCCATTACCATTCCTTCGGTGAGCGAAATATTATCCAATGCGTTCTGGCGTGCTTTCTCAGTAGTTGCCGCATCATAAAATAGGTTTGGAACAATATACTGGTTAAGTTGTAAACTTTGGAAAAAAGGCATCAGGTTGATACCCGAGGAAAAAACGATTTCATCGTTATAGCTTTCCAGCTGGCGTTGCACGTATTCGTATGCCTGCTTAGGGGTAAATATGGTTGACCGATCGGTCTCCTGGGCTACATTGTCCTTGACGATATTCAACGTTGGTGATTCTTTCGAAAAAGCAGAATTATCTTCTGGAATTTCCAGAATGCCATGTCGATATATCATTTCTAAAAGGTCGAATAACTTGCGTTCTGTTTTTTCACGAATATCTGCAGGAATAGGGGATGGGTAGCCAGATACAAATTCATCCCAGGCAGCTGCTATTTTTTTTGATAAAAGCTTTTGTTTTTCTGACCATATCCGTGGATTATAGACAAAATATGCGGGGAAATTACGTATAATGCTATCTTTTTCTCTGGTCAGGTCTTCATAGGTTTTGTGAACGGGAAAATCAAAGGGGGCAATCAGTACTTCATGTAGCCATGGCTTTCCCTTTTGATACTCATACTTAAATTTTCCAGCCCGCGGGAAAAACGATAGCAACAGGATACCTGAAAGTATGAAGGTGATAGGTAACCAGTGCTGTTCAACGAATTTTATGAGTTTGTTTTTTTTCAAGAGAATCCTTTTTATTTTGGCTTAAAGTTATATTATTTTGTTGGGATTTAAAAGGAGGGTCAATTGTAAAATGAAAGCTCTTTGCGCACAAACATTCATTCCCATTCGTGCTGCTGCTTCCGATACCTCGGAAATGGTCAGTCAACTGTTGTTTGGGGAAACCTGTCAGGTGATGGCACAGACCGAAAAATGGGTGAAGGTACGTTGCGATTTCGATGGGTATGAAGGATGGGTTTTTAAACCAGCTCTTACCTTTTTGAGCGAACAGGAATACTTGTTGTTACGGCAATCGCCCCAAAGCATTGTTAACATTCCCATATTGACTGCTCGTGAGGCTAAAAACCAGCACCCTATTTACCTTACAGCTGGATGTTGTATTTATAATCATGAGCCCAATAAACGTACATTTAGCTTCCTTGACCGGCAATATTCCTATGAGGACAATTTTTCGCAATCTTCAAATATGGATGAATCAGCGAAAATTATTCTGGAAACCGCACTTCGGCTGATCAATGTTCCATACCTGTGGGGTGGGCGTTCCACTTTTGGCATTGATTGCTCGGGTTTGGTACAAACCTGTTTTAGAGTGGTGGGTATTGATTTACCCCGCGATGCACGGATGCAAGCTATGCTTGGTAAGCCAGTAAACGATTTCGAAGATATTCGTCCCTCCGATCTTGCTTTTTTTAAAAATGCCGACGGAATAATCATTCATGTGGGGATATTACTATCGTCATCGCAGATTATTCATGCTTCAAATTTTGTACGGATAAGTGCTTTCGATGAGCGTGGAATACTTCATGATAGTGGACAAGATTATACCCATCAACTGGCATTTGTGAAACGATTTTTGTGAAAATATTTTGATACTTAACAGTTTTTCTTTGAGTTGCCGTGCATAGAGAATCGTAATCGAACCGAAAATATTTTTGCTATATTTGCCCGCACGACATGAAAATAAAATTTTGTAATAGGTATGAATTTTTTTGAGGAATTACGTTGGCGGGGGATGGTGCACGATTTTACACCTGGGTTAGAAGAGTTGCTCGAACGCGAGCAGGTAACAGCTTATGTGGGTATTGATCCAACCGCCGATTCTTTACACATTGGGCATCTGGTTTCTATAATGCTCTTAAAACATCTGCAACGTCATGGTCACCGACCCATTGCATTGGTGGGAGGAGCTACAGGCATGATTGGTGACCCATCGGGCAAAAGCGAAGAACGCAATCTGCTTTCGCTTGAAACATTACGCCATAATCAGGAGGCAATTAAGCAACAACTTTCCCGTTTTCTCGACTTTACCTCAGATATCCCCAACCGAGCCATCCTATTGAATAATTACGATTGGATGTCGAAATTTTCTTTCCTCGACTTTATTAGGGATGTAGGAAAACACATTACGGTCAACTACATGATGGCAAAAGATTCGGTGAAGAAAAGAATTGCTGACGGCTCACGCGAAGGAATGTCATTTACCGAATTCAGCTACCAGCTGGTACAGGGATACGACTTTTTATACCTTTATCAAAACTACCAATGTAAACTGCAGATGGGTGGTTCCGACCAATGGGGAAATATTACTACGGGTACCGAACTTATTCGTCGCATTGCTGGAGGGGAAGCGTATGCACTAACCTGTCCCCTGATTACCAGAGCCGATGGGGGAAAGTTTGGTAAAACCGAGAAAGGAAATGTATGGTTGTCGGAACAATATACTTCCCCTTACCAGTTTTACCAGTTTTGGCTTAATGTATCGGATATTGATGCTGAGAAATACATTAAAATTTTCACCTTGCTGCCAGTGGACGAAATTAACGATCTTATTGAACGTCATCGTCAGGAACCCCATCTGAGAACTTTACAAAAAAAATTGGCTCAGGAGGTAACCGTGATGGTGCATGGGGAAGAAGCCTTTCGTCAGGCTGTTGAGGCCTCGGAAATACTTTTTGGCAAAGGTACTTTTGAATCCTTGAGCCAGTTGAGTGAGAAAGATTTCCTGGAAATATTTGATGGCGTACCACAATTTATAGTTGACCGTTCCGTTATTGAAGCACAGCCAACCGTCATAGAATTATTATGTCAGGCAACAGCTGTATTCCCAAGCAAAGGTGAAGCTCGGCGACTGATTGAAAGCGGTGGCTTATCCATTAATAAAGAAAGAATTAATGCACCCGATGAAAAAATCAATGCACATCGGCTTTTGAACAATAAGTATCTGCTTGTACAAAAAGGCAAAAAAAATTATCAACTGATTGTTGTCAAATAACACAAAAACCTTAAAATATGGGTAAAAATAAACACAAGTCTGATTTTGACATGGGTAATGTCATCAAGTACATCATAAAACGTTCACGCATATTACTTTCTGTCACCCTAATAGCTTTTGTTGTGTCAGTAGTAGTATCGTTGATGTTGAAGCCCAAGTATCGTTCTACAGCGATAGTATTTCCAACCTCTCCGGCTTCGGTAGCGAAATCGATCATGAGCACCCAATATGTTACCTCAAGAGGAGCCGATATTTTAAATTTTGGTCTTGAGGATGAATGTGATCAATTGTTACAGGTGTTTCTTTCACGAGAATTGAAAGATTCAATGAATGTAAAATTTGGTTTGATGCAGCATTATGGGATCAATCCGAATGATAAGTATGCTTTGACCCGTTACTACGATGCATACGACGATAATTTTCGATTTCGTCGGAGCGAATACAATTCCATCATCATCAATGTTTATGATACCGACCCGCAGCTTGCTGCTACGTTAACCAGTGAGGTGGTACGATTGGCCGATAGCCTTTACAGTCGTGTAGTTAGAGAGCGAGCATTAAAAGCATTTGAGGTCATAAAGAAGGAATATCAGGACATGGATTCGCTTATTGCAGCTAAGGAGCGTCGTCTGATAGAGTTGGCCAATATGGGTGTATTTAAATACGATGACCAGAGTAAAGAACTTACCAGGGCGTATTATAAAGCACTTCAGTCTGGAAAGACAGAGTTGGCTAACCAGATTAAGCAAAAAATGGAGATTGCCGAACGCTATGGGGTGGAATATACAGGATTGCATTACGATTTGCGAGTGCTTCGGATTCAGCGTGGCGATATCCATTACAAGTACACCGAGGCGCGTGCAGCACTTGAACAACGACTGCCCAATAAATTTATTGTCGAGCATCCCATTCCCGCCGATAAAAAAGCATGGCCTCGACGTAGTATTATTGTTATTACTTCTACTTTGGGAGCGTTTCTGTTTACCCTATTACTAATGGTTTTTGTTGATGCACTCAAAAAGTACATTTAAACGGTTGCATGTACATTTTTAGTAAATATACTACATATATTGAAAGGTATTTTGGTAAGAAAGAGTACATCGGTGTCTTTCTGGTATCGGTAGGGTATGTTTTTTTGCATGCATTTCTATTATTGCATGGTTTTGAGTATCTCTTTCTTGCCCCAATAGGAATGGCGATACTGTATTTAGCTTTTTTTCATCAGGACAAGCTTTTGCTGTATCTTGCATTTCTGGTACCTTTTTCCGTGCCTTTAACCTATTTTAGTGCAAAACTACCTGTAAATCTATCGATTCCCTCCGAACCCATCCTTATTCTTTTGATGATCCTTTTGTATATCAAGGTGCTCATTGAAAAAGGTTTCGACAAGGGTATTCTGTTACATCCTGTTTCACTGGCTATTTATTTTTATCTAAGCTGGATGCTACTTACCTCTATTACCAGTGAGATGCCACTTGTTTCCTTTAAATTTTTGACCGCTAAACTCTGGTTTATCAGTGTTTTTTATTTTCTGGCTACCCAGCTGTTTGTAAGGTATAAGAATATAGTCCGATATGGAATGTATTACACTGTTGGTTTGCTGCTGATAGTCATTTATGCATTTTCTCAGCTTGCTGTAAAAGGCATCACCAGTCAGCATGTGGCCAGTAAGGTGGTTCGTCCCTTTTTCAACGATCATACCGACTATGCTGCGGCACTGGCGATGATTCTTATCTTTATAGTGGGCATGTTTTTCCTTCGACGTAAAGCGTCGGTACTCATTAAAAGCCTGTACGTGGGGATGTCGGTTTTTATTGCAGTGGGCTTAATTTTTTCCTATACTCGTGCAGCATGGTTGAGTGTCCTGGTTGCCCTTGGGTTTTATGTAGGTTTTAGGTTGAAAGTACGACTAAGAGTAATGTTTATAATATTGGGTACGCTCATTGCTTTATTTTTTACTTTTCGTACCGATATTCTTATAGCACTGGAGCGGAATAAGCAGGATTCGCACAAGGATTTCAGTCGTCATATTTCATCGATTACCAATATTTCTACGGATGCTTCGAATCGTGAACGGCTTAATCGTTGGGCATGTGCTATCCGCATGTTTAAGGAACGACCCATATGGGGGTGGGGCCCGGGAACATATCAGTTTCAGTACGCACCGTTTCAGAAACGATCAGAAATGACAATTATAAGTACTCGTCGTGGGGATGTGGGGAATGCGCATAGTGAATACCTGGGACCCCTGGCCGAACAGGGTTTTTTGGGAACATTTGCTTTTGTCCTAATCATCATCACTACCATGGCTACTGCCTCAAGGCTTTATTTTCGTGCTAAGCGTCGAAAGGTGCGTTTAATGGCGCTTATTTTGTTGTTATCGTTGATGACCTACTATGTTCATGGGATTATGAATAATTTCCTCGATGGCGACAAGCTGTCGGCTCTTTTTTGGGGATTTACTGCCATGATTGTCGCATTGGACGTCTATCATACGCCATCATTGAAAAAAAAGTAGTGATAATTTAGAGCTATTTTAAGTTAATAAAGCGATTGATGATTTCATACAATTTATTGATGGATATAGGCTTTGATATGTAGTCGTTACAACCAGCCTCAAAAGCTTTTTTGCGTTCGTCGGAAAAGGTGTAAGCTGTTTGGGCTATGATTGGCAGATTGGGGAAGCGGGAACGAATAATCCGAGTGGCTTCGAAACCATCCATTTCGGGCATCTTCAAATCCATCAAAACTATATCTATCGGATTTTTCATAACTTGCTCAACTGCCTGTTTGCCGTCCGTTGCGGTGTGTATGGTTACCGGTTCATTGGCAAACATTTCCGCCAACAATTGGGCACTTTTTTCATCATCTTCTACAATCAGGATGCTAATGGGACGTTTAATTTGTAATGTTCCAGTTTTTTCCATCGATGTTTGTTTATGGTTTATGGGTTGATAGGGTATAGTAAAATGAAAAGTAGCGCCAATAGTATCACGGCTCGATTCTACCCAGATATTTCCTTTTAGTAAGTCAACAAAGGCTTTAGCAATTGCCAGTCCTATTCCCGCACCTTCGTATTGACGTGCAGTACCTTCCTGAACCTGCCGGAAGCGATCAAAAATAATCTGGTGATATTCTTCTGGTATGCCTATTCCGGTATCCTCAACATAAAAATGCCAATAATTCCCCTCTAAACGATAGCCTACTTTAATTCCACCCTTGTGGGTAAATTTGATAGCATTTCGTATAAGGTTAGTTAAAATTTGTCGTAATTTGTTGTAATCGGAGATGATGATGGCATCATCGTCATTCAGCCCTTTATTGCATTCGAAAAACAGATTTTTTTCTTCAGCTTCTTTCTTGAAATGCTCTGTCAGTTCCTCAAGTATATTATTGACATTTACTTCATTTAACTCAATGTTAATAATTCCTGCTTCGATTTTCGACAATTCGATGATATCATTGAGTATGCCTAACATTCGCTTACTGCTTTGCTCGATGATGGCAACAAATTCCAATTGTTTTTCAAGTGATAAATTGGGTCGTTTTAAAAGCTCAGCAAACCCTATGATACCGTTCATGGGCGTGCGTATTTCGTGGCTTATATTAGCCAGAAACGCCGTTTTCAGTCGGTCCGATTGTTCGGCTTTATCTTTTGCCTGCACAAGTTCTTCAAGCATCTTTTTTCGTTCCGTTATGTCTTCTTTAATGCCAATTATTCGAAATACTTTGCCATTTTCATCTTTTATTGGCGAAATGAGTGCCCGTTCCCAATAAAGTTCGCCCGACTTTGTCTTGTTAAGAAATTCACCCACCCAGTCGTTGCCCGACAGAATGGTTTTCCAGAGCGATTCATAAAAGGTTTTACTATGATACCCCGACTTAATCACTTGAGGATTTTGGCCAAGTAGTTCTTCTAACGCATACCCTGATAAGGAAGCAAATCGGGTATTGGCATACAAAATAGTGCCGCGTGTGTCGGTAACTATAATACTTAGAGGACTCTGGTCTACTATTTTTTTAAAGATTTGCAGTTCTTCGAAATGTTTATGCAAAGGGGAAGAGTCATCGATAATGGTTAACTCTGGAGTATTGTTTCTAAATTTTGCGCAAAAAGTTTCTATATCAGCGACATGCTCTACTGGAATACCCTCTGATTCAAGAAAATTCTTTATTTTTTCCAGCAATGTATTGAGTTGACTGGTAACGATAACGGAATATTTATTTCTCTTTGTCATGCTCATGATGTTCAATGATTATAAATTTAAGGAATTATTTTGTAACGTCCAAGGTGTTTTTTATAGGTTGCTAAGACTGGGAACTAAATGAGACTGCAATAATAATTTGAGACAACATTTTTTTTCTTACACTATTCTGTTTCTTTTAGCTTTTTCAATAGTTTTATGATGTGGCGTATTTTGTTTTGTGAATCCATTCTGCAGTTTTAACGATTTTTTAATCTTATTATCTTTTTTATAGAGTACCTTTGAAAAATAACCTTTAAATCAAATTATTATGAAAAAATTGATATGTATTCAGGTTGTTAGCCTGTTTTTGTTTTCTGTGTATGTCAAAGGAGCAGTTTTAACGGTTAGCAATAATCCATCTGCACCAGCACAGTACAGTACCGTTTCGGCAGCTATTACAGCCGCGTCTGTTGGGGATACCATTTATTTATTGGGTTCCAATTCTACTTATGGTGACATTACTATCCCAAAAAGGCTTACTATCATAGGGGCAGGTTACGATGTATTGGGTACCGATTATAATTTAGCTACTACTGTAGGTACTGTTTATCTCGATAGCACCTTGAGTGGGCCCATAGATGGCGTCAAGTTGATTGGTTTATCGATTTCTACCATTTATTATAGTTCGGGCGACAGGGGGTATATCGACAATGTTGCCATAAAACGTTGCAAGATTAATGGTTACATATATGTTTCAGGAAATTACTGGAATATAATTAATAATATTATTGGTGGCACCCTTGATATTGGAAATTACGGAAATATTTTTATAGCCAATAACGTATTTTATCAGAGCTACCTATATTATTCCAATCAGTCGTCGGTGTATGTGATAAATAATTTGTTTCTTTATTATACATCGAACCAATTTAGTAGTGTAAGCAATGCGAATGTTTACAACAATATTTTTTACGCTAATTCGGTTGCCGTGTATAATTCAATTAATAATGTATTTAATAATAATATTTCGTACAATACGAGTAACTATACCTTACCACCTGCTGGTAATTCGGGGACTGGAAATATACAGCAAACCGATCCTAAGTTTGTTTCGCAGGCTACTATACCGGCTCCTGGGTCGGGAACCATTGCAATGGTCAATCTGAAAGACTACGACTGGCATTTACAGGCAACCTCCCCCGGTAAAAATGCTGGTAGCGATGGTACTGACATAGGCATCTATGGTGGCAGTTATCCGTGGCCTGGTTTCACCGGTATGCCTAATCTTCCTGTTATTGAAAGTTTTTATATAAAAAATCCTGTTTTGCATAAAGATAGTACGCTTAAAATCTATATCAAGGCTAAGGTACAGCAGTAAAAATCCCCAAAACCAATCGATATGAGAACATTTGTTAAAATCATAGTGGCGGGTTTGGTGTTTTGGGGAAAGGTGACGTTGATTAGTGCACAGCAAGTCAATTATTGTGAGTACTATATCGACAATGACCCAGGTCTGGGACAGGGTACTGCTTTCTCCTTTTCTGCTGATACGTTGATAGAGATATCATCACAAATTAATGTTTCAGCGTTTTCTGTTGGACACCATCGACTCGTATTGCGTTGTCGCGACGATTCGGGACGTTGGAGTCAGCAGCAAACCCGTGTATTTAATATTTATTTACCTGAATCTTCTGTAAATCAGCTGGTAGCAGCTGAATACTGGACTGGAGCAGATCCCGGTCAGGGCAATGGTAGCTCACTGCCTATTTCTGCCGATTCGGTAGTTATCCTTCAGCCAAATCTTACGCCAGCGCCAGGTACTCAGCAGTTGTCTATTCGTTTTCGTGGCAACAATGGTATATGGAGTCAACCTTATACCCGTGCATATTCAGCTATTACACCTGAGCCTGTAGCAAGCCAGCTCCCTTTGCTTGAATATTATTACGATGATGCACTTACCTCAAAACAGTTTGTTTCCGTTTCCACAGGTTCGAAAGTTGACACCTCTCTCAGCTTGAGCGTTACTTTGCCAGCAACAGGTAGTCATCGACTGAATGTTGCTTTGCGCGACGACCTAGGTAAAAGTAGTCCAGCGGGAGTACGTTGGTTCAATACTATACAGGTAGAACCAGTGGATAGCATGGTGCAGTTTGCTGTTTATGTGGATGATACCATACACATGGATGGTCCAACCAGTACCCTGGGTATTGTCAAAGCATCGGTGTTTAATGATACGTTGAGCCTAAACTTGAACCAGCCGGCAAAGGATTATAAGATTTATGTGGCAGGGATTTCCCAATCGGGTAAGTATGGGTTTCCTTCAAAAATTAAAGACTTTACTAGCTGTGATGTTTTGCCCCAGGCCGACTTTGCTATCGATTCTACGGTGTACGTCAACCTACCTTTTAAGGTACGTAATACCACTCAAAATGGTGATACAACTACCACCTATGTATGGAGCTATAAGGAGGGTAGTAATGAGCTTTCCAGTTCAAAGTTCGAACCTATTTTTGTATTTGGGTCCCTGGGCAATTACGACATACAGCTTGTTGCCAAAAATGTAGGCAAGTGTGCCGATACCGTTATGCATATAGTTGCCACCAACGAAGTCTCGGGTTGTCTGGGCGATTTTGTGTATGAAAATGATAATGGTCGTACCTTCAATTTTTACAATGTTTCGGTGGCCAGTACAGGTACCCGATGGGATTTTGGCGATGGTACTTTATCGGATGTAAGGAATACTTCTCATACTTTTAAGGCCGATGGTCAGTATCGTGTATGTATGACAAACTATGAATCGAGTACCAAATGCTTGAAAAGAGTTTGCAAGGATATTGTGGTAGGTCCGGTAAAATGCAAGAGTGTATTTGGTTATACTGTCGATACCAATAATTCCAATACCCTGCATTTTACAGATCAGTCGCAGGATATGGAAGAATACCTATGGGATTTTGGTGATGGATGGACCAGTAAACAACAGCATCCCAGCCACACTTATAGTGAGGCAGGTACTTATCGGGTTTGTCATGCTATTAAAAGCGCATCTCTGGGCTGTTATGAACAAAGCTGTCAGGAGATCACTGTTGGTAATCCAACCTCTTCCCCTTTCAATGCTTATTTTGTATATTATGTCGATCATGCTTCTAAGAGGGTGTATCTGAGCAATAATTCTTCGCCCGAGGCCAACTCGTATTACTGGACTTTCGGTGATGGTAGCTATGTGTCGACCGAGGATGCCGAACATCAGTATACCACCAATGGTGCTTATGAGGTTTGTCTGCAGGTTGCTAATTCAAGTACCAAACAGTCGGACCGCTACTGCGAAACAGTGCTCGTAGGGGATACCCTATGCAAAATAGCAGCTAACTTCAATGCGTTTGTCGATACAGCCAATCGGGTAACCTTTGTCAATCAGTCGAAGGGAACTAACTTACAGTATTTCTGGAACTTTGGCGATGGAACTACCTCTACTGCTTTCCAACCCGAACATACTTATGCGCAAAGCGGAAAATATCTGGTTAGCCTGTCGGTGGGAAATGCTTCCTGTTTCGACTATACCTCTGCTTATATAGAGGTAGGTATTGTACCATGCAGGGCAAGTTTTGCCTATCAGTATCAACCTGGTACTGGCGAAATGAGCTTTTATAACCAGAGCACTGGAAATAACAATGCCTATTTCTGGAATTTTGGGGATGGCAATTATAGTTTTGATGCCAATCCAACTCATACTTATGCCCAGCAAGGTAGCTATCGGGTTTCGCTAACTGTTACCAACACTGTAAGCGGTTGCCAGGATATCCAGACTCAACAGGTTCAGGTGGGGGATGCCAATTGTAAGGCATTGTTCAGCTTTTTTGTTGATTCAGCAACGCATTCAGTCAGGTTCAACAATCGCTCTACGGGTTCGTACAATAATCTTCTCTGGAGCTTTGGCGATGGCAAGTTTTCGACACAAGCAAATCCAACGCATCGCTTTGTTGCTGCCGGTTATTATAAAGTTGGAATTACCATTATGAACACCTCCAATGGTTGTAGCGACTATTACGAGGAAACACTCCTGGTGGGCAATTCTTTGAATGACTGCGAGGCTGACTTTTCGTATGTGCCTCAATCGGGGTCTCGAACCGTGAAGTTCTTTGACCAATCACAGGGTAACATCATTGGACACCTGTGGAACTTTGGCGATGGTACCTACGAATCGGATCAACATCCTACGCATACTTTCAATACCTCGGGATATAAAAATGTGTGTTTGCTGGTGGTTAACCAAAACTATCAGACTCATATTAAATGTAAGCCGGTAGTAGTTAACCCTGAAAATAAGCTGTTGTGTCGGGCCGATTTTTCCTATGTGGTTGATTCCCTTACGCGTGAAGTCATTTTTACGGATAAATCATACGGTATGCACGATACATGGCAGTGGAACTTTGGCGATGGGCAAACAGATAATACCCAACATCCCAGCTATACATATAGTAAGGCCGGTTATTATCTGGTAGGACTCACAGTAACCAATGTTGCTGAAGCCTGTACCAGCAAAACCTATAAGCTCATTAACGTAGCTTCGGTGGGTAAATTAAAAGCAGGATTTGCCTATGAGCGACAACAGTACAATAAAAAAGCTGGAGGTTATCCTGTAGACTTTATTGGGGCTGGATTGGGTGACGAGGCAAGACTTAAATGGACCTTTGGCGATTCTATCAATGGCGTACCTTCTATCGATACCACGACTAATACCCCTACCCATGTATATCAGCAAGAAGGGAAATATTATGTATGTTACGAAGTTTCTGATCCTGTTACACATCAGAAGGATTCGGTATGTCAGTGGGTGCAAACCTCCCCAACAGTGGTGACCACCACCGCAAGTCTTACCAATCAGGTTTCGGTATATCCTAATCCATTTGATGGGGTCCTGAATATACGTTACCGGCTGGAAAGTGCTGCAGTAGTTGAAATTACAATCTACGATTTATATGGTAAGCTTATTACTACCTTGGTTCGTAGCTATAGGGATGCTGGTCAGTATTCTATTACCTGGGATGGGTCCAATCTTCCCAAAGGAACCTATGTGGTACGCACCCGATACAAACAGCAAATCATAAGTCAGAACCTTATCGTAAGGCAATAGTTATAAAAAGGGACATGAAAGTGTCCCTTTTTTATTTAGCAATCTTGCGTCAATGATAACAATTTCGTTTGCGCTTGCCATTGTTTTATGCCCATTAACTGAAAAATTTCCATTATTTACAAATACCTATTGAATCTCACTACATCCTCATGGATGCCTTCTCCTGTAAGGCGAGGGGACGGGGGTGAGGCGCAATCACTAAAAAAGATCCCCCCTAAGCTTAGGAAAAGACGTGTGTGAACAAAACTCATTACCTGCGAGTTTATCTAATCATTTAAACAACTTAAAATTTCTCTGGATGAGGTTTGCAAAAAGTTCAATCAGCTATGAAACCAGCTTACAATTATTTGTAGTTGCTTATATTTTCAAAATATCTACTTTTTATTGCTAATTCATAAATGAATAATCAGGCGTAAATTTGTTAGTTCATGGATATGGGCTAACTTTGTTGCAACGTAGTAATTTACGTGGCATTCGAAAAATAGTATTTTACATATGAAACATTTCATTCTGTTTGATGATCGATGGAGCGATTTGCTTCCGTTGACCTTTACAAGACCAGTAGCCGACCTGCGTGTAGGAATATTAACCATCAGGGAAAAATGGGAAAGATACCTGCAGTCATCTGCTTCATTTTTTACGGAACCTTATTTGCGGGAGAAGTTTCCTGCCATCATCGGGGAGGATAATTATTTCATCAATGGGTCGGTATTGCCCGACGAATCGTTGGTCAATGCGATGCTTGCATTAAGCGAAGGGGAATACCTGGTAAAAGCCAATACCATTCTTGCTGCACGTTTGGGGGAAACAGCTGCAGCTAATTTTTCCAACGATATTGCCCATGCCGAACATATAATTACCTATTCGGCTGAGGTGTTACAGATAAGATATACCTACGACATCTTTATGTTAAATGGTAAGGCACTTGAACGGGATTTTAAAATGCTTACGCAAGGGCGAACCAGCGTGCCCCTTAGTTCGAGCAATGGTATTATTGGGGGCGAAAATATATTTGTTGAAGAGGGGGCACGGGTGGAATATGCAATCATTAACGCATCGACCGGCCCGGTGTATATAGGGCGGGGCGCCGAAATTATGGAAGGTTGTATGATTCGGGGTCCTTTGGCTCTTTGTGATCATGCACAACTGAAAATGGGGGCTAAAATTTATGGCCCAACTACCATCGGCCCCAATTGTAGGGTAGGAGGAGAAGTGCAAAACGTTGTGATCTGGGGTAATTCCAACAAAGCACACGATGGTTTTCTGGGCAATGCCGTGCTGGGCGAGTGGTGCAACATTGGCGCTGACAGTAATAACTCGAATTTGAAAAACAACTACAGTGAAGTTAAACTGTGGAACTATACCGCCGAAAAATTTCTTCCCACCGGTCTTCAATTCTGTGGGTTAATCATGGGCGACCATTCCAAGTGTGGCATAAATACCATGTTCAATACCGGTACCGTGGTAGGTGTTAGTGCCAACATTTTTGGGGCTGGTTATCCCCGTAATTTTATCCCTTCATTTTCCTGGGGTGGATACCAGGGTTTATCGGTATACCCCCTGCAGAAAGCTTTTGAAACAGCTGAAAAAGTTATGCTTCGCAGGAATCAACAATTCACTGAAGTCGATAAGCGTATCCTGCAACACATTTATATGATTACCGAAAAATATCGTCGTTTTTAGATTGGCTTTCTGGCACACCCCTTGATTATAGAGACCACTATAACTTTTGACGATTTATAACGTATTGATCATTAGATATATTGGTTTTTTTGAGGGGCAGAAGTCACCTGTGTGTATGTCAGAATGTCAGTAAAAAAACGTTTGGTTATGAAAAAGGACTCAAAAAAAATGAATCCGAGCAAAATACATATTTATATCAGTTCCTTTGACGATAATAGTTTTTCCGATGACGTGGAATTTGTTCCGATTATTTCCGATGATCCGGATTCGATGATTAATAAGGACGATATTCCTGAAGTGTTACCTATTTTACCATTGCGCAATACTGTGCTATTTCCGGGGGTTCTTATTCCCATTACCGTGAGCCGGCAGAAGTCTATGCGGCTCATCCGCGATGCTTACCGGGGCAATAAGATAATTGGTACTGTAGCTCAGAAGGACGCCAGTATCGAAGAACCTGCGCTGAAAGACCTTTATACGGTTGGGACTATTGCTCAGGTAGTAAAAATTTTGGAAATGCCCGATGGGGGTACGTCTGTAATCATACAGGGTCGCAGTCGATTCGAAATTGAAGAAATTGTACATGAACGCCCCTATTATAAAGCCAAAATTCGTATTCGCCCCGATGAATTTCCTGAACCAGAAGATCCTGAATATATAGCTTCGGTAAGTTCTATAAAGGATCTGTCGTTACGTATTATTCAGTTATCCAACAATGTACCACCCGAAGCTTCTTTTGCTGTTAAAAACATAGAAAACCCTGCTTTTCTTATAAATTTTGTAAGTTCCAATAGCAACATCAACACGCCGGATAAGCAGCAGTTGCTGGAAACCGATAATCTTAAGCAACGAGCCATGAAGCTGATTGGGCATTTGAGCCGTGAGGTGCAGATGCTTGAGTTGAAAAACCACATTCAGGCGAAGGTTAAAATGGAAATCGACCAGCAACAGCGCGAATATCTGCTTCAACAGCAGATGAAAACCATACAGGATGAGCTGGGTGGAAATCCTATTGAACAGGAGATTGAAGAGCTACGCAAGAAGGCCAAGCACAAAAAATGGAGCAAACAGGTAGCAGCCACTTTTGAAAAAGAAATTAATAAGTTGCAGCGCATGAATCCGGCTGCACCTGAATTTTCGGTACAGCTCAATTATTTACAAACCTTGCTCGAGCTTCCATGGGGGCAATACACTACCGATAATTTCGATTTAAAACGTGCCCAGAAAATTCTCGATGAGGATCATTTTGGGCTGGAAAAGGTCAAAGAACGAATTCTTGAACATCTTGCAGTGCTTAAGCTCAAGGGCGACATGAAAGCCCCAATCCTGTGCCTATATGGACCACCGGGGGTAGGTAAAACCTCATTGGGAAAAAGCATTGCGCGTGCGCTCAAAAGAAAATATGTCAGAATGTCATTGGGTGGGCTGCACGATGAGGCTGAAATACGCGGTCATCGTCGTACCTATATTGGCGCTTTGCCCGGACGTATTCTGCAAAACTTGAAAAAAGCCCAATCGGCAAATCCCGTTTTCGTGCTCGATGAAATTGACAAAGTGGGCAATGATTTTCGGGGCGACCCCTCATCGGCTTTGCTCGAAGTGCTTGACCCCGAGCAAAATAATGCTTTTTACGATAACTACATCGAAATGGAGTTTGACCTGTCGCGGGTGATGTTTATTGCTACAGCCAACAATATCAATGCAATACATCCGGCTCTACGCGATCGTATGGAGTTGATCGAGGTGAGCGGGTACATTGTGGAGGAAAAAATTGAGATTGTCAAACGTCATTTATGGCCAAAACAATTGGCTAATCATGGAATTAAGAAAAACCATGTTTCCCTCTCCGACGAGGTTATTGCCTTTATCATCGAAAATTATACGCGCGAATCGGGTGTGCGGGAACTCGACCAGCGGCTGGCAAAAATATGTCGATACATTGCCCGACAGATTGCACTTAACGAGCCAGTTAAGAAACACTTAACCCTCGAGGATGTCCAGAAAATTTTAGGTGTACCCATTTACATGAAGGATAAATACGAGGGTAACGACTATATTGGGGTAGTAACAGGCCTGGCATGGACGGCAACGGGTGGTGAAATACTTTACGTGGAAACTAGCTTGAGTAAGGGACAGGAGAAGAAACTCACCCTTACTGGTAACCTGGGTGAAGTGATGAAAGAGTCGGCTGTCATAGCTCTTGAGTATGTAAAGTCGCATGCCGATGAACTGGGCATTAGCCCCGAAACATTCAATGAATGGAATGTACATGTACATGTTCCCGAAGGGGCGATTCCCAAAGATGGGCCTTCGGCTGGTATTACCATTGCTACCTCTATAGCCAGTGCATTTACCAAACGAAAAGTACGTAAAAATCTTGCCATGACTGGTGAAATTACGCTCAGAGGAAAAGTTTTACCTGTCGGGGGTATCAAGGAAAAAATTCTGGCTGCTAAGCGGGCGGGTATTACCGATATTATTCTCTCGGTTGATAATAAAAAGGACGTTGAGGAAATCAATGAAATATACTATCGAGGGCTGACCTTTCACTATGTACGAAATGTAATGGAGGTTTTGCAACTGGCTCTTGAACCCAATCCCAACGAAACGGATCAGGTGGAAAAAAAAGATAGTGCACAATAAAATTACATCCCGTTGATTTGTTTCGACATTTTAACCGTCTGCCATTGTATGGCAGCGGTTGAAACAATATAAGCAGGTAGCGATATATAATAGGGAAGTAAATGGTATAGGATGAAGAATACTATTAAACCCACAATGCGGCCTATTTCAGCAAATAATTCAATATCGGTGAGATATTGGTAACCATCTGCATCAACACTTGCCTTAATTTCTTCAGTGGCTTTGAGCATCGTTGCTCTTGCAGGATAGTTAAGAATCGATTCGGTAAAAAACATGAAAAAGATAAGAAAATAGGTCCCCAGTGCCGCTGCAAAGGGTAGAAATAACGAAAATAACAGGGTGCCTGTTAGAAAAATGTAAAATCCTGTTCGCATAATACGGGTGCGATGTTCTATGGCCGATCTACTACTCAGGTAATAAATAGTCAAAATAGCCAGTACATAACACAAGGCATTTAGCGTTCCCACCATGTTCTCACCACCTATAAATTTCATGATAAATACAGTGGGTACCACAAAAAAAGCGCTCTGATAAAATCCCAGGTAGAAAAACATTTTTCTAACTGCCGTCCACAGGGAATTTGTTTTAACTATCAATGAACCCTCTTTTCGATAAAAATTGTTGGGTACTCGTAAGGTAAATAAGGTTACCACAATAGCCAATCCAAGAGCAACAGTAAGTACCGATCGATAGGCAAAGGAAGCGCTGAACCAGTGATATTTAATCCCTAAACCAATGTATATCCCTATGATAAGCGGAGTAAGTATTCGGCCTGCGCTGATAAGAATGTAGTCTATTCCACTAAAAAAGTCACGATTGCTATCGGTAGTAAGATGCAAACTCAAGTAATTCCGAGCCGACCAATAAACCCCACTGCCCAGACCGGTGAAAAATCCTGCCAATATTACAATTAATGTATTGACCCGATGAGGGTTAATGGAAAAAAGCTGAAAAATTGTTACAAACATAAGCCACACCCCCCCTATCAAAAGGTTTCGGAAGGATATTCGTGAGGCCACCAATCCACTTAAAACAAAACCTGCCAGTATGCCAAGATATGTGAAGATACAATACACTATATTTTCACCCAGATTGCCCTGGGTAGCCTGAAAAATAAAGGTGTTTGAAAATATAATATAAAAAGGATTGAACAACCCAAAGAAAAAATTGGATGTGATAAATTTTCGCGTTTCAAAAGGAAATGCTAGAATTTTCGACCGCTGTTGATCGAGAAATGTTAATACAGTACGATATACCCGCATCTTCGGAATTTGTGCGCAAATTTAAAATAATGCTACGTTTTCTTAAAACTTCAGTTATTTTTTGATGTAGGATTTTTAAAAACTTTTCCTCAAACGTTTGCATACAAGGTTTTATGCTTTCTAAACACCCTTTTACAAGGGTTTTTTTAGAAAAAAAGGAAATTGAGGAATATGTCATGCTTTTTTTTACTTAACTTTAAGTATTAAAGTTAACCATTTTTAATCATAAACCATTAACTATGAAACGACAGCTACTTATAATGTTTTTTTGCGGATGGGCAATTTTAAGATTATCCGCACAAGAAGTTACAGTGACCGGCAAGGTCACCGATGCCGCCGACGGAAGTCCAATTCCAGGCACCAATGTGGTCGTAGAGGGGACTACGATAGGTACCGTTACCAATTCAGAAGGAAGCTATAGCATTAAAGCACGGCCAGGCTCGACCCTGGTATTTTCTTTTGTGGGGTATGTGACCCAGAAGGCAAAAGTGGATGAATCGGGTCAGGTGAATGTTTCGCTCGAAGCCGATGTAATGAACCTCGAGGAGGTGGTGGTGACTGGTTATGGAACCAGTAAGAAAAAAGATCTCACGGGTGCGGTTGCATCGGTAAAAGGTGACCAGCTTACAAAGGCAGGGGCATCGACACCCGAACAACTACTTCAGGGTAAGATTGCAGGGGTGCAAATTGTATCAAACAATGGCGAACCCGGCGCTGGTACTCAAATTAAGGTACGTGGAGCCAGTACTATTCGTGCTAATGCACAACCGCTCTATGTAATCGACGGAATTCCACTCGATATGCAGTCAACCTCGCCCGATGGCATAGCAGGGGCAGCACTGGGTGGGGCGCCAGCAACCAGCCCACTTACTGCAATTAATCCGGCAGATATCGAATCCATTGACATTCTTAAGGATGCTTCGGCTGCCGCCATTTATGGCTCTCGTGCTGCTAATGGAGTAATCCTGATTACTACCAAGAAAGGAAAAGAGGGAACCAGCGAAATCAACTATGCTTCTTCCGTTAGTACTTCGCATCTACCCAAAAAACTACCCGTTGCATCAGCCAGTGAATGGGTCGCTTTTCGAAAAGATAGTCTTGGCATTACCGAATATAATTATGGAGCAAATACCGACTGGCAGGATCAAATCTTTCGTAACGCCATTAGTTACGACCATAACCTGTCGCTTGTAGGGGGAACTTCCAGAACCAACTACCGTGCTTCGTTCAATTATACCAATCAAGAGGGGATAATTAAAAAATCGGACCTACAGCGCTACAACGGCCGATTGAACCTTATGCAAAAGGGATTTAACGATTACCTTATTGTCGAAGCCAATATTAATGCTTCGCAAATTATTGAAAACCGCGTTCCTGTCGGTGCTACAGGTTTTGAAGGCGATTTGCTGCTCAACGCATTACAGGCTAATCCAACCTGGCCAGTTTACGACTCCGTGGGGAAACCTTTTCAGGGAACCAAAAACGCTGCTTTTACCTCACAGGAACGTAACCCAATTGCCATGCTCGAATATACCAGAGACCTTACTCGTACCACTAACATACTGGCCGGTGTTTCCGGTATGATTGATTTTAAAAATGGTCTTTCGTATAAATTGAGTTTCGGTACCAACTATGCTAACGCCAACAGATTTATCGACCAGAGCCAGAAACTCTCCTACATGGTAAGTACCAGCGGAAGTGGTCAAATCAATAATAAGGAACTATACAACTACATTGTCGAACAAACCCTCAATTTCTCAAAAACATTCACTAATCAAAGTATTGGGGCTATGTTAGGCTATTCGTACCAGGAATACACGGTGCGAGGCTCAAATATGAGAGGAGGCGGCTATGCAACCGATGGTATCCTATACACTAACAAAATAGGCGCTGGACTTAATACCTACACAAGCATTAGTTCATATTTCGATAACTACAAGTTCCAATCCTATTTTGGTCGCGTCAACTATAATCTGATGGAGCGTTATTTGCTTACCGCTACCGTTCGTGTGGATGGCTCATCAAAATTTGGTAAAAACAAACAATACGGTACTTTCCCTTCGCTCGCTTTTGCATGGCGTATTTCGGAAGAGGAATTTTTGCGCAACATTTCGGTTATATCGAACCTTAAAATGCGTATTGGGTGGGGACAAACAGGTAATTCCGAAATTGGTACTAAAAACTCACAATATCTCTACACACCCGATAATGGTAGTAAAGCCATTATAGGGGGAGCAACCATTATTGGACTGAAAATAGCTCGTACGCCCAATCCTGATATTACCTGGGAAACCACCACTTCAACCAACCTGGGGCTGGACTATGGATTGTTCAAAGGTAGAATATCTGGTACCATCGACTACTTTAACAAAGTAACCACCGACCTTCTGCTCGAAGTTCCTGCTCCTCCGGGATCACCCACGTCGACGGTAGTAAAAAATATCGACTCGTGTAAAATAATTAATAAAGGTCTGGAGCTTAGTCTGACGGCTATTCCGGTAACGGGGGAATTTACCTGGGAAGTTACGGGTAACCTTACCTTTATGAGTAACATCGTTAAAAATCTTCCCGTTCAGATGTACAAAACGGGGGCTGCTACCGGCCAGGGACTTACCGATGCCTATGCCCAAATTATTACCAGCGACCAGCCCATGCACGTATTCTATGGTTACAAAGTCGATTCTATTAGTCCTACTGGCAGGGTTTTTTACAAAAAAGGGACCAATAACCGTGATACACTCATGTATTTAGGTTCACCCTATCCCGATTTTTTGTGGAGCATAACCAACACATTTAAATACAAGGGATTTGACCTGAACATTTTTGTAGAAGGGGTTTATGGCAATAAGATATTCAACAATACTGCGCTGCTACTGGATAAAACCAATCTGCGGCAGGCCAAAAATGCCCTGAAATATTTTATCGAAGATGAGGTAAAGACTACTACCTACACGCCAGTTATATCCGACCGGTACATTGAGGATGGGTCTTATGTACGTTTGAGCAGCGTAACGCTTGGCTATACTTTCAAACTGAAAAATCAATGGATAAAATCGCTGAGAATGTATGCTTCGGGTTCCAATCTATTGCTCATTACCAATTACAAAGGATATGACCCCGACGTATATGTGAATAAAGGACTGAATTCGGTAAGCTCATTTGGTATCGACATTACCAGCTATCCAAAGGCTCGTACTTACATGGTCGGATTAAATGTTACTTTTTAAAGATTTAGAAAAATGTATTTAAAAAACTACTAAAAAATGCATACCATGAAAAACAAGATCATATATACGTTACTGCTGGCAATACTGCTCAGCCCTTTATTTGTTTCCTGTAGTATTGACGAAGATATCAAGGACGAGATTACTTCGCAGGTAATACAGTCGGACCCATCGTTGTTGCCCAATATTATGGCGCCTCCACTAGGTCAGTTGCGCAATTTCTGGTACCGGGAATGTGTATGGGGGTTGCAGGAAGCTACTTCCGACGAGTGCTTTTTCCCTACCCGTGGTAGCGACTGGTTTGATGGTGGGGTTTGGAGGGACGACTACTATCATACCTGGACTCCCACCCACCGCGACGTGGTGGCTACATGGAATAAGCTTAATAATGCAATCTCGAGCGCTAATACTGCTCTATTGAACATTGGGGCCGAAAAACCCGGAGAATCTCTTATCTTCACCCAGTATCGTGCTCAAGCCACTTTTCTTCGCACTTTCTATGAGTATTTGCTGTTTGATTTATATCGGACGTTCCCTTCTCGCAGTCCCTTTGACCTCGATTTCTTAAAAGCTCCTAAAATTTATCGTGGTGAAAAGGGGTACGATACATTGCTGATGGTGGCAAAATCGATAATACCTAAAATGATTCCTCGCGAGGATGCCAAATATGGTGAACCCAACCGCGATGCTGCCATTATGTTGGTTGCTAAACTGTATCTTAATCAAGAAGTGTACACGGGTAAGCCTGGCTACGATTCCTGCTTGGTTTATCTCGACAAGATCATTCAGTCGGGACATTACAATTTAGCTAACGATTACTGGCGTATTTTTGCTGTCGACAACGATGCAAATTACAGGAAGCCTGACGATGAGGCCATCTTTGTTGCTGTTTACAACGACGATCAGGATTATGGGGTTGATGATCAGGTACAATGGGTGAAAACAACTTTTCATTACAATCAGCTGGTTGAATTTTCGAATTGGAATGGATGTGCTGCTCCCTACGATTATTTGATAAATACGTGGATTAACGGAACCGATACTGCCACCGATGTTCGTTGGCGCGACGATCGTATTAAGAAGGATCTGGGAGTAAACCTGGGTTTCAACTATGGTCAGCAGTACAGCCCTTCGGGTGAACCTTTGAAAGATCGTAATGGAAACCCACTTATTTTTACCTTCGAATGTCCTTTCCAGAATGCAACCGAATATAATGGTGTGCGTGTGTTGAAATATCCACCCCGAATTAAGCCTGTTAACCCTGCTCGTTGTCCCAATGATTTTATCATATGGCGCTACGCCGACGTTTTGCTTATGAAAGCCGAATGTCTGGTAAGAGCTAAAAACGATATTGCTGGTGCGCTGAATATTGTAAATCAAATTCGCACCAAACGCAATAGCCCTACTATTACTGCAACTTCGAAAGAGGAGATGTTGAATAAAATTTATATTGAGCGAGGACTTGAACTTTACTGGGAGGGACACCGTCGGCAAGATATGATTCGTTTCGGGACATTCCTGTTACCTAAGTCGGAAAAACCCGACCCCTCAGATGCCAGGGCTATCATACTGCCTATTCCGCAAACGGCTATTGATGGTACGCCTGGGGGAGTGTTAACACAAAATCCTGGATATTAGAATTATTGACATAGGTTGCTCTATCGTTATTGCCCCATCCTATCAAATGTTCATCTTATCAGGGACACGTGGGATGGGGTAATTTTTTTCTATAACAGAGATGATGGGAAAAGGGTATTATGCATAGCAGTTTATATGCTCAAAAGTGCTAGCTGTATTTTGGCAAACAATATAAATGTTTGATAATTAGATAATTGTTTAAAAGTTCTTCTCTTTACCTTTTTTGTAAGCAACTTATTTGCAAATCTGCATCTTAAAACATAGCAGGACAATCTCTGATGTTGAAATAAACCTGTAAAGCTGAATAAAAATGTATTTTAAAAAATCTTACATGTCAGGATGTTCGGGGCATTACATACGGGTTTCATCTGACCCTGAAATTATGGGAAATAACTTTCGAAAAAACATATTGAGCCGAAATGATTCTTCCAGGCGCATTTAATTTTCCTTAAAATTATAACGCTTAGCCAAGGGGCTAAGCGTTATTTGATTTAGGTATTTTTTATGTATACTTAAATTCAATGAATGGAAATGCAGATCAAAATATCCAATAGTAAATTAATCAACAATCTCAATCATGTTAAATGGCACGCGTATGATAGATTCGTAGTCTTCACCAGCTTCGAGCATGTCTTCGTCATCCTCTTCGTAATACCAGTTGATTTTTACATCGTTCTTATTTTTATAAATGGCTTCCAGCTTTTTAAATACATCCAGAATACATTTTGACGAACTGGTATTGAAATATTCCAGTTGAATGTTGACGGTGGTATGCGGGGCAGGAGATTTGGAGTATTCTTCTAACCAGTCGACCAGAGGCTTGTAAAACTCTATGGAGTTTTCGGGGATTGAACGTCCTTTAATTTCAATGAGCCCTTCCGAGGCATTAAAGTTCACGGTTGGGGTTTTGGCTGTTCCTTCAATAATCAATGGTTCCATAACACGCTGCTTTTATTTTTGGATGTAAATTTATACATAATTTATGGTAATCTCCAGACTGAAAAAATTAAATTCGGTCTTATATTCATAAAAGGAATATTCCAATTTATTCCCCGACTTCCTTGCCATATCAAGTAATCCTAAACCACCACCGCCCTTTGTAGAGAGCTTCTGATGATTGAGGATAAATTTATACATATCTTTTAATTCATCTTCCGAAAGAGAGTTGATTTTATCAATTTTATCTTTAAGATATGCAGTTTTTTTGACATTGATAAAGTTACCCAGCGTAATTTTTATGCTATCTTCTTTTTTTCGAACAACTACTACGCCAAATTTATGGGCAAATTTAGGGTCAAAGTCTTGAGGCAATTCATCGACATGATGATATAAATTTTGTAAACCTTCTACCAGTACATTGTAAACCTTCTTTTTTACTTTGGGATCGATACCAATCCCGTCGAGTTTTGCCTCTACAGCTTCCAGCGCTCCATTAATGCCATCTGCTGTAATTGTACCCTGGTAGGCTAATATTACCTCACCATCCTCAGTTAATTTATTGTAATACTCATCAAAGTTAAAAAGCATAAAATTTAGGTGCCAGGTTAGTATTGCGGATAAGGTATTTTATTTCAACAAATATAAAAAAATAATTTCACAAGAATAATATTTTTATTTATGGCAAATGCTGTTGTATTTTTTCCAGTACTGATTTTACAGCAATTGGAAGCTTATATAAACAAATGATTTACAATTAAGTTCAATTTAGAGGATAAACTGTAAGCTAGCCCTTATACCAAATTTTTCAATATTTGGATTTTTCTGATAAGAGGCGCGATAGATTGCATCGATTCTAATGAATTTGAAAATATTTTCGATTCCCACGCCAATTTCGGTATAGGGTCTGTTGACCACATGCATGTAGGATGGAAGAAGAAAAATATTTTCATCTTTTTTATCCAGGCGCCCTATGGTAACTTTAAGCGTTGCTACTTCACGCCATTTCAGGCGTCGTATCAGGGGGATATAATTGAAAAATATACCCTGAAAATGTTGTTCGGTTGAAAAGGTTACAAACTCACTGGCAACAAACTCATAATAATTCATAAGGTTAAATGCTGAGGAATTATATCCATACGTTTCGTTACCCTTATAAACATTGAGCAAAGGCCAGGGTACGTTACCAAATATCTTTCCCACTTCAAAGTAATATTTGTTGTATCCAAATGGATTGGTTTTTAGATATTGGCTATATCGGAGCTCGACTTTAGCATAATTGTATTGCCCTCCCAGTAGATTTTTAATGCCACCCGTGAAAGTAAGATCGATAGCAGGGCGTTCGTTGAGATAACGATAACGGAAGAAGGTTGTATTATAAAATTTTTGTCCTTTTTCATAGTGTAAACCCAGCGAAAGCTCGGTAGTATTAATTTGATCAACCCAGGAGGAATCGCTTGCCCTGATGAAAGGAATAAATTGGTTCGACTGTACCTTAAAAAGGCTGGTCGAAAATGTGGCAGAGAGGTTGGGATGTAGGTCGGTTTCCAGTAGGAGAGCAGTGTTGTCTATCATCTGAAGTTTGGTAAATTCGGCCCTTCTGAAGAAGGAGGATACGATATTTTCATTCAACAGTTCTCCGGGAGCTAAATAAATTTGGCTAACATCGTGTCGATGAAGAGCTGTAAGCTTAATGTAAGGTTGACGGCTCAGCAGGTACATGACATTTCCATAATACTTAAATTTTTCATCGTCACTTCCATAGGCTACATAGCCTGTAATTTGTATACGCTGGCTGAAATCATCACTGGTCACCCCACCAATTCTAAAGCGGTGGCCTTCTACTTTGTTGTAGCTATAGAACGAAAAATAGGGTCCGATTTTAAATTTGTCAAAAGAATAATGTGCCTCGACGACTGTTTTGATGGTATTATAGGTCGAATGGTTTAGCCCCCAATAAATCGGACTTTAGTACAGAAGGTTAAACAAACATAGTAAAATTAGTTTATTTTTGCAAAAGGAAGGGACGACCGACGGCGATTTTCGACCGATGGTTGTTTTGAT
>Ga0116166_1000099_pt1 | contig 77053 bp, 45 predicted proteins | sample AD_JPNMR2_MetaG_FD_89884 | JGI IMG/M metagenome (GOLD analysis project Ga0116166, IMG submission 89884) | Active sludge microbial communities of municipal wastewater-treating anaerobic digesters from Japan - AD_JPNMR2_MetaG | ecosystem: Engineered > Bioreactor > Anaerobic > Digestate | place...
CCTTGCCAGGCACCCCTCTCCTTGGAAAGGAGAGGGGACGGGGGTGAGGTGCTACCCCATCGCTACCAAAATACAACCTTAGGGGGTTGTACAAATTCGGTATTTTTTCCCACTTTCTTCCCGCCACCGTTGATAAAGGTTCATTACATGCGAGTTCCATCCGACCGATTTAAAAAACATTTAAAAAAATTTTCGGATGAAACGAGCATGTATGGCAGTATTCACAAACGAGTATGAAAATAATTTCTCATACTTGCTTGAATTTGTGGTACAAAACACATTACATGCGAGTTCCATCCGGCCTTTTAAGAAAAATTTTTAAAATTATTTTCGGATGAAATTTAAAACAATTTTGAACATAAATTAGTTTTAATTTGATGTTAATAGAAAAATTTATCAACCTTTCATAGTAAAAAAAATCCATTCATCTTTCAAATATGAACAGAATGGACTACCTTAGCAATTTATATATATTCTTGTGCTTATATTAAAAAATAAACGTCATGATAAAAAAGTACTTTTTTTTCGTACTTGCTTTTATATTTAGCAGTCAGGTATGGGCACAGGAGACCAGGTTGTTGCGGTTTCCTGCAATACAAGGCAATAAAATAGCTTTTAGCTATGGAGGCGATTTGTACGTAACTACACTTGAAGGGGGAGTAGCCCGAAAAATTACTGCCCATAAGGGCTACGAGATGTTTCCACGTTTTTCCCCCGATGGAAAATGGCTTGCCTTTACCGGACAGTACGATGGTAATACCGAAATATATCTAATCCCATCCGAGGGGGGTACCCCTAAACGCCTGACTTACACGGCAACCCTCAACAGGGATGATATTGGCGACCGCATGGGGCCCAACAACATTGTTATGACCTGGACACCCGATGGTCAGTACATTGTATATCGTTCACGCAAACAATCGTTTAACGATTTTAAAGGGATGCTTTTTAAGGTAAGCAAAGATGGGGGACTGTCAGAAGAGCTTCCTTTCTCAGTGGCAGGTTTCTGTTCCTTTTCGCCCGATGGACAAAAATTAGCCTACAATCGCGTTTTCCGCGAATTCCGCACCTGGAAACGTTATCGCGGAGGTATGGCCGATGATATCTGGGTATACGATTTCAAAAGTAAGACAACCATCAACATTACAAATAACGCGGCTCAAGACATAATTCCCATGTGGATAGGCAACGAAATTTACTATGCTTCCGATCGCACGGGAACGATGAATCTTTTTGCGTACCGTACCGATGACCAGACCACCCGACAGGTAACCTTTTTTACCGACTACGATGTTAAGTTTCCTTCGACCGATGGGAAAAATATTGTTTTCGAAAATGCTGGATACATTTATTATTTCGATGTTCAGCAACAATCGCTCAGGAAACTATCCATCAGCATCGCCGACGATGGTCTATGGGCACGAAGCGAATTTAAAGATGCTTCGCAAAATATTCAGTCATTCGATGTATCGCCCAATGGGGAAAGGGTGGTATTTGGCGCACGAGGCGATGTTTTCACCGTGCCAGCCGAGAAGGGCATTACCCTTAATCTTACGCGAACCCCTGGTGTACACGAACGCAATGTAGCCTGGTCGCCCGATGGTAAATACGTCGCATACATTTCCGATGCAACCGGCAACAACGAAATTTTTATCAGGGATCAATCGGGCAATGGCGAACCTATTCAAATCACCAAAAATACCGATACCTACATGTTTGATATCAAATGGTCGCCCGATAGCAAAAAAATCCTGTGGGCTGACCGAAAACTTCGCCTGCAATATGTTGATATCCAGACTCGCGAGGTAACCCTGGTGGCCCAATCGAATCGTGGACAAATAAACGCCTACAACTGGTCGCCTGATAACCAATGGATTACTTTTAGCCAACCCGCCGAAAACAACATGAGCGTAATATACGTTTATCACCTTCCTACCCGTAAACTTTACCCTGTAACCGATTCCTGGTTCGATTCCGATATGCCCGTTTTCTCGAGCAATGGGAAATATTTAGCTTTTGTTTCGGCACGCGATTTCAATCCCATTTATGGCGAAACCGAATGGAATCACATCTACATCAACATGTCCCGTATTTATCTGGTATTGTTAAAAAAAGATACCCCATCGCCCTTTAGCCCCACAAACGACGAAGTCAACGTTTCCGATTCGGTAAAAAACACTGCCAAAGGGAGTAAAGACGAAAAAGTACAGGTTAACATCGACATAGATGGTATTAACGATAGAATCGTTCCCTTGCCCATAAAGCCTTCGGGATATTCCAATTTGTTTTTTGTTAACAACACCCTGTACTACATTGAACGATCGACACCCGATGGTGCACCTACTGTAAAACGCTTCGATCTGGGCAAAAAGGAAGAAACAGAACTGGGTAAAAATATCAACTTTTGCATTTCTGCCAATGGCAAGAAAATGGTGATCAAAGAGGGGAATAAATGGGCAGTAATCGATCTGTCCGAATCCAAAATCAGTCCCAGAACCTACCTCGATCTTTCAGAGATGCAGGTATGGGTCGATTACGCACAGGAATGGAAACAAATATATGACGAGGCCTGGCGTCAGATGCGCGACTTTTTCTATGTTGAAAACATGCACGGGCTTAATTGGCAGGCTATTCATGATAAGTATGCCGTGCTGGTACCCTACGTACGTCATCGTGACGACCTGACCTACATTATTGGCGAAATGATTGGCGAGCTAAATGTTGGCCATGCCTACATCAACAGTGGACAAAAACCAAAAGCCGACCGCATACCTTTAGGATTACTGGGAGCAAGGCTTTCGAAACACCCGTCAGGCTTTTTCCGCATAGATTCCATATACAAAGGAGCTAATTACAACAAAAACCTGCGTTCGCCTTTAACGGAGCCAGGAGTTAATGTCAATAAAGGTGATTTCATCCTTGCTGTCGATGGAATCTCAACACAGTCGTATCCCGATATTTATCAGTTGCTGGTATATAAAGCCGAAAAAGAAGTGGAACTTACGGTAAACCGTGTTCCCGATTTTAAAGGCAGCCGAAAAGTCATTGTCGTTCCTTTAAGTTCAGAGTCCGACCTGATATACTACAACTGGGTTCAGAACAATATCCGTAAAGTAACAGAAGCTACCAACGGCGAGGTAGGATACATTCACATCCCCGATATGGTAACGGAAGGGCTAAACGAATTTGCCAAATATTTTTACCCGCAGCTAACCAAAAAAGTTCTCATCATCGACGACCGTGGTAATGGTGGCGGCAATGTTTCCCCACAAATCATCGAACGACTCAATCGCCAGCTTGTAAGACTACGTGGATTTCGAAATGCCACCGAATCGTTTCCGGTACCCTCGATGATGGTCGGACCTAAAATTATGCTCATCGATCAGTATTCTGCCTCCGACGGCGACCTGTTTGCTTATGCCTTTAAAAAACTAAAAATAGGTCCGCTCATTGGTCAGCGTACCTGGGGAGGAGTGATAGGCATTTCGGGTAGCTTGCCTTTTATGGACGGCACCGACCTACGTAAGCCCGAATATTTCTCATATTCGGCCGACTCCAGTGAGTGGATTATTGAAGGCTACGGGGTAGACCCCGATATAGTAGTTGTCAATGACCCAGCCCGCGAATATCTTGGTATCGACGACCAGCTCAATAAAGCCATTGAAATAGCAAAAGAAAAGCTGAAAGAGTACAAGCCATTACCCCCTATCCCGCCAGCACCCGATAAATCGAAATGAGCATGGATATTAGCCCGAAAGCACAAACTTTCGGGCTTACTTTTGTCCAAATGCTTGAACTATTTTTCCCGTAAAACAAATCATTACACCCCTCAGTATGCCAGTATCTCCAGATCGGCAGCAAGGCAATTGTATTCATAAATTGCACTTAAATAGTCAACATAGCGCAACTGCCAGGACAAAAAATTAGAAACACCCTCGAATACAGTGGATGATTGATTATCAAACATTTCATTGACTATACGATACGTTTCCCTCTCCATCTGAGGCAAAATGCGATTCCGATAATAGTTTACCTGCGAAAAGCGCTTATTCATTTGAATAATCAACTTTTCTGATTGATAATCAAGGGCTTCTTTTTGTTTTTGCCACTCATAGCTGGCAATATTTTTATGGGTATTAACCCTACTTGATTGATGCGAACCCATCCACGATGTCAAAGGAATACGTATTCCAAGCTGCCAGGCCATAAGATTTTGACGACTGGTATTGTTTCGCAGAGACACATCAAAAAATAGCGACGGCCATCGACCATGTTGAACCCACTGGTCATAGCTTTCCTCATATTTCAGTCGAGCCAAATAAGCATGATAGAAAAGCCTTGCTGGCGTTCGGGTTAGTGTGTCGGGTATGGGTTCTATCTGATATAACACTGGAACCGTATCAGCGGGCAGTGGCCATACTTTCAACCCTGCCTGATATCGAAGCTCATTTTGCGCATCAAGCCAATCGAAATAGCTGTCCTGTTGTTTGACCCACCACTCCGAATACAAACTGTTCAATCTTCCCTCCATGCTATCGACTGGAAGTCCGCTCATCATTCTTTCAACCATTTCGATCACTCGCCTATAATGATTATACACAGCATAACGATAGACGCATAAAAAATAAGCTTTTTTAACTGCTGCTATCAGCTGTTTTACCTGCAAGGCAGAATCGGCTGTTATGCTAAGCACTTCATTTTTTTTCAGTTTCCCCCGGTCAAACCAACGTATGGGATTTTCCAGTTCCTGTTGTATCCTCCACTCCTGTTCCACCTGCGTAGAATATAAATATCCTTTCCGGTAAGAAATCTCGAGAGGTCGCCATAGGTTACCGTTCATCTCTTCAGATTGTCGAAATTGAAGTGGAATGAACTTGGCCCGATTGGAAAGTACACTATCTACTATCTGCCTAAGGGATAATACCTGTTCTTGCCCACATACCATTCCTCCCACCGCTATAGCAAATAAAAAAATAGCTATTTTTCTCATCGCCAAAAAATTTGCGGTAAGGTACGAAAAATAATTTCACTGCCCCACCAAAGAAAATGCGCAGTTAAATACAAACCCTAACCGAAAACACCCCTAAAAAGCACTGAATATAAAATACTTACAAAGAAAACCGCTTGAGTAAGGTGCAAAAAGTAACCCGACAATATACCTTACGTATAAATTTTGTACGACTTTTATATTAGGTTATTGCAACAATACATTCATATTCAAAAAAATTAAAACTGATGTCCAAAATAAATCGAATTATAAAAATTTAGATTCCAAAGTCACAGGTATACTTCTGAAAAAATTTTAAAAAAATTTAAAATTACTTTGGAATGATAGTAATTGATAAACAGCAAATTAAACTTTTTTTCTAATAATTTGTTAAATTTTACACATTACACAAACATGAAAAATATTTATATTTTTGTTAACCATAAGGTATGGGACAGTAACCTTTTTTTAAATAAAATGCTAATGAAACAATCAGATGTAGTATCAACAAATAAAATAATTTCGTTTAAAGGGCTTTCAAGTTCACACAAGGCTTGTTATAAATGGGCCTGTTTGAACTAAAAAATAGGATGAAACGAGCATGTATAGCAGGATTCACAAACGAGAATGAAAATATTTATCAGTTTCGTTCTTGCCTATGTGTAGGAAACTCATCACATGCGAGTTCCATCCGGCCTTTTAAGAAAAATTTTTAAAATTATTTTCGGATGAAACGAACATGTATAGCAGGATTCACAAACGAGTATGAAAATATTTATCATTTTCGTACTTGCCTATGTGTAGAAAGCTCATCACATGCGAGTTCCATCCGACCGCTATAAAAAATTAAAAATATTTTCGGATGAAACGAGCATGTATAGCAGTATTCACAAAGAGTATGAAAATAATTTTTCATGCCTGCTTGATTTTAGAGCACAAAACATATTACATGCGAGTTCCATCCGGCCTTTTAAGAAAAATTTTTAAAATTATTTTCGGATGAAAATAGAAACGCTATATACTTTAAACAACAACCTTCAGAACGACAAACTTAGCTTGCTCTATCAGGGAAATTTCAGTGATGACATCACCGAGCGCATTATCGACATCAGTGAAACCTCCCTTACACAGCAGTCCGACTTGCAAAAAATAGGGAAAAAAGTTTCCTTATTATTAGCCGAATGTTTTCAGAATATCGTTCGGCATGGCGATTTCAGTCATGAGGTAAAATCGGCAGGTGTCTTTGTTACTCGTAACATTGGTAATTCTTATTACATCTCTTCAGCCAATTTAATACACAACAAAGACATACCTGATTTAAAAGAAAAAATCGAGATGCTCAATCAGCTTTCTCAGCAGGAGCTTAAAGAGCTTTATCTTGAGGTATTGACCAATAATCAACGGACCAATCGAGGAGGAGCTGGACTTGGGCTCATAGAAATGGCACGCAAATCGGGGCAAAAACTCGAATATGATTTCGAAAGCGTTGACGAGGATCATTCATATTTTTATCTTCAGATAAAATTACACGCTCCCACAGCTACCGTTGACGGTGAATCCATACCTATCGAAATTGCCAAGGATTTCCACCGTATCATGGCCGAGGATAATATTTTCCTGATACACAAGGGCGACTTTTCCTCCCATACCATCATTTCTATCCTGCGAATGATTGAGGACAACCTGAGCTATCAGAAAGAATCGGCTAAAAACAAGAAAAAACTTGTTCACATCCTGATTGAAATCTTGCAAAATATCAGCAAGCACGGTTATGTAGAGAACAACATCAGGGAGGGTATCTTTCTCATGGGTCGACGCTACAATCATTTCCTTGTGTACGCTGGCAATTATATAGAGAATATTAAAGTCCCGAATTTTAAAAATTATCTCAATTATCTCAATCGCTTGAATAGAGATGAGCTTCTCGAAGTTTACAAAAAAACGTTGAATTCGGGCATTATTGGCTCCACAGGCAGCGCTGGTCTGGGATTTCTAAACATTGCAAAAGACTCACTGCATAAAATAGATTTTTCGTTTCACCAGATTGATGACCAGAAGAGCTTTTTTGGGCTGGGAGTCGTTATTTAAGCATTTTAATGGCTCGGGTAATTTCCCGCTTGCCCGGAGGCCCCGGTAACCCTTCCACCGTATAACCTACACGTCGAAGTCGTCGTTTTATTTCCCCTTTTGCACAATAGGTAACCAGAACCGAGGTATCGGACATTACTGTATAAAGGCGATCAAAAATTTCCTCTGTCCATAGCTCTGGCTGTTTCTCCGGTGAAAAAGCATCGAAATACACTACATCAAAAATGCCTGAAAAATCAGTTAATGTAACATCAGCTTGAATTTTGGTAAGTAAAAACCCCGGCATTATTGGTTGTCTAAGACCCCATGGAACCTCATGCAGTCGAAGCAACAGGGCTTCGTCCTCAATGCTACGGGCAAAAGACTTTACCAGCTCAATATCCAATGGATATAACTCTATTGTCTCGTATTCTACCTCTTTTTTGGTTTCGATAGCTCTTCGAAGTGTTAGGTAGGCATTGAGACCTGTGCCAAATCCAATTTCCAGGATACGGACGGTATTTTTTGGGCACCAGTCAAAACCCGACCGAATAAAAACATGTAACGACTCCTGAACTGCCCCGTGAATAGAATGAAAACACTCCCCTACCCGTTCATCGTAAACAGTGAACGAACCATCTGCAGTAGGTTGAATAATTCGGCCTATCATTTGCAACGAAATTGGTACAAAAGTAATTTAAAAGTATATTTGCAAAGGACTACATCGGGTAAGCAAAACTATTTAAAACTTATACCATGAAAAAATTTAGGAATTTTTTGTTTCTGATTGGGATAGTTCCCCTACTCAGTAGCTGTGGATATAATACGATGGTACAAAAAGAGGAAGCCATTGCCGCACAATGGGCACAGGTACAAAGCGTTTATCAACGTCGGGCCGATTTGATACCCAACCTGGTGAACACGGTAAAAGGTTATGCCGAATTTGAAAAGAGCACCCTGACTCAAGTTACCGAAGCCCGTTCAAAAGCCACTTCCATCAACATCGACCCCAACAAACTCGATGAGGCTTCATTAAAAAAATTTCAGGCAGCCCAGGATGAATTGAAAGGTGCGCTGTCGCGGTTGCTGGTTGTGGTGGAACAATATCCTCAGCTAAAAGCCAACCAAAACTTTTTAGAATTACAGGCTCAGCTTGAAGGTACCGAAAACCGTATTGCCGTTGAGCGCATGAAATTCAACGACCTTACAAGGGATTATAATGCATATATTCGGAAGTTCCCGCAAGTGATTGTAGCCCGACTATTTGGGTTCCGCGAAAAGCCCTATTTCGAAGCGGCTACAGGAGCAGAAAAAGCCCCGGAAGTAAAATTTTAGAAAAATTTCCTTCAAGCATGAAGAAAGTTGCTGTGGTAGCTGGTGGCTACTCATCGGAATATCCTATTTCGGTACAAAGCGGACAGCTGTTGGTAAGCGAGGTGGCAAAAGCCGGTTATGAGGTTTATCTGGTAGAAATAAGCCCAAAAGGTTGGCTGGTACATCTTACCCCAGAGGTAACCGTCCCTATCAACCGCGCAGATTTTAGCTTTAGTTTCGGGGGCAATACCCTACATTTCGACGCAGTGGTAATGGCCATTCATGGCACACCCGGCGAGGATGGCAAGTTACAGGGTTACTTCGATTTGCTAAACATTCCCTACACCTGTTGTGGCGTTATGGCGGCTGCTGTTACCTTTAATAAGCACGCTTGCAAAGTTTTTGCCCAACAGATCGGACTCAACACTGCCGAATCGGTATTGGTACGCCATACCGACCCTATCGATGCACATGCTATCATCGAACGGGTAGGACTTCCCTGCTTTGTCAAACCTGCCGAATCAGGTTCAAGTTTTGGGGTATCGAAAGTTAGCGAAGTAACTAAGCTAAAAGATGCCATTATGCAGGCTTTTCAGGAAAGCCAGGAAGTGCTGATTGAAAAATTTTTAAAGGGAACCGAGGTAACCTGTGGGATGGTAGCCCTACCCGAAGGCGACCTTATTTTTCCTATAACCGAAGTGGTTTCGAAACGCGACTTCTTTGACTACGAAGCTAAATACACCAGCGGCTTATCGGAAGAAATTACCCCTGCACGTATTGACGAAACAATGGCCGATCAGGTACGAAAGGCAACACAAAAACTCTATCATGCACTTGGGTGCAAAGGCATTACCCGTACCGATTTTATTATAGCCGATGGTAAAGCTTATTTACTCGAGGTAAACACTGTGCCCGGAATGAGCCCCCACAGCATTATTCCCAAACAGCTAAAAGCCATGGGCATAAGCGTCGCAGATATGTACGATCGCTTGTTAAAAAACATTTGTACTTAATGGTAACGAAAATCACCACCAGGTATTGATGTAAATCGCCGATATTTTTTTTGAGATATTAATAATTACGGTATTTTTGTAATGGATTTCATAATAGTTTGATTTAAGGGTTAATTAAGTTTTAGGTTTTATTGGTGTTTAGGTTAATAAGGGTTTAGGGTTAGGCAAAAGGAGTCGGGCGAAAGTCCGACTCTTTTTCATTTACACAAATACGAAAAATCCGTGAACTAATATTGCGTATACGCTATACTTAAAAAGCTGCCATCAGTAAATCAATATCGCTGGAAGGCAGGTCATACAATTTACCAATGTGAGCATTGGTGAGAATACCATTTAACAGGTAAACCCCGTGTCGTAGCCCTTTATCCTCTTTGAGTAAAGTAGTAATTCCACCACGGCGGCCGGTTTTAAGAAGTATGGGCAGCAAAATATTGCTCAAAGCTATGGATGCGGTTCGGGGAACCCGCGAGGGTAAATTAGGTACCGTGTAGTGAATTACCCCATGTTTTACATAGGAAGGATTTTGCAACGTCCTGCATTCCGAGGTTTCTACCACATTCCCATAAGCTACACCAATATCAATGATTACCGCACCCTTTTTCATCGTACACACCATGTCCTCGGTAACACGGTATTGCAAATCCGTTTCATGGTTATTGCAGGCACATATTACCACGTCGGCACTTTTTAAGGCTTTTAGCAACACCTGCGGATGAAAAACCGAGGTTTGCAAATGCAAACCAAATAAATTCTGTAACTGTATCAGCGCATTAATGTTATTATCAAATACTTTAACAACGGCACCTAATCCCTGCGCTGCACGAATGATATATTCGGTAGCGGTATTAGCTCCAAGAACTACCACCTCGGCAGGCGTAATACCGGCAATTCCTCCAAGCAAAACCCCTTTCCCACCATGTGCATTACTTAAATATTCAGCAGCTATGAGTACAGCCGTTGAACCCGAGATCGCATTCATCGACCGTACCACTGGAAAACTCCCACTATCATCCTGGATGTATTCAAAAGCTATTGCAGTTGCTTTCTTTTCAATGAGTTTCTGAAAATACGCAGTAGTTTGGGTACTGAGCAACAAAGAAGAAATAATAGTTTGCTGTCCGTGAAGGCTTTCCATCTCCTCCAGCGTAATGGGTGCAACCTTAAGTACAATGTCGCATTGAAAAATAGCAGTTTTATCCTGTACAACAAAGCCTCCGCGCTCGCTATAATCCTTATCCAGGTAATTTGCTGCTTTTCCGGCACCGGTCTCAATGAGTACATCGTGCCCCTCGTTGACCAATATTTCTACCGCTTCTGGCGTTAGTGGAACACGAGTCTCTAACTGCTCATTGTCTCGAGGAATGCCTATCCTTAGCTTCCTGAATTTGCTCTCAACAGCCAGCTTTTCTTCTTGAGGTAACAACCCACTTTTACCCCACGAAAAACGAATACTCCCCTGTTGCATGCCCATGTTTTTCAATAACAATTATCAAAGTTATATGTAAACAGTAGATTTTGCAAAATTTTTTTATCCTATTCTACCCAAAACTCAAATCCATTTGCACTTAAAATTTAAAAAATGATGTGCACCGAATGCGTTACTTTTTTATTGGCAAACAGCACCTTAAGAATACACCATCGGAAAAAAATTAAAATATTTCTTAAAGTTCGGATAGCACTGACATGTAAATGCTTTGTGCACAAATCAAGAAGCTATGAGAAATTATTTACATACCCGATTGAACACTGCCTTACATGCTCGTTCATCCAAAGCGTTTCTCAATTTCCTCGAGGGTAAACAGCGTTATAATTGCCTTTCCGTCGGGGGTATAACGATGGTTTGAACAGGCAAACAGGCGGTCGATAAGATGTTCCATCTCGGCATCCGATAATATTTTCCCATAAGGGATTGCAGATGATTTGCTAAGTATTCCCGCAATGTATACTTCCAATGCTTCCGAAGTAGGTACATGAAGACTAGCGATTATCTGCTCAACAACCTGCTTTATGTCGCTATTATCGAGAAATGAAGGACAACCATACACCTCTATTTGATAATCCTCGATACAACGAATCTCAAAGCCTGCCTGCCGAAGAACATCAACATAACTCTCCACCAGCATATAATCGTTGGCCGATAGAGCAATGGTCTGGGGAAACAACTGCCGCTGGGTAGGCTGATGGCTACCCTTGTAAATCGACAAAAATTGCTCAAACAAAATGCGCTCATGTGCCCTTCGCTGGTCAATCAGCATAAATCCCGATTTCGAAGGAATAACAATATATTTGCCTTTTATTTGAACAAACTTACGATGAACACCTATAGCATCCTCCTGTTGTTCGGAAGGAAAAGCGGTAGCTTGCCTGGGTTCGTTTTCAAATCCTGAAAGTAACGTCTCCCAGTAAGGTAAATTTTGTTTAACGAGAATATCCTCGGAAGATCTTGGAAAAGAGTCTTTTTCCGATCCTTTTTCAAAAGGATTGTATTCGGGGTTGATGTTAATGGTCGGAATTTTTACCGGTTCGTTTTTAGAGGGAACAGGGATAGGAATAGCCATTTCTGTTTCAAAATCGAGCGAAGGTACAACATTAAATTTTCCCAACGATTCGCGCACAGCGGCATTGAGTATCTGCCACAATGCCTGCTCATCTTCAAACTTAATTTCGGTTTTGGTAGGATGAATGTTTACATCGATTTTCTGCGGATCTACCTCAAAAAATATAAGGTATGAAGGTTGAAAACCAGGTGCCAACACTTTTTCGTATGCCTGCATTACCGCCTTGTGAAATAAACTATGACGCATATAGCGGCGATTAACAAAAAAATACTGGTCGTTTTGGGATTTTTTAGCAGCCTCGGGCTTGCCGACATATCCCAGAATACGAGCCAGAATAGTATCGCTTTTTATTTCTATAAGCGACGATGCAGCCGATTTACCCAGAACCTGTATGATACGCTGGCGTATATTCCCTGCTGGATAATAGTGGAAAAGTTCATTACCATTATGGGTAAAACTAATCTCAATTGTCGGAAACGCAAGCGCTATTTTTTGTACCTCGAGTATGGAAAGGCGAAGTTCATAGGCATCGGATTTAAGAAACTTACGGCGGGCAGGAACGTTGTAAAATAGATTTTTAACAGAGAAATTTGCCCCCTGCGGGCACGCAACATACTCCTGCGCCACCACTTCTGAGGCACGAATTTGTATCTCAACGCCAACTTCATCCACAGCACGACGGGTTTGAAGAATCACTTCCGCCACAGCCGCAATGGAAGCCAGCGCTTCACCCCTAAACCCCATGGTAGTAATAGAAAATAAATCGTCGGGCTTTGAAATTTTAGAGGTGGCATGTCGTTCAAAAGCCATGCGGGCATCGGTCTCGCTCATGCCAACGCCATTATCGATAACCTGAATGAGCGTACGCCCCGAATCAACTAACACCACAGCAATGCGCGTTGCCCCAGCATCTATCGCATTCTCAATCAATTCCTTTACCACCGAAGCAGGACGTTGTACAACTTCGCCAGCAGCTATCTGATTGGCAAGTGAATCGGGTAAAAGACGTATTACATCGGCCATGGATTTTTTTTACAAAAGTATGGCTTTTTACTGAGTTTCCTCAAAATTTTACGCACAGCTATACCGCTTCTTCCCTTTTCTTTTCCCCAATGTGATACTGGTTTAAACATTTTCTATTCCCCGTTGTTGGTAAATATCATATATCTTTGCAAAGGAAAATTTAGATATGGTTCTTTTACAAGGCTTTAAATACAAATGCTCATGGATAAAAATTAAGAGCGTTTATAGATATGTTAATTTACGATGAAACGAGCATGTATGTATAGACAACTGATAACATGCAAGTTCCATCCGATCATTTAGAAAAAATTTAAAATTATATTCGAATGAAATACGACATCATCATTGTAGGAAGTGGTCCAGGCGGATATGTAGCTGCGATTCGAGCAGCTCAGCTTGGCAAGAAAGTAGCCATTGTAGAAAAAAGTGAATTGGGCGGTATTTGCCTTAACTGGGGTTGCATCCCCACAAAGGCTTTACTTAAAAGCGCTCAGGTATATCAATATACCAGAGAAGCCAGTCAGTTTGGGGTAACAATTAGCGGCGAAGTGCGTCCCGATCTCGAAGCCATGGTAAAACGTAGTCGTGCAGTCGCCGAAGGCATGAGCAAGGGCGTACAGTTTTTGATGAAAAAAAACAAAATCGATATCATAACAGGCTTTGGAAAGCTTAAACAAAAAGGCGTTGTAGAAGTAACCGACGGGACAGGGAAAAAGTCAGAATATCAAGCCGACCATATTATTCTGGCCACTGGTGCACGTTCCCGTGAACTTCCACAGCTCAAACAGGATGGAAAGAAAATTATTGGATACCGCGAAGCGCTTACCTTACCCAAGTTGCCTGCTTCGATGATAGTAGTAGGTTCGGGGGCAATAGGTAGTGAATTTGCCTGGTTCTATAATACCCTGGGTACCAAAGTTACGCTGGTTGAATATATGCCCAACATACTTCCCCTCGAGGATGAAGAAGTATCGAAACAACTGGAACGATCGTTCAAGAAGGAAGGGATGGAAATTTATACCAGTTCGTCTGTTGAATCAGTAACCGTCGAAAAAGATGTATGCAAGGTAAAAATTAAGACAGCCAGTGGTGAAATTCAAAAAGAGGCCGAAATAGTGCTTTCTGCAGTAGGGATAACAGCGAATATTGAAAACATTGGACTGGAAGAGCTTGGTGTTAAAACCGACAAAGGCAAAGTATTGGTAGATGCATACTATCGTACCAATGTTGAAGGCATTTATGCCATTGGCGATATAGTGCCAGGCCCGGCATTGGCTCATGTGGCATCGGCCGAAGGGATTGTTTGCGTTGAAAAAATTGCTGGTCTGAATCCCGAACCAATCAATTACCAGAATATCCCGGGCTGTGTTTATACCATGCCCGAAGTTGCCTCGGTGGGAATGACCGAAAAAGAGGCTAAGGAAAAAGGACTGGAAATTAAGGTTGGCAAGTTCCCTTACACTGCATCGGGTAAAGCAAGTGCCGCTGGACATAAGGATGGTTTTGTAAAGCTCATTTTCGACGCTAAATATAGTGAGCTTCTGGGGGCACACCTGATTGGTTATAATGTTACCGAAATGATTGCTGAATTGGTTGTTGCCAGAAATCTGGAAACCACCGGGCATGAATTGATAAAGTCCATACATCCTCATCCAACCATGAGTGAGGCAATTATGGAAGCAGCCGCACAGGCCTATGGTGAAGTAATTCATTTGTAAATTTCAAAGGAAAATGACCGTAAATCCGCAAGCACTGACCGTAAACAAACAGGTTATCGACCATAACAAGCCACGGCTTTATATTGAAACGTATGGCTGTCAGATGAACGTCAACGACAGCGAAGTCGTTGCCGCCATCATGCAGAAGGAAGGGTATGAACTTACCGAAAACCTTGAACAGGCCGATGTAATCTTTGTCAATACCTGTTCCATACGTGAAAATGCCGAAACTAAGGTTGTTCATCGGTTGGAATATTTTCGTTCCTTAAAAAAGAAAAAACCGAACCTGCGCATTGGGGTATTGGGATGTATGGCAGAACGGATGAAGGAAAGATTGCTGGAACAGGAAAAAGCGGTTGACCTGGTAGCCGGCCCTGATGCCTATCGCAGCTTACCCCTTTTACTTTCGCAGGTTGAAAGTGGGGTAAAAGCTGCCAATGTTTTGCTTTCGCAGGAGGAAACCTACGCCGACATCAGCCCCGTACGTCTCGACGAAAATCGTGTCTCGGCATTTATATCCATCATGCGTGGATGCGATCATATGTGCTCATACTGTGTGGTGCCCTTTACGCGTGGCGTGGAACGAAGCCGTAATCCCGAATCCATCGTCCGTGAAGCCCGTGAAATCATCGACGCAGGATACAAAGAAATAACGTTGCTGGGGCAGAATGTAAATTCCTACTTCTGGCAACAACCTGGTCAGCCGGCCATTAATTTTGCCCGGCTACTCGAACTAGTAGCCCTTATCGACCCTCACGTTCGAATTCGTTACTCTACCTCGCACCCTAAAGACCTGAGCGACGAACTTCTTTTTGTGATGGCAAAATATCCCAACATCTGTAAACACATCCATCTGCCCGTACAAAGTGGCAGCAACCGGATTCTGCAGTTGATGAATCGACGTTATACCCGTGAATGGTATCTCAATCGCATTCAGGCTATCAAAAATATTATTCCCGACTGTGCCATTTCTACCGACATTATTGCTGGCTTTTGCGACGAAACCGAGGAAGATCATCAGCAAACCTTATCCCTGATGGAGGAAGTTGGTTACGACTTTGCCTTTATGTTCAAATACTCCGAGCGTCCAGGAACCAAAGCCCAACTTGAACTGAAAGACAATGTTCCCGATGAGGTAAAAACCCGTCGCCTCAATGAAATCATAGAACTTCAAAATAAATTGTCGGAGAAGAGCAAACGGCAAGATATTGGAAAAACGTTCGAGGTGCTCGTTGAAGGGGTATCCAAAAAGTCGGCCAATGAACTGTTTGGCCGCACCTCGCAGAACAAGGTTGTAGTATTTCCCAAACATAATTTTAGTCCCGGTCATTATGTACAAGTGCGCATCAAAGACTGCACTTCGGCAACTCTTATTGGGGAGATTGTGATGGAGAGTGCCAACTGAAACGGTAATGAGTTAACCATCCCATACGCGATGAAGCAAGGCATCCGCCTCTTCATCAATTCATGATACATTACCGTTATTAGAGTGGTGAAATAAATCGTGGTACAAATTTTGTAAGTGTTCAATTTCATACCCAATAATTTCTTCAATAAAAGTGACGAACAGGGACCTATGTCTTGCTGAGTGTCAATTGTATCATCTGAATTTTCATAATATAGTTGACTTTTGGGCATGACAAGATCCACAAGAGACTACCTGTTCATAGCTTTAAATGCTTAATTTGGGTACAAATTGATGAAAATCATCAAAAAAATATCTTCACTTCCTGCGAAAGTTTGTAACTTTAACTTAAAAATACAAAACTGATTATCTGTAACGTTTAAAAAGATAAAAAGTAGGAAATGGGAGAGGTTAAGATGACCAATACAATTGACGAAGGGGCACTTCATGAGTATTTGAAAAAGTTTTTTGGTTTTTCGAGTTTTAAAGGAAATCAGGAAGCTATTATCAAGAATGTACTGGCAGGCAACGACACTTTTGTGCTTATGCCCACCGGCGGGGGTAAATCGTTGTGCTATCAGCTGCCAGCCTTAATCATGGAGGGTACTGCCATTGTCATATCCCCCCTGATTGCATTGATGAAGAACCAGGTGGATGCCATGCGTGGCTTCAGTGAAGAGGAAGGGGTAGCCCATTTTCTCAACTCATCGCTAAATAAAACGCAAATCAATCGTGTAAAAGAAGATATTTTAAGCGGAAAAACAAAACTTCTATATGTTGCCCCAGAATCCTTAACCAAAGAGGAAAACATTCAATTTCTCAAGCAAATCAAAGTATCGTTTTATGCTGTAGATGAAGCGCACTGTATTTCGGAATGGGGGCATGATTTTAGGCCTGAGTATCGCCGTATTCGCCCCATCATCAATCAAATAGGTCCAGCGCCCATCATTGCCTTAACGGCTACCGCCACACCAAAGGTACAAAACGATATCCAGAAGAATCTGGAAATGATGGATGCTCAGGTTTTCAAATCGTCTTTTAACCGACCCAACCTATTCTATGAAGTTAGACCCAAAATTGATGCAACCAAACAAATCATCAAATATATAAAGAGTAATCCTGGCAAATCGGGGATTATATATTGCCTGAGCCGCAAAAAAGTAGAAGAGCTCACCGAACTTTTACAGGTGAACGGTATCAGGGCGTTACCATACCATGCAGGGCTTGATGCAGCTACCCGGGCACTCAATCAGGATAAATTTCTGATGGAGGAGGCCGATGTTATCGTAGCTACCATCGCTTTTGGGATGGGAATAGACAAACCCGATGTACGCTTTGTAATTCACTACGACATCCCCAAAAGTCTCGAAGGATATTACCAGGAAACTGGTCGTGCAGGGCGCGACGGAGGGGAAGGTTACTGCCTTACCTTTTACCGTTATCAGGATATCCAGAAGCTCGAAAAATTTATGCAAGGCAAACCAATTGCAGAGCAAGAAATTGGCAAACAATTGCTGCAGGAAACCGTTGCCTATGCTGAAACGTCGATGTGCCGACGCAAATTCCTGTTGAATTATTTCGGCGAAACCTACGAGCCCGAAAACTGTGAAGCCTGTGACAACTGTAAAAATCCCAAAACCCAGTTCGATGGCCAGGAATATATCCTTATGGTTCTCGAATGTATTCTCGAAGTCAAAGAAAAGTTCAAAGCCGAACACATCGCCAACATTCTTGCCGGCAATATTACTTCTTCCATCAAATCCTATAAGCACCATAAGCTTGAAATCTTTGGCAAAGGTAGTGAACGAGATGTCAAGTTCTGGAATGCGGTAATCCGGCAAATGCTGGTACATCAACTCATCGCCAAAGAAATTGAGAATTATGGGTTATTAAAAGTTACCCCTGCGGGATATCAATACCTGGATAATCCCGAACCGCTCATGCTCACTGAGGATCATGACTATGATGTAGAGTCGGAAGAAGAAACAGGGGTAGTACCCATGAAAACCACGACAGTGGACGAAGAATTGTTGCACATCCTGAAAGACTTGCGCAAAAAAATAGCCAAGCAAAAAAACCTTCCTCCTTTTGTAATTTTCCAGGATCCATCGCTCGAGGATATGGCTATTCAATATCCTATTACTATGGAAGAATTGCAAAACATTGTGGGGGTAGGTGCTGGCAAAGCTCAAAAATATGGCAAAGAATTCATTGAAGTAATTAAGGCCTATGTGGAGGAGAAAGAAATAATCCGTCCACAGGACATGGTTGTTAAATCGGTTGTTAACAAATCGGGGTTAAAAGTATTCATCATCCAGAGTATCGACCGAAAAATGTCTCTCGAAGATATTGCCGAAGCCAAAAATATAAGCATGGATGAGCTATTGACAGAAATCGAAGCCATTGTCAATAGTGGCACACGCCTGAATCTCGACTATTATATCGATGAAATTCTGGATGAGGACCAGCAGCAAGAAATTTACGACTATTTCCGCGAAGCCGAAACAGAATCAATTGAGGAGGCGATGGAAGAACTTGGTCCCGACAGTTATACCGAAGAAGAAATTCGCCTGATGCGCATCAAGTTTATTTCTGAAATGGGCAACTAAGACGCATGGCGCTCCATCCCCGAAAGCGTTGTATTGACGAATAAAATAAGTTCTTCGAAATAATGCAGAAATGCATGTCGAAGTTCCTCATAGTGCTTTCGGATAATAAAAAGAGCGAACTCATGTTCAGCAGGCAATGAGGTTCCTTTACTCATCCCAATAAGTACACTTTCAATCCCTTCAAGCGTAACATAGGCACACAACCATTGGTTTTTGACCAAAGAAGGGATAATTTTTTGCATTGCAGGAGGTAAGTTATTCACATTTTCCTCTATCCATCGGTACATCGCATCAATATACTCAGCCAACGGTTCGTCCGAAAAACGATTCCATTGAGTAGAAAGGTAATGATCGTATAGAATATCCGTAACTATACCCGAATACTTGTGATATTTCTGATAAAACAAAGCTTTATGTTGCCTAACTATCGGATGATTGTCGGTAAAATTGTCTATTTGCCGATGGAGTATTATCCCATTTCTTACACCCGGGGGATATTTCGTGTATTCATTTCCCTTAACATAATCGCCAATAAAATTTCCCAAACGTATTTCATCGTTTGCACCAGAAAGATACAGATGCGCCAAAAAATTCATTCTCCCCACATTTAGCTTTATAAAGATACCAAAACTTTCGCAATACCGAAAATATTTTGTTGCCTAATGAAAAAATATTCAACACCAAAATCCCCCCTCCGTGTAAAATTTTCAGAAATGACCCTTTAAAAGTTTCATTCACACATTTCATGCCATTCATTGATTTGCTCTTTTTCGTTAAAAAATAAAAATATGCACAGAAGTTTTATGAGTTTGGCAAATTTTACTTTACTTTGGGTGTCATAAAAAATAATTTCCAAAAAATACCTATATGGAATTAAAACGTCAATTCAAGTTACTCAACAGCATTTTCGGCTGGGTAAGTTTTGCAATAGCCAGCCTTACCTACTTGCTAACCATGGAGCCTACAGCAAGTTTCTGGGATTGTAGCGAATTCATCTCTACGGCTTTTAAGTTAGAGGTAGGCCATCCTCCAGGAGCAGCTTTGTTTATGATCATGGGGCGTTTTTTTACTTTATTTGCCGGAGGTAATGTCGAACATGTTGCAATATGGATGAACGCCATGTCGGCACTGGCCAGTGGTTTTACCATCCTTTTTCTTTTCTGGACCATTACACACCTGGCTCGTAAAATTGTTATACAAAACGATGAATACAGCTTTTCGAAAAATATGGCCATCATCGGTGCTGGCCTAGTAGGAGCACTGGCTTACACATTTTCCGATACTTTCTGGTTTTCGGCCGTCGAAGCTGAAGTATACGCTTCCTCTTCCCTATTCACGGCACTGGTATTCTGGGCAATTTTGAAATGGGAGGATCGGGCTGACGAACCCCACGCCAACCGTTGGCTTATCCTTATAGCTTACCTTATGGGACTTTCTATTGGGGTCCACTTGTTGAATCTGCTTACAATACCTGCCCTGGTTTTCGTCTATTATTTCCGAAAATATAAAGTTACCCCAAAAGGTATTATTGTTACTTCAATAGTATCCATACTACTACTTGCACTCGTCATGTATGGAATTATTCAGGGACTAGTGCTGATAGCTTCGAAATTTGAACTCCTGTTTGTAAATGGGTTTGGACTCCCTTATGCTTCAGGGGTAATATTTTATTTAATCCTCTTGATTGGGCTTATTGTATGGGGACTCCTCTATACCTTCAAAAATAATAAGGTTACCTGGCATACTGCCCTAACCATGTTGGTTGTCATTCTCATAGGATACTCATCAGTAGCCATGATAGTTATTCGTTCGTCGGCCAATCCACCGCTGGATGAGAACGACCCCGACAACATGTTTGCTCTCCTATCGTACCTCAACCGTGAGCAATACGGTGACCGACCCCTTATTTACGGTCCCACTTATAATGCACCGGCCATTGGGATGGAGGAGAATGGGAAACCCACCTATACACCCATGAATGGCCGCTATGAAATAACAAATCGCAAGGTTGAATACAAGTACGACGAACGCTTCATGATGTTCTTTCCCCGCATGTACAGCCCCGACCCCGACCATGTAAAGGCTTACCAGTACTGGGGAAAAGTTAAGGGTGTACCTATTCAGGTGCAAAACAACCGCGGCGAACCTACCACTGTTTATAAGCCCACCTTTGGTGAAAACCTCCGATTCTTCTGGCGTTATCAAATCGTTCACATGTACTTCCGCTATTTCATGTGGAACTTTTCGGGTCGTCAGAACGATATTCAAGGATTTGGAGAACCTAACAAGGGGAACTGGATTTCTGGCATTAAATTCATAGACGAACTAAGGCTGGGACCGCAAGACAACCTTCCCGATAGTATAGCCAAAAATAAAGGCCATAACTGCTATTACATGCTGCCCTTTTTGCTTGGACTTCTGGGCTTGTATTACCATTATAAAAAGCACAAAAAGGACTTTTCGGTAGTGATGCTATTGTTCTTCTTTACCGGTATAGCCATTGTGCTCTATCTTAACCAAACCCCTTATCAGCCAAGGGAACGAGATTACGCCTATGCGGGTTCGTTCTATGCTTATGCTATATGGATTGGCTTAGGGGTACTGCTTATCATCGAGTGGCTAAGCAAAATATTAAAAAACAATACTTTAAGCGCATTTGTCACTACTGCAGTGTGCCTGATCTTTGTCCCAGGACTAATGGCTAAGGAAAATTGGGACGACCACGACCGATCGAATCGCTATACTGCGAGAGACTTTGCAGCTAACTACCTGAACTCCTGTGAACGTAATGGTATCATCTTTACCAATGGTGATAACGACACTTTCCCCCTATGGTATGCCCAGGAAGTGGAAGGCATAAGAACCGACGTCAGGGTGGTTAACCTAAGCTATTTGAGTGCCGACTGGTATCTCGAGCAAATGCATCAAAAAGCATATCTCTCCGACCCACTACCCTTCTCGTTCACCCGCGAAGATGTGCTTCAGGGCAAAAGAGATATCATCTATCTAATTGATCGGATAAAAGATTATACCGACCTTAAACAGGCACTTGAATTTGTCGCAAGCGACAATCCTCAAACCAAGACCATCCCAGGCTACAGCGAGCGTATTGATTACATCCCCACCAAAATGTTTAAGTTCGACGTTGATACCGCCGCCGTATTTGCCAACGGATATGTGGCACCCAATGAAAGAAAACGAGTAGTAACCCAGATGCGCTGGACAATCAACCAATCGTACATTACCAAAGCAGGGCTGCTGGTACTCGATTTGATTGCACATAATAACTGGAAACGGCCTATTTATTTTGCAGTAACCGTCTCACGAGACAACTATCTCAACCTCGACAATTATATGCAAATTAATGGACTCACCTATAAAGTGGTTCCCATTTATCAAGAAGCACCGATGGGGGATATACAAAATATCAATGTCGACACCACGTACAACAATCTGATGTTTAAGTTCCGCTGGGGAGGAATTAACAATCCGAAGGTGTACCTCGATGAAAACAATCTGCGTATGCTTTCCAACATGCGCAATATGTTTGCAAAATTGGCCGATGCATTGATTCAACAGAATAAACTCGACTCGGCCCGACAGGTAGTAAACAAAGCCATGGAGGTGATGCCCGATAATTGTGTTCCGTTTAATTACTTTGTTTTACCCTTTGTCGACATTTACTACCGGCTGAATCAGCCCGAAGAAGCACAACGTATTGGTAAACGACTGGAAGAAATAGCCACATCGGAGCTACGTTACATTTTCCAGTTTAAACCCGATCAGCGCGACCTGATGGATTATGATATACGGGTCAACCTGCGCATTTTACAACAATTGGCTATGATCGAACAACAATATGGTAATACGCAACGATCGCAAAAGCTCGAACAAGTGTTTCAAACCTATTATTCACGTTATGTCGGACAATAAATAGTCCCTGACAATACAAAACTATGTTGAAGGCTCAATGAATGCTAAATATAAATAGCTTCATTGAGCTTCTTTTTTTGAACAATTTTTGCTGTAGGGTGTCTTTATCAAAACCAGAAAATTCAAGTACGATAAAAAACATTTAAACATGGCATTTACAAGGCAGCAAGTAGCACTCATAAGCATTGCAAGTGTAGCTGCATTTATGGGCACATTTCTCATATCTTCAGTCAACATTGCTCTTCCTCGCATTGAGCAAGAATTTAACTTAACCGCAATAGAGCTAAGCTGGACTGTAACCTCCTTTTTGCTGGCAACAGCCATATTATTACTTCCCATTGGGCGTTGGGCCGATATTTATGGCATTTTTAAAACATACAAAATAGGAATCGTCCTATTCACCCTTGGCTCGCTGGCCTGTGGATGGGTGCAGAGTGGCTTCTGGTTTATTGTTTTTAGGTTCATTCAAGGTATCGGGGCTGCTTTTACCAATGCAACAGGCACTGCTATTCTGGTATCGGCTTTCCCTACTCAATACAGGGGTAGAGTATTGGGCATTTCCATTTCGGGGGTATATCTGGGACTGGCCACAGGTCCTTTTGTAGGAGGTATCATTACACAATATGTCGGCTGGCGGATGCTCTTTTATCTTTCTACAGTCATTGGGATTATCATTGCCTTTTTAGCTATCCGCATACTGAAAGATACCGAAAAGCATCATCCTGTTAATCGCGAAAAATTTAGCTACCTCGAGAGTATAATATATATGACAGGGCTTATCCTGCTGGTATACGGTTCGTCAAAGATACCGCATACCGCTGGCTGGCTGATGATGGCAGCAGGACTTTCGACATTGATTTTATTCTGGCGTATCGAAAATCGTTCGGCATCCCCAATGCTGAATACGCAACTGTTTACAAAAAACCGGTTGTTTGCATACTCCAATCTTGCAGCTTTGATTAATTACAGCGCAACCTATTCGATAGTATTCATTTTAAGTCTATACCTTCAAAAAATTAAGGGTCTCTCACCACGAGATGCTGGGGCTATACTGATAACCCAGCCCCTTATCATGGCTGTTTTTTCACCCATTGCTGGACGACTCTCCGATAAAATACAACCTCATCTGCTCGCCTCAATTGGCATGCTTATATGCAGCAGTGGACTGTTTATGCTTTCATTCCTCTCTGCCACGTTTCCAACTACTTCGATACTCCTCATCCTTGCATGGCTTGGTATCGGCTTCGCCATGTTCTCATCGCCCAACATGAATACCATCATGAGTTCGGTTGATAAAACTTATTACGGAGTAGCATCGGCAACAGCCTCTACCATGCGTGTGGTTGGTCAGATAACCAGCATGACGCTCATTACTATCTTTTTTGCGTTGATTATTGGAAATAAAGCCATTGACCTGGCACCTCCCCTTCAGTTCCTAAGTGTAACCCGACACAGCTTTTTACTGTTCTCTTTAATTTGCCTGATCGGCGTTTACTTCTCATACTACCGCGGTAAATTGCATAAATAGGCATTTCATTCCAAATCTTTACAAAACTTATAAATTCCTCTCCGTAAATTATCCATATTTGCTGCGGTGAAATATATTTTTATACCGCAAAAACTATTGAATACCGTAAATATTATACTGTCGCAAAATTTTTTGATGACTTTAGAGCAAACCTATTTAACTTCGTCAGTGCCCTAATAAACCAAAGTTTTGATAATTAGCAAAAAAAGTATAACTTTAAAAATTGGACTTAACAGATAAAAAAGTATTAGAAGTTAATAACCAATAAAACCAGAATTATGAAAAAATTACTTTTCCTCATCCTTGGTACGTCGCTGTGTTTGTCGGGTATTAGTCAAAAGGTTAAAGTTTTGGAAAAGAGTGCACGAAAACCGCCCGAATGGGTTAATGGGATTGTAAAAGACTACATCATTGTGAGTGCATCGGGTGAAACAGCGGAGAGCGCTCAATCAAACGCCCTGCTGCGAATCAAAGAACGTATTATTTCATCCATAGCCGAAAATATCCAGACCAGCAGTGAATATTACCGAGGCGAAAAATCGGTCAATGGGGTAACCAACTTCATCGAAAATTATGAAACTTTTACAAAAACCAAAGCCGCAGATATTGGCTTTGTAAAGGGAATTTCGCTGAACAAAGCTGAAGAATACTACTGGGAAAAAGTTTCGGAAGATGGGAAAATAAAATATTATTACCATATCAAGTATCCCTTCAGCGAACGCGAACTGGCCAAACTGGTATTGGATTTTGAGATGGCCGACAAACAGCTCACTGAGGAAATGAATACCATTATCGACAGCATCCCCTATATTACCAGTATTGAACAAATTACCGAATATATGCGCTCGCTACAGGCGCTTTCAAAAGCTTTTATCGACACGCGCAAACAAAAAGCCGAAATCAATATCAACAAGTTAAACGAAATGCTGCGTTCGATTACCATTTACCCACTTGAGGAAAAACTGGGGGAAATAAAATATACCCTTCGTTACAACGACCGAACGATAACCACAGCAAGCAATCCACGCGTAACTTCGAATTGTGCAAAAATTACAGAAACACGAAATGAAGGCAGTGAATGGATTATACGATACAACTATTCGGGTTGTTATGACGACCCATCCAATGTGATTACTGTTGTTTATCCCGTGAGCACATCGATCCGAAAGGATTTTTCGTTTGATATTAATGCCAATAAGGCCGAGATACTGGTTCGTGACGATATTGTGTTTACCACCACCAATACAAATGCCGATCCCGTTTCGCCGGTACAGTGTTCAATGGTAATATACTCGAAATACAATAGTCCGCTTACCATCGAAAAAATTACCCTGAACTGGGATAATTATCCGCCCGTAATTGTGGAAGGGTTAAAATACGATGTAAAAGGCAAAGGTGAACACAACATCACTTTTACTATTGCTCAACCCCTTGATAAAAAAATATGTAGCGCTTCGACGAAAAATATACTTTCTGGATCCATACAGTATCGTAGCGTAACAGGCGAACTGCTAACTTACAAAATATATAATCAGCGTTTTAAAACCAACTGGTAACACACCAATGTGTATTTATCAATAAAAAAAGCCCCACGATCATGGGGCTTTTTTTTATATTAAGCATCGGTAGGCTCTTTAGACTTTAAAAATATCCACCAGTTTACGTAACCTTTCTGCCTGATCGGCAAGTTTCATTGAATGGGTATTCATTTCCTCGGAACGTTGTGCGTTCGACTGAACGACTACATTCAACTGTTGCATAGCATTATTGATTTGCTCAATACCGCTCGACTGCTCAAGGCTAGCGGCAGCAATTTCACGCACCAGATTTGAGGTTTTTTCAATTTCGGGGGCAAGCTGTTGAAGTTCTCTCTCAGCGTTGAGCGATAGGGTAAGGGTCGATTTCGATACGCTGTTGATATCCCCAGCAGCGGTTTTACTTTTTTCGGCCAGCTTACGTACCTCACCAGCTACCACAGCAAACCCTTTACCGTGTTCTCCTGCGCGCGCAGCCTCAACAGCAGCATTCAGCGCAAGGATATTAGTCTGGAAGGCAATTTCATCAATAATATTGACCTTCTCAGCAATTTGCTTAAGCGATTGTGAAGCCACCTGGAAAGATTCCTTATTTTTATTTACCTCAATCACGGTTTTGTTCGAAATAATCTCGGTTTGTTTAGCATTTTCACTGGTTTGCTGAATATTGGCATGCATTTCTTCGACCGATGCAGAAATTTCTTCGGTAGCTGAAGCCTGTTGACGAGCGCCCTCTGCAATCTCGGACGCGCTGGTAGAGAGTACGATACTCGTTTCGGCTATGTCGTCGGCATTCTTCGCAATCTCAGAGATAATCGACCGTAACTGTTCATTCAGCCTATTAAGCGCATTGGTAAGAATACCTACTTCATCCTCACGCTGTACCTCAATCACCTGGGTAAGATCCCCCTCTGCCATCCGATGCGCAAGCTGTATTCCCCTTTCAATAGGAACTACAATAGATATCGTGATTAGGTAACCCAGAATGCTACCTACCAGAATGATGGCTATAACCTCGAGCAAAAGAAACATTCTGCTTTTTTGAATCACCGAATAGGTAGATTCGCCCATTTCTTTGACCTGATCGACACCCACATCGGAAATTCCACGTATATTCCATAAAATATTGGAATACTTTTCAAAATTGGATAGCTCCATACGCTTGGCCTGTGGATACTTTGTACCCAACGAAACTACAGCTTCGGAGAAAGCCGCCAATGAAGTATCCAGCTCTTTGGCCAACCGTTCCTGTCGACGATAGTTATTTACAAATGTTCGAAAATTTTCGAATTTAGCCTGCGACTTTATGATATCGGCAGGCATACGAGCATAAACTGCATAAAACACGGTAGCCGATATATCGTGGGCACGATTGAGTAATTCATTAAAACGACCATTGCGACCCCGGTATACCTCCTCATTGTACCTATTGAGCAATGCGTATCCCTGCTTTACATTTTCCAGCGACTTCGTATTTTCTTTCACCAACGCCTCATATTGTTCAAGGTCGGTGGAAAAAGCCTGAACATCCTGCTTGATTTTCTGATATTCATGCAATACGTTGGTCATTTGCTTATTCGACGACGACAAACGTATTAACGCATCGAGGGATGCATTAAATTTTTCCAGCTTATTTTTTACCCGATCGATATAATAAGGATCGCCACTATTGTCGTAGGCCTGCAATAACTGTATCACTTCGTGCCAGTATTTGTCCATGTAGAAAGTTTCGTTAATGGTAGGTATGTACCTTTGGGTAAGATTAACTGCTTCGCGCTGAATTTTCAACATCGTGAGAACAGAGGCGCCCCCAATGATAGCAGCCAGTAAAATCATTATACCCACTGCTATACCTATCTTATAACCTATCCGTAAATTTTTCCATTTCATAGGAATTGCTTTTAATTTATGCTATTTGTCGCTTTATGCGTATATGTGTTTTTACGACATTTATAGAAAAAAGTAATAAAATTTCTTCAAAAAATTCATCATTAGTTTGCAATATTACAAAAAAATAATTGTAAAATTGACACAAAGGTATTCCTTGCGTTAATTTTCGATAAAAATCAAACTTGTTATTAAGCAGCTAAAAAACAATTCGTTACCTGCTAATTATTCGCATATGCAAAAAATATAAAACCTTAAAAACACTCATTCCAACCTATTTAATATCTGCCTACCAATCAGGGATTTATACGAATAATTGCCATGATAGTGATTTAGCTAATCCTATTTTCATGATTTTTTTCATTCTTATTCCTAATTTTTCTCAGTTAGAGAATTAAGTATAGATACGGTAAGAGCGTTAAATTTGAATATAATTCAAAACATAGCCCTATGAGAATGACAAAATATTTGATATTTAAGGTAAAAAATCAAATGTTGGGAATAAAATCCAATCAGCTGGTGAATATTGTCAAGAATGTCAAAGTACAACAGGAAGAAGAAAAACCTCTCAGTACTATCGAGATATGGGGAACCTCTATTCCCATCATCAATTTACACCAACTTTTATTCCAACAGAACCTAACTGAGAAAGCTAATGTATTACTCGTTGAGGTGGGCACAGAAGAAAAGAAAAAAGATGTTTTAGGAATCACCTTTGATGAAATCACAGAGCTAACCATATTAGACGATTTGCTCAGTTATCCCTTTCAATTTCAGCCATCCTCACACAAGTCCTACAAAGAAGTTGTTGTCAATTACAAGGGGACACCACTGACCATACTTAATATTCCACATCTACGGAAACTTAGCCAGGGGAGTCATATTTTTCCCACAATTTATTTGGCCAATTAATTATACTTTTTATTTATTTTTGAAAAAAACTCATAAGGCTATGGCACATCCTAAAATTATGCTGATCGACGACTCTTCAACCAATAATTTGCTGTATGCCAGCATTTTAAGCGACGAAGGGTATGAGGTGGTGGTGTGTGAAGAGGCAAAAAGTGCTCTAAAAAGCATACAAAAAGAAAAACCCGACTTGATTATTCTCGACCTGATGATGCCTGGAATGGATGGTTTTGACCTACTAACTACTATGAAAACTCATTCGGAACTGGCCAACATACCTGTCATCATGTTAACCGCCAATGCATCGGAGGAAAGCGAAAAACGTGCACGATCGATGGGGGTTAAAGCCTTTTTATCCAAACCTGCAGGAATCAAAGAAATTACAGATGCTGTAAAAGAGGTACTGTGTTATTCATAAAAATGCATTTCACGGATATATTCATACACGCGGGGATGTAAAAAATACCTTACATCCTTTTTCTTTTTTATGCTTTCGCGAATAAATGAAGCTGAAATTTCCATCATAGGAGCTGGGACAAAAACACAATTAGGATGTTCGTGTGGACTAAAATCAAAGCCCGGGCGCGGATAAATGTAACGAGTTGTAGTACGAATAATTTCCTGATAATTTTTCCATTGATGAAAGGTGGGTAGGCCATCAGAACCCATAATAATGACAAAATCCCGATCGGGATATTGATCGCGCAAATAGGCAAGCGTATCGATGGTATAGGATGGCTGAGGCATTTTCATCTCAATATCGCAAGCTCGGAAACGACGATCATCGTAGATTGCTTCACGTACCAATGCCATACGATGATAATCGGCCAACAGGGTATTTTTCTTTTTAAAGGGATTCTGGGGACTCACTACAAACCAAACCTGTTGGATATCGGTAAACTCAACCATATAATTGGCTATAACCAGATGTCCAACATGAATGGGATTAAATGAACCGAAGAACAAGCCAGTCTTCATCCGAAAATATTTTTTAATTTTTTATAGCGGTCGGATGGAACCCACATACAATAAGCTTCTTAGGTACAAAATAAAATTATTTTCACACGCATGGGGCGTTACATGTGAATCATGTTTTACGCCAATTTCCCCTTTACAAAGATAAACAACTTTCAAAGGTTATGTATCGTAATTTTGATTGGCTTTGATATTATCGACCAGCTTCGGGTATTTTGCTCGTTTTACAGCAGACCGGGAAAAAAGAACTGAATAAGTTTCTTCTGTCAAATTTTCAAAATCATCATCCGTTATTTCGAACATGATGGGTTTGGGGTCGAAGGCAGACTCGCGATGGGGTTTAGCACGAAAATTCCAGGGGCAAACCTCCTGACAGATATCGCAACCAAAAATCCATCCCTGCATCTTTCCTCTGACAGGTTCATCGATTTCCCCTTTATTTTCAATAGTTTGATAGGAAATACAACGATTAGCATCAACTACCATTGGGGCGACAATAGCTCCGGTAGGACAAGCATCGATGCAGTAGGTACAGGTGCCGCACAAATTGTTTACAGGCTTATCATACTCCAAATCGATATTCAAAAAAATTTCCCCAATAAAAAAATATGAACCCAACTTACGATTGAGTAACAGGCTGTTTTTTCCAATCCAACCCAATCCAGCACGATGTGCCCAGGTTCGTTCCAAGACAGGGGCAGAATCGACAAAGCAGCGTCCTTGAATAGGATGGCCAATTGCCTGTTGTATCTCGCCAAGTAAAGTTAGGAGTTGCTTTTTAACGACCCGATGATAATCGACCCCAAGGGCATAGCGAGCTATTTTATACTTTTTGTTGGCAAAAGGATAAGCTGAAGGGAAATAATTTTTAAGGACTACCACGATAGAACGAGTACCCTCGACGAGTAATTGAGGATTGGCACGTTTATCGATATGACTTTGCATCCATTGCATTCCAGCGTGGTAGCCTCTTTCGAGCCATGCATGTAAGTGATTTTGTTCTTCCGTTAACTGTTCGGCTCGGGCAATACCACAGGCATCAAATCCTAAAGCAATGGCTTTAGCCTTGATAAACTGTGTTACGCTATGGATGTCCACCTTTCAACTATAACAAACCCAGTTCCAGCATAGCCTCTTCGCTCATCATATCCTTGTTCCACGGTGGCTCAAAGGTAAGATTGACCTTCACATCTTTCACCCCTTCAATGGCCTTTACCTTTTCGTGCACCTCTATCACCAATTCATCGGCCATAGGACAATTGGGGGCAGTCATAGTCATCACAATTTCAACATTAAAATCGTCATCGATATTTATCTCGTATATGAGCCCCAGATCGAATATATTGACGGGAATTTCGGGGTCGTATATCGTCTTGAGTACCGAGGCTATCTCTGATTCCAGTTGCAAAACCTTGTTGCTCATAGTTCATAATTTTTAAATTTAAACAACAAAAATCGTTCAAAGTTTTAACATGGTATCAAAAATAACCTAATTCTTGAGAAGATACAATTGGGCAAAGCGCTAATGTACCCCATGAGATAGTAAGAAATTACTGTATTGCTTGTCGATTTTAGCTATATGATTTTCGATCCATTCTTTCAGCATATTAGTAATTTCGATGCTAATTACCAATTTCCCTGCCTGCATTCGTTCCTCAATCTCATTGATTTTGGCAACAAAAGAATCGTGCTCCTTCTTATGTAATTCAAAGCCAGGGAATTGGTATCGTTGCATCAGTTGTTCCTCCGTTCGAAAATGATAAACTGTATAATCCTTCAATTTGACAAGCAGGTCACGTAAAGCATCCTGTGATTTTTTTTGCTGGTTAAGTCCATTATAAAACTCATTAAGTGCGTCGAAGAGGGATTGATGTTGTTTATCAATGCTTGCAATCCCGACGCTAAACTTGGGATTCCATTGTATTATTTGCATAACAGAAGAAAATTAAATTATTTATTTTTGTTCACTATACGTATATTCTAAATTGAAAGTTTTGCGTATGGACTCAAATAATATCGAAATCGTTGAATGCAATTTTGACGAAGCAGAGCATTTGAAGGCAATTGAGGATATCACCGCTGCCTACATGGCAGATCCCATGGGTGGGGGCGTAAGAATGTCAGAAAGCGTCAAAGCAGAACTGCCTGGTATGCTCTCGAAGCATCCTGCAAAACTCATATTACTTGCCAGAGTCGACAATGTTTATGTTGGTATTTGTACTGCCTTTATTGGCATTTCTACTTTTTATGCTCGTCCGTATTTTAATATTCACGACATTGCCATATTACCTGCCTATCGCGGCAAAGGTATCGGTCAAAAGCTGCTTGAAACCATCATTGAAATAGCACGCCAACGTAATTACTGCAAAATCACGCTTGAGGTACGCCACGACAATCTTCCTGCACAAAATCTTTATCGCAAAATGGGTTTTGCTGATACTGAGCCTCCTATGTACTTCTGGACAAAATGGTTGTAGGTTTTATACAAACAGAAACCTGGAAAGAAGAGCAATCCATTCATTTGACGTTTTTTTACCACTGCCTATTATTTTCAATGCATTTTCATCGTTATTGTTTTTATCGTATATAGTTTTTTAGGCATAATGGACATTTTTTCAGACTGCTATATAGTTAAAAACTAATAGTATTCGAACTATGATGCATTGTAAAGCAATGAATAGAAAATACGCTCTGCAGTGATTGAAAATAGCAATGAAAATAGCTGGCAAAATCCAGTCTTTATGATCATTCCAGTCGATCTGATATTCCTAACAGATTGCTACCCAGTGAGCCTGTTTCCACTTCTTGATAAGCAATAATATGAAAAGAAACTGACGATACAAAAGAAATAAAAAATAAAAAGCCCGAAAAATGTTCATTAGAACTAATCGTCTAAAAAATAGCCTGAATTTTGTCCATTATTGCGCCACGAATATATCATTTTAAGTAGGCAAAAAAAATCCGAATGCCACCCTTGTGGGTAGCATTCGGACAGGCTTATCAAACAATAAGACGGTTAACGCTGAATCATTAGTTTAGTGGTTTCCATTTGTCCCTGAGCATATAATTTTACAAAGTATATTCCACTGGGCAAACCCGAGACGTCGATTGTCATATTATTCCCGTAGCCACCTTTTTTCGTAAGTACTATACGCCCAATTGCATCGACAATGACCAATTTTTCCACAGTAGCGCCGGAATTGATCGTAATTAGATCTTTTGCCGGATTGGGGAATATATTATGTGCGTCTGTACTGATGTTTCTAATACCAGTTTCAATAGAATAATTCCATACCGCAACACCTGTTAATTTTTCGAGCATGTTGCCATTTGTTGCAGCAATATCGCCAGGGGTATAGGTGAGAGTAACCTTTTGACCCTTTAAAATTGTATCGGCCAGGTTGAAGGTAACGATAGTAGAATCAGTGCCTTTTATTGTCATCCCAACAATTTCGGCTGGCTTATCATTTACCACAATAGAGAAATTTTCAGCATTGGCCATTACCTGTTGTAATAGGGTATTAAAAGTCACAATAACGTTTCTTCCTTTTTTATCCACTTCGGCCTTTACAACCGATGGCCACAGGTTGGTAACGAGAATATCGCCGGTAGTAGCACAGGGCAACCCTGTCACAGGTCTTAAGGTTCCTTCAACGTAACGGATGTTCACCCTATCGCCTTTTTTAATATTCGACTGAAGCGTAAACAGCGCTTTGGTAGAATCGCCATCCATATATTCGACACTGGTAATATTAATAGGACTACTGTTTACAGTAATAAAAAAGGCATTTTGGTTCTCTAATAGATTGATTATTTTACGATTAAACTGAGCAAGGACCTTATTGCCATTATTGACCACAGAAGCTGCAATTATGCCAGCAGTTGTATTCGAAATAGGCAGAGGACCAATAATATTTACCTGCGAACCATCGTCCCCTTTAAGATTCCCTGGAAAATAATAAACAGTAAGGTAATCGTTAGGGGTGATATTTTGTTGAAGCGTAATGAGGAGTCGTTTTTTGTCAATAGAATCAACAACAACAGACACTATACGAATAGGATGATCGGAGAAAAATTTAAAATCACCAGCAACTACACTAGCTGGGTCTATTTCCTTATCAAAAAGAATTTCCACCCCCTTATTGTCAATGAGTTGGGCAGTAGTTACCACTGGACCTTTAACTACGGCATCCTGCTCATATAAAACAAACACTGAATCCTTATTTGCCATGAGGCATGGAACGGTAAACACTTTGACCGTATCGCCAAACTTAACCTCAACCTTATAAGTGCCGTAATATCCCTTGAAATTTAAGCCCTCGCTCGAGTTATATGTTGTATCGAAACGAGTTGTCCATAATTTTTGTGTAAGGTACAACAGGGTATCAGCAGCTTTTTTAGGGCGATGTGTTTCGGTAAAAAGACCCGATTTTTCACGCCATGCCCCTTTATCGGATAATCCCCAGCAAATAATACCATTCATCATGGGATGCGAGAACGCAACGGTGGTAACCATCACCAAATCTTTTGCCTGTTCTTCTTCGGGCATAATACCATTATCGAATTCGGTGAACTTGATAGGTAATCCAGCCTCAGCGACGATGTTGACATTGGTAACCAATTCAACAAGGTTTGGTCTCATATCCTGCCAGAAATGAGCTTGCATACCCACTCCAGTAACAGGAATATTCATTGCCTTCATTTTCAGGATCAGGTCACGATATTTTCTGGCATCGCCCCAGTTGTATTCTACATTGTAGTCGTTGATGATCAACCGGGCATCCGGGTCGGCCGACCTTGCCCATTTGAAGCAGTTCCAGTTGATGGAATCGCCTACTACAGATGCCAAATACAATGCATGCAGGGGTTCGTTCATTACATCATACTCCTTAATAATTCCCTTATATCGGGTTACTTCCCGAATCACGCGCATCTTACACGTATCGTAAATAGCCTGAGGGGTTGGTAAATCTTTCACCCAACGAGGTATAGCATGATCATCTTCGTAGTTGTAGCCACCCCACAGCAGGGTATGTGCCTTTAGTTCCCAACCTACACTCTGAGCAAAACGAACAGCATTATCGAAATTCGTATAATTCGGTGCCGTGTGTTGCGGTTGTATCCCACTCCATTTAAATGAATTACCTGATACGCCATAATTAAAGTATTTTTGCATTACGGCCTTCATCCAATCTTCTTCGGAAGGTAAGCGTGATGCGCTCTTGTTGAAATATGCTGTATCTGCTTCGTAGAAGTTTCCACTTGTTGTTGTTAGTGCATTTCCCCCACAATTAATTCGTTTGATATATGAGTCATCTGTTGCGCGTATTTCTAAACCCTTAATTGCTGCATTATCTTTGCTGGCAAATAAATCAATATTAATGACCGAATCCTGGGGTTGAACGGTTAAACTGGTGTCAAAAGCAATGTTATTTCCCCCAGCAGCAGCCAGTACATCGAAATTGCTTAGGACTTTCTGTCCTTCAATGTACACATCGAACAATCTTGATCCAGCAGTGGTAAAATATATTTCAGCAAATTTCAGGGTTACCGTATAACTTTTTGATTTAGGCACAGGAATAGCATAAGAAAGCGAGGCATACCATCTTTCGGTCTGATAGATTTCGTTATCGGCCGATGCATTGATAGTTGCTGTTGTGGAATAAGAATTACCAAAGTTATACTCGTTTTCATACAGATCGAAGGCTATTCCAAACGGATATTCGTGACGGTATAGATACACCGATACATTCCCTTGATAGGGATTGCCCTGTTTGTCAAAAATTTTAAAGCCAAAATTGCCTTTACGCAACGTATCGATGCGTTGCTGTGCGTTGGCATACCATTGTTCAATGGTTTCGGCACTAAACACCTGCACAGTTATTCCTATCCATGCAAGGCAGGATAGAATAGTTTTCAAGGGTGTATGATTTTTCTTCATAGTAGTTAATTATATTATTAGTCACATAAATATTTTAACCATTGACATTTATCAAATCAACCTATAAGACCTAATCTTTTTTATTAGCTATTCAACAAGTAGCCTTTATGCCTTTAGGGTTTACGCATAGAATACGATAAGGTTTGATTAAAAAATAAAAATACAGCTACACAAATAAATCATGTGTAGCTGTATCAACTACTGCACTAATTACCAACCTGGATACTGTTTAAGATTTGGATTAGCATTAATTTCTTTTTGTGGTAATGGTAGAAAATCGTGTTTAGGCGATTCATAAATTACCTGGTATCCATCGTGAGTAAGATGGTTAAGGTATTGTTTGGCCTTGTTCCAACGTACCAGGTCGTAGTAACGATGGCCTTCCTGATAGAGCTCGACACGGCGTTCGTGAATGATGTTTTCAAGGGTAACCGTACCGGTTAAGTCGGCGGGTACAGTATTGCCAGCAGGTCCACACATGCGAGCACGCTTACGAACCATATTGATATAGTTAAGTGCTTTATCATTTTGTCCATTCATCATGGCAGCTTCGGCAGCAATTAACAACACTTCGGCATAACGAATAAGTTTGATATTGATAGGTGCACTATGCCATGGGCCGTTGATATCTTTAAATTCGGCAGCGGAGCATTCGTATTTTGTACAATACGTTCCGGTAACAGACTTGTCGTAGCTTATTGGATAGCGTTTTCCGCCTTTTATCTCAATAGAGTCGCCACTGCCATCCCAGGCAATACCACTACGTAAACGAGGATCGCCGGGTTCAAATTCGTTAATCAAGCTCCAGGTAGGCAGGTCAAGGCCCCAGTAGTCGGTATTTTGAGGATTCCCGTTTTCATCGAGGTAACGACGTGCCGAGATATACTGGGTTATTGCATTACCCCTTGCTTGCGCCCAACCTAGGCCATCGACGATATCCTGTATTTCAAAAATACCTTCGGTGTTATCGCCATTTGAAGTAAATACGTAACGGTAGCCATTGGTACTGGGGCTACGCCAGGTAGAGTATCGTTCGCCATTTATACCGGGCAAGGTATACTCGCCCGAATTAATAACATCTTCGGCATATTTCAGCGCTTCGTCCCAACGTTCGGTCATACCTTTAAAACGATCATCGCCGGGGTAATAACGAGCATAAGACGACTCAAAGAGTAAGTTTCGTGCCATTAATGCACGAGCAGCTCCCTTGCTGGCACGTCCAATGTTTTCTGGGCCATAAGCGCTACGTTCGGGTAAAACCATTATAGCATCCTTGAGGTCTTGTTCCATGAAAGCATATAAATCTTTCAATTCTGCTTTAGGCAAATAATATTCGTCGGCAGATAATACATGGTCGACCAGAGGAACCCCACCAAAATACTTGGTTAAATAGGAATATGCCAGCGCCCGCATAAATTTAGCTTCCCCAAGAAGCCGGTCGATAACTTTAGGATCAGCATTCTTGTCGATTTGTTTAATGGCGGGAAGTTTTTCAATAGCTACATTGCTAAAATATACGATTGCGAACAAAGTTCCATAAACATTTTCGAGCTCGCCCTGTGTAGTAAGGGGTACCATGCGGTTAAAATTTTCATAGCTTGGCACTTCGTTCACGTATTCTCCTCCCGCCTCAGCATCGTCTGATACCACATCAACGGCCATAATTAGGTCTTTGTCAAAAGCCACATTATTCAATTGCGAATAAATTGCTGTAACAGCTTGTTCACCCGCTTTTTGGGTAGTGTAAAAGGTTTCACTGTTGATTGCCGCAATGGGTCGGATGTCAAGAAAATCTTCCTTACAACCAGCAAGGGCAGTCAATAGAAATACTATTATGATGCTATGATATTTTTTCATATCCTTTTGTTTTTAAAAATTGACAATATTAAAATTGTAAGTTAAGACCAACTAAATACATTTTAGTTGCGGGGTATGTTCCATAATCGATACCCAACGCAGTAAGTCCGCCCCCGCTACCGCTCGACACTTCGGGGTTAAAGGCTTGATATTTGGTGAAGGTTAGCAAGTTTTTACCTCCGACGTAAATACGAAGTCGATCAACACCAATCGATTTACAAACATTTGCTGGCAGACTATAACCCAGTTGAATATTGCGTAAGCGTAAGTACGATCCATCCTCAATAAAGAAGTCGCTGGGACGGGTATAATTGGAAGCTGCAAAACGAGGAATGTTGGTATTATGATTTTCTTTAACCACTACCATATCCTGTTTTATTTTTTCGTCTTTATAGCGATTAGCAAAAACAGCCAGACGATTACCATTACCCTGCGAATAATAGAGATATTGTTTAGTTCCGTTAAATAGTTTGTTTCCGTATGACCCATAAAACATCATACTTAAATCAAATCCCTTGTATTCGAGGTTAATGGAAAAGCTGTAAGTAAACTTAGGAAGCGGACTACCGAGTATAGTTTTATCTTTTTCAGTTATTTTGCCATCGCCGTTTAAATCGACATAGCGGACATCGCCTGGTCGAGCATCGGGCTGGGCATAAATGGTATCACCCTTGCTATTGATAGTAAAAGGTTGGTTGGTAATAACGAGTTTTCCTTTTGAATAACCCAGATCCTGTTCTGTAAACATACCATTAGTTTTGTAGCCATAATAGTCGGATACCGAGCCTCCAATACGAGTAAGCGTAATAGGGCTAACGTTATGCGCAGCACCTGCTAAGATAGAATCGGTAGCAAGGGCAAGAATTTTATTACGAACCACGCTAAAGTTTATGTCAACCCCATATTTTAAATCTCCAACAAGACTTTTGTAACCGGCCGTTACTTCAAATCCACGATTTCGGATGCTACCGATGTTCACTTCGGGGTTACTCTGAGCAAATGTACCAGCCACAAAAGGAACCTGCTGATACATGAGCATATCTTTGTTTTCTTTATTAAAATACTCAATCGTTAGGCTTAGCTTATTATCAAAGAAGTTGACATCGAGACCAACATTAGTCATTTTCACTGTTTCCCATTTGATACCGGGATTTGCCACCTGTTCAGGACCTGCACCTATTAGCGATACCTGATTATCGAACGAGTACTTCAAACGAGCAGGGAAAATTATATTGGTAGCATAAGGGAAACCCGATCTTGCATTGGCTCCTGTTTCGCCATAGCCTACACGAATTTTACCAAAACTAAAAATATTTAAATTCTTGATAAATTCTTCCTCAGAAAATTTCCAACCAAGTGAGAATGAAGGGAAAGTACCAGCCCGATTGGCAGGTCCGAAATTTGTGGCATAGTCGCGACTAACATTAACGGTCAAGAGATATTTTCCTTTAAAATCATAATTAAGACGACCAAAATAGCGATATCCTCGCCCTTCATAGCCACTTCCTTCAATAGCCTGTTTATCGAGCGTATCATTTTCCGACATACTCATATACAACAATTCGGGAATAGTATTCGAAAAATCGACCCGAGTACCGTTTAAATCATAACCCCAATAACGAAAAGCTTCGGAACCACCCATAAGGGTTATATTGTGCATATCCAGTGTTAATTGATAGGTAACGATATTTTGGAAATTCCAGCTATAGCTTCTGGATAAGCTTTGGAAAAGCTCGTTTTGCTGTCTGTTATCGGTGGCTGAGGCATAATAAATATCACGAAAATCTTTTATATCCCCAATACCTGCTCCCACCGAAAATCGAGACACATAAGAAAGCCCTTTAACAGGTTCGATGGTAATTGCAAAGTTTCCGTCGATATTATCGTTTTTGGTGGTACGGTTTTTCATATCCAGTTCAACCATAGGGTTTGGACCGCCACCATACTGATTGATGAGCCATTTTCCATTTGCATCATAAGGGGGTAGATAGGGTACCATTTGTAGGGTTTTAGCTACAATATTTTGATAATAACCAAGGTATTCCCAATCTTCAAAGCCTTTTCGTATATTGTTAGTATACGAAATGTTTTCGCTAATTTTGAAATAACGCAGACTATGATCGGAATTCAAGCGCATGGTAAAACGCTGATTGTCGGTTTTTTTAATAATACCTTCCTGTTTGTTGTAACTTGCACTTAAAAGAAACGAAGAACGTTCGTTACCACCATTGAAAGAAAGATCGTAATTGCGGGTATATGCTTTTTTAAAGACAATATCTTGCCAATCGTAGGTTTTAAAAGTATCGGGACGAGTAGTGATAGGGGCAGTAGAAGTCGACATTTCCTCGAGTAACTCGAGCCATTGTTGGGAATTCATCATATCCAACTTTTTTATAACTTCTTCACTACCCATGTATGAATTAAAGCTGGTTTTAATTTCACCCGACTGACCTTTTTTGGTAGTTATCAGAATAACGCCATTACCCCCACTAGCACCGTAAATAGCAGCTGAAGAAGCATCCTTAAGTACTTCAATAGAGGCAATATCATCTGGATTAAGACGACTCAGGGCATTAATATCACGACTTACGCCATCGATAATAACCAGGGGATTGGTTCCATTTATTGAAGTAATACCCCGGATTTGGATATCTACCCCACTCCCTGGTCTACCCGAGGTTGGAATAATATTGACACCGGCTGCCATACCCTGAAGTGCCTGGTCAATACCGGCAACAGGCAATTTGGTAAGTTTATCGCCTGATACCGAAGCCACCGAACCAGTTACGTCGCTTCGTTTTTGAACTCCATAACCCACTACTACAACCTGATCGAGTTCCTCCACTTTTTCTTTCATGGTAATGTTCACCTGCGCCTGTTCGCCAACCTGTACTTCTTGCTCTTGATAACCTAAAAATTTAAATTGCAGCACTGCATCGGCACCAGGTACACTAATGCGAAAGTTACCGGCTGCATCGGTAACCACCCCTTTATTGGTTCCTTTTACGACCACCTGAACCCCAGGAAGTGGATTACCTGATGGATCGAGAACAGAACCACTAACAACCTTTTCTTGAGCTTGTAAAAGTGCTCCAGGCACAAAAAATAGAATCAAAAAAAGAATACAGGCCCCACGCCTGAATACTGTGAGTAGCTTTTTCATAGACATTTTTTTTATTGTGGTTAGTATGGATTCAAATGTATAGATTGACTTATTTCGAGTATGTAACTTTTAGTTCATTGTCTATCAATTTTCATTCATTTTGGGCATAATGGACAAATTAGGCTATGATTGTAAATCAGCTTTTACATATTGATTATTCAAGAGTAGGATGCCTTTAAAAAACTACTGATAAATTTCTCGTTGCGTTAGCGGCTTAAATCTATCGGTTTTTACTATGCTGCAGCCTAAAAATATCCATGAAGCCAATTCCATTTAAAAGTCAGAGGAAAAGGAACATCCTTATGCATGGTTAATAACCATGATCATCATCAGCTAAAGACAGTTACAGGATTTGGGCAAAAAGCATTTACTCCTATCGAAAATAGCCCACCCTGAACCAGTCGAAATCGACGTATCCGCCGGGATTTATTGTGGCATAATTGAATAAACCAAAACGATAGCCCATAAAATGAGCCAGGCTGTATCGCATTTTAAGGGTATTGCCTATACGCTTCCAATGTTGACCGTCGGTGCTGTAGTAAAAAGCAGCGGTATCCACCAGATTTGTGAAATTACAAACTGCCTTAAGATATATAACGTTATTTTTTAAAGGCGCGTTTTCTATTTCTTCGGGGCTATTATCTTTTTGTGCACTTACCATCACCACTTTCTTAATGCCATTTTCGCATTTTACCCCAACCAGGCCGTAGTTTTTCTGCAACAAGGCAAGTCCAGCAAAGTCGCCCTCTTTCATGTACGTCACATCCATTTTTATTGAGCCCTCACAGGCTGGTCCAAAAGTACGCTGGGTGAGCGTATTGCGAGCCAGCTCAAAGTTTTCGGTAACATGTGAGGTAATGAGTCGCAAATAGCCTTTTCGCGAAGTGAGCGACCAATAGGCACTGTCGGGATTATGATTCCACTGCCAGAAAAGAGAAAGTGCATGCTGTTTGTTGTTATAATCAAATTCGTCGGAGGCAACAATGCCTGGTATCACCCCAGTGTTGAGAGCAAGTTCAAGCGTATCGGGTGCTTTACCATTAATACCAATAATCGGCCAATCGTTTTCCCAACGAACAGGAACAAGATATGGAATTCGACCGACAGCACCATAATCTCTAAAAAGATAGGCAAACCATCGTCCATCGGGCATATCTATAATGCCTCCCTGAGCAATGCCCTTATCCTGGAAAGCTACACGTCCTTCCCATGGGCCATTAATACTTTCGGAACGATGAACAACTACAGTACGCATTCCACCGCGTGGCCAGGTAATGTTAAAAAGATAATACTTGCCATTGACTTTAAAAAGCTGCGAACCTTCTGCGGGCAACATAATATTATCGCCTGCAGGGGCACTGGCATTTTCAATGAGTATTCGTTCGGTACCTTCCTTTAATCCCGACAAATCTTCTTTAAGTTCAGCTAAATGAAGCTTACCTGCACCCCAAATGATGTATATATTCCCATCATCGTCAAAAAAAATAGTGTGATCGTGTAACGCAGGAGAAAATGAAATGCGCTCCCAATTACCTTTTTCTATATCATGGGTCTTAAAAATGTATGTTTTTTGAGTAGTATGCGAAAAAGTACTTAAATAAAATACTCCTTTATGATATCGCAAGCAACTTGCCCATGAACCGCGCCCATAATCGCTTTTACCATTGGTAAGCCGGGTCTCATCCATGTTTTCGAGAACATCGTAAGCATAACCGATAATTTGCCAATTGGCAAGATCTCTTGATTTCATCACAGGTACACCAGGGCACATATGCATGGTAGTGCTACTCATATAATAATTATCCCCTACCCTGATGATAGACATATCGGGTACATCGGCAAAAATGATAGGATTGGTAGCTTTTTGTCCATAAACATCCAGCATATGGAAAAACGTAATACCAAATATGCTGGCAATGAAGAGTAACTTGAATTTCATGTTTAGCTTTAAATATTAAAAATTTTATCAATAACCCGAATACGATGGATGGTTTTACCACTTTGAATGCCCCGCCTTCATTGGGCTGCGGCAAAAAAATTTTTTCTCCATGCTTCTCGTTGTAAAAAGATTAATAACAAATAAAATCGACAATGCCATTAATCAATACTTACTACTATTTGGGATTAATGCTTATTAGACATATTTTTTATGAAAAAATCTGTCATCATTCGGTAATATTTATCCTCAAACATACCCTGACCATGGCCAGCTCCAGGAACCACTATATATTCAACTACAATACCAGCTTTTTTAAGAGCATTATATAATAATTCGCTCTGACAGTATGGCACCAATTCATCCTTGTCGCCATGTAAAATAAGAAAAGGAGGATCATTAGCATCAATATAAGTAATTGGGCTTGCCAACCTGTATTTATCTTTATTTTGTGCCATAGGACAACCCATCAGAAGCACTTCGGGCGCATTTTTTTCGTCAAACATTTTTTGATGGCGACACGAGTCAATGCTGAGTAAATCGATAGGGCCAAACCAATCGACCACAGCATCCACTTTTGTGCTATAATTCAGATATTTACCTACCTGTCCTTCTATATCCACGGAAGCATTTCCCAGCGTAAATTGTTTCACGTTGCCAGTGGTACCAGCAAATGCAGCCAGATGGCCGCCCGAAGAAAAGCCAGTAATTCCTATAAATGAGGTATCGAGTGAGTATTTGGCCGAATTAGCTCGAATAAACCGAATAACAGCTTTAATATCATGGATTTGTGCAGGAAATAAAGCATCCTTGCTCGAACGATGATTGGGACTAACAACGGCAAAACCTGCATCAAGCAAGGATTTTCCGAAAGAAAACATAACACTCTCCTTTAAATTGTTAGCCATCCAGGCACTGCCATAGATAGCAATTACTACAGGATATTTTTCCTTCTGTATTTCAGGCAAATAAATATCGAGCTTGTGGTAAATCATCGAATCACCAGCATAGTCAACATCTCGCCAATGACGCGAAGCAACCTGGGCATATACTTGCAGATTAAACATAATGGAAATAAATAGTGTTATCCGTAAATATAGCGTTTTCATAACATGTATTTTATTGTTTTACATTAGTTTCATTTGGGACTTAATGCACATTAGGAAACAACATGACATTAACCAATATTATTTGAGACTTTGATATTTTTTAAGATAAAATATTATCAAGCTCGTTTTAAGGTATATAGGTGACCATTTGGTAACTGCATATCACAGTTCTCGTCCTTTCTGCTACATGAAAAAGAAAAGGGCGATTCCATTAGAATGCATGAGGATAATAAATCATCGACAAACACCGTGATTGTATGGAAGTTGCTGTAAACATAAGATAACATTTTAGCTTTCAGTGTTTAACAATTATACTTTCATACTTTTCAAAAAAGGCATTGCCAATTTTTAGCCTATAAATCCCCGGCGGGAGCATAGTTGTATTCAAAATATCAGCAGGAGCTTTCAGTTGTTTTGTTATCAACAACTTTCCATCACTACTATACACTTGAACCTGCGCATCGGCCGGGAGGTTAGCTATGCGTAAAGTCTGGGAAACAGGATTTGGATATACAGCAATATTCTGTAGAATGGATTTATGAACAGTTACCGAAGCACTGTCGATCCATTTAGCCACCAAAGTAATATCTTTAGCAGGCACTCTATCGACATTGAAATTCCATTTTTTATAAAAAGAAGTATTGGTATACCACCCATCAAATATATATCCTGGTCTGACGGGGTCGGCAGGTGCCTTGATTAAAGAATTGTAAACAGCTACAATGGTGTCGTTTACTGGCGATCCACCATTGGAATTAAAAGTAATTCGGTACGAATTAATAGTCCATTTGGCATAAAGGGTAATATTTTTTTTAATGGTATCGTGAGCAAAATCGAAACTGTTCAAACACTCGGGTTCCTTATACCAACCAACAAAAGAATAACCAGTTCGAACTGGCGTAGGAGGCGTATCAATCACTGCGTTCAATTGGGTCATTATAGTGGGATTTACGATGGATCCTCCCTGAAATTCTAATGAAACATAACGGGTAGTAGAATCGCGAAACAGGAAAGGAAGGAATGATTTAAGATCTTCGCGCCAAGCCGACCAACTATGTCCACCAGCATGTTCCCAGTAATGTACAGTAATCCCATAATCACGAAGGGCTTTCAAAGTAGCCATACCATTGGTATAAGCAATATCGGTAGAGGTACCTTCACTAAAATAGAGATAACGAATACTATTTTCCATATCAGCCCCATGTTCGGCAAGAAAATTTCGAAACTTGTTATATGTAGCCGTTTCGGAAGTAAACCACCCCGAGCTTAGCACTGCTACATAACCAAACAATTCATAATGATACAGGCCAGCATCCATTGCCTGCAGACCGCCCCACGAAAGGCCACCAACCCCTCGATGATCCTTATCGGCCTTAACCCTATAGTGAGTTTCGATATAGGGAATGATATCATTGATGAGTTCCTGACTAAATACCTCGGGGGCAAGATTTTTCCCATCGGGCATTACCAGAATCATAGGCACTGCCTTACCTGCAGCAATATATTCATCGAGAGTAGTCTTGGCATTACCAGAATTCACCCAGTGGGTATAATTTTCTCCTCCTCCATGTATCAGATAAAATACCGGATAATAATTTACAGAATCCTGAGGATCGTTGTATCCCTGCGGCAAATATACATTCATCTTACACTCCGTATTCTGTGTGGTAGAATAATAGGTTATAGTAATAACTGAACCACCTGCCCTTAAGACTGGATGAAATATCCATGCAATAATTAAGGGAATTATTATTCTAACAAATTTGGTTTTCATAGCCTGCATTTTTTGTTCGTGAAAAACAAAAGCCTCACCCCCATCATTGGCAAGGTGGGTGAGACTTTTTTAAAATTCATACCAGCAACTGTTTCCTATAGAAGGAAAACTTATTACTTAACAATAGTAATTTTCTGATGATAAACCGACTCATCACTACTTAATTTTAGCAGGTAATCTCCTCTTTTTAGATTTAAAGAGAGCATCAGTTCTGGAGCATAGTTAACCATCTTTTTCATAACTATCCTGCCCATGGTATCAGTAATTTCAATACGATTGTATTTAAAATTTGGCGATTTAATGGTAATACTGTTAGAGGCAGGATTAGGGAATATGCTTACATTGTCGAAATTTACCTGTTTTACGCTTACGAATTCTTTATCAATGATAAAATAGTTGATATTGAACCCTCCGTTAACTGTTACCATCTTAAAATAGTGTTTTCCTTTAGGAATTGAAATATCCTTAACCACCGAAGTAAATGTCTGCCATCCACCTGTTGCGGGAACCGAAACTGTACCAATCTTTACATCATCGAGGTAGTAATCGAATTTTGGACCGGATGACTGAGCTGCCAGACGGAAAAGTATCTTGTATTCTGTTTCGTCGGTATTATTTTCGATAGCATAAACCAACCAGTCGCCGGTTTCGGTCCAACCTACGTTTAATCCACCTCCTGCATCACTTGTTGTTTCAGTTGCAATCCCAAATTGAAGCGTATAATTTTCGGCTTCAACTTTTCCGGGTATTTGCGTATACGCAGGAGCACCAATTGGATTAACCACAGCAAAATCGGTAAAAGCCTCAAGTGCACCTTTATCGGCAGCCGTGATATTGCCAGGCTCGTATGTAATCGTCACCACATCACCATGATACAAGTTGCTAAATAGATTCATTTTAACGGTGTTTTTAATATTGAACACCTCTTTAATAGGCACCGTTTGACCGTTTACTTTTAAGGTGAGTTGCGGAATTTGAGCATCAATCATCGCCATGGGCTTGCTAAATGTTAGGGTGATGGCAATGGCATTATTATCGATGCTGGCAGAAACAATATGTACCGGTAATCCTTTAGCCATATTATTTACTATGTAAGCAGTATCGCTTTTAAACACACCACTATCGACCGATAAAATGTTGGTACCTGTGTAGCTGAGAACAAGCTGATAATCGGCATAAACGGTATCGGAAAGCTGGAAGGCCAATTTCGTTGAGTCGTTATCCAAATAGCTGCAATTGAGTAGCGAAACCGCTTTTTGTCCGTTGTAGGTAGCTTTTAAGGTTAATGTAGAAAGATCGTCGGGCAAAAACATTTTTTTATTGAATATTGCCAGAAGGCAATCTCCGTTTTGGGTAACTACAAGATCGACTAATTTGGGTGCTGAGCCATACAATTGATTATCCACTGCCGTATCCTCAAAAGCCACCAATGCCTTGTTGTAAACCGATACTACATTTCCATTAGCGTAAGAAAGCGTAACATCGTTGGTCTTAGTAATACTGTTGATAAGGTTAATGGCCAGATGAACAGAATCGAGCTGTACGACAGTATCGATATCGGCAGGTGTTCCATCGACTTTCACCGTAAAACCTTCGTACGATGGCAGGGTTTTTATTGGTTTTGAGAAAGTAACCAACACCTGTTTTGGATTAACCTCTAACACCGAAGCAGCCTTAAATTTGGGAACGCCAAAACCGAGCGAAAATTTTTTACAAAAATTCCAGATCTCGCGGCTGGTATGTACCCCATTGGGATCGTTTGAATGCCAGTGCCCCACCCCTCTGATTTCCAGTAAAACAATCTCGACGGAATCGGTACCTGGTCCCCAATAGTATTTTGTTCCACTGGATGTGGGTTTGTCGGCAGGATAGGGTTTGGTAACAACAGCTGTAGTAGGACAACTATCCCTTGTAATCCATCCATTCAAGTATGTCTGCACCCCACTGTAAGCTACCACATCATCGGCAGTGCCATGCACATGAATAATAGGAACAGGCCTTGAACTACTGATATTGCTATTCCACAACGGATATCCGCTCACAGGAGCAAAAGCAGCAATTTTGTCGGCTATTTTGGTAGCCGCATAGTAGGTCATCATCCCACCCATCGAAAAGCCTGAAAGGTAAACCCGCTCCCGATCAATACCATAGCGAGCCACCATTTCATCGATGATAGCCAGGATAAACTCAATATCTCTATTTCCCGAAATATCCCATGCATTATTGACACCTTGCGGATACACCACCACAAAGTTTTCCTCCTTGGCTACGTCCTCCCATCTGGTTTGATTTTTCTGGTAGTTGATATCCTGATTGTATCCGTGCATAGAAATAAGCAACGGGCGACCAGGAACGATAGTCGAAGGTGCATATACAAGCATCTGACGAGTAGTATTACCTACTACAAAATCTTCTATTTGCGCATTTGCTAAAGAAAACACAGCAAAATGACATAATCCTAAAAGAAGTAACCTTAAATTTTTCATAGTTTCAAGGGTTTAGTTAAACGTTGATTAGTAGTTGAGATAGTTTGTGTCCTAAATACATAGGCAAGTATTTTATTTAAATATCAGCTGAGCAAATTGGTATAAGGATCTTCGCCAGGTTTGCCATTCATGGGCTGTTGCCGGCGACTCGTAAAAAACATATTTAATACCCTGTTTTTCGAGCATTTTACGAAATGCTCCTACTGATCCTGGGAAAGGATTGGGTTCTTTTGTCCCCAAACTCAAGAAGAACACCTTTATTTTTTGATTAACCTCCTGGCCATTGCTAAATTTTCCATCAAGAAAAGTAGTAGGATCAATATCATCAGGACTTGGATAATTGGCAGTGCCACTAAATCCGCCATAGGCAGAAAAAACATCGAGGTTATTCATGACGATACGCATAGTTTGGTTAGCGCCCATCGATAATCCAGCGATAGCGCGATGTTCGCGGTCGGCAATAGTACGAAAGCGACTGTCAATCATGGGGACGATTTCGTGAATCATCACCTCTTCGAAAACCATGGCCGGGCGTGTGGGATTGGTTACCACCTGTGGTTCGTTGGGTTTAAAAGCGTATCCATTATCCATTACGATAATCATAGGCACTGCTTTATTTTCAGCAATAAGGTTATCGAGAATAAAATTAGCCCTTCCCTGACGCGACCAGCTGGTTTCATTCTCAAAACTACCGTGCTGAAGATATAACACTGGATAACGTTTTTCGGGGTTTGATTCGTAACCAGGAGGGGTATATACGATACATCGCCGCCATGCCTGTGTAATTTTCGAAAAATAAATTACCTCGCTTAGTAATCCATGGGGAACCTCTTTAAGGGCATAAATATCCTCATCGTGAGCGGGTACCTCAATACCACTTCCCCAGCGTCCTGCCCCATAAAAATAGATAGTACCTGGGTCGGGTACAGAAGCGCCATCGATATTGAGTTGATAATAATGAAAGCCTTCATCCTGAGGAGCCGACTCGCCTGTCCATACTCCATTGGCATCCTTTTTCAAATCATACTTTACCCCGCCAATATCGAGCTGCACACGATTGGCACCAGGCGCAGCAATCTGAACCCTTACTCTACCCTCAGAGTTCACCTGCGGATAAAGTTTCCCGGGCTGATTCACCGAAGAGGGTTTAAAATCCTCAACTATCTGAGCTTGTTGCGAAAATCCTAAATTAAAAGATAGTACAATAATTACTCCTGCTAATATTTTCTTAAGCATGTTTCTATTGATTATTGAATGACAACTTTCTTGATTTTCAAATCTTTGCTGTCGGAGCTATTCCCATACAAAATATCATATTCGCCCGGCATTACGGTCATTTTACCACCTTCCCGGTCATAAAACTCGAATGCTGAATAAGGTAGCGTTATTGTGGCATTACGGGTTTTACCAGCAGGGACTTCAATTCGCTGGTATCCTTTTAGAGTTTTAATAGGACCATCGGCATCGTTTACTTTATGAACATATACCTGAACAACTTCAACTCCATCACGTTTGCCAGCGTTGGTTACGGGTATAGTTAGCTCAAGAGAATCATTTGCCGATATTTGCAATTTATTAAACTTAGCATCACCAATTTTAAAAGTAGTGTAGCTGAGTCCGAAGCCGAACGGGAAAAGGGCGTCATTCATGAATCGATAGGTACGACCTTTCATCGAATAATTTTCGAAGTCGGGAAGCTGGTCGGAGCTTCTGTAAAAGGTAATAGGTAGCTTACCCGATGGATTGTAGTCGCCAAACAACACATCGGCAACTGCCTGGCCTCCAGCTTCGCCAGCATACCAGGCCTGTACAATAGCATCACAGAAGTTGGTTTCGGGCGTAAGCGCAATTGCCGAGCCCGAACAATTGACAAAGATTACTTTTTTCCCTGCCTGTTTCAACATCTTAAGTAGATTACGCTGAACAGCTGGTAATTCAATGTCGGTGCGATCGCCCCCTTTGAATCCTGGGTAATTCACAGGCATTTCCTCCCCTTCGAGTTTGCCCGACAAGCCCCCCACAAAAATTACCATATCAATATCCTTTAGTTTATCAATAAGTCCACTAAAATCGATATTCTCTTCCCGGCCAAAATTAAATTCAAGGTTTGCCTGCCAATTATACAGCTGCGCATATCGTATTTCGATAAGATATTTTTTGCCAGCCTCCACTTTAATATGTGTCTTTGAAGGAAGCGTACGCCAATTATAAGTCTTCGCCAGCGATTCACCATTGACCAATAACTCAAAGTAGCCTGTAGCGCCATAATTAAAAGTAATTTCTTCGTCTTTATCGGCAATATACTCGGTTTCATACTTTGCCGAAAAACCTTCGAGTTTTACCCCTGGTGCAAATTCGTGCTGACCTGCTGTAGTGAGTTTTACAGGGTTAACGATGTTTTGAGTAATAACCACGTCACCATTGAAGTCACGATTATTCCAGTAAGTAGCCTTAAATCCTGTCTTTCCTTCAAATCGGGTACGACTAATGTAGCTTTGGGTAACCTTATCCTCAACCAGATCACAAGCCTTGTCGTAGAAGACTTTTTCTGGCGATAATTTTGAAGTAATACCCTCTAATATGGTAATGGTTCGTATGGGTGTGCCATTATAATTACCCCATAGCATCACAGCATCATCGGCATTGGGGCCTATTACAGCTATCTTTTTAACTTTTGTTTTGTTAAGAGGCAGCACATTGTCTTTATTTTGAAGCAACACTATCGATTGACGAGCCATTTCGAGGGCAAGCTGGCGATGTTTGTCGTTGTTTATCGTATTATAAGGAATTTTTGTCCAGGGCACCAACGAATCGGGATCGAAATCACCCAGTTCGAAACGCCCGTAAAGCACGCGCATCAGACTTCTATCAATATCATCAATTTTGATCAAATCTTTTTCAACACCTTGAGGCAAAGTTTTAAAAGGATAATTATCCCACACGCATTCGACATCGGTTCCGGCAAGCACAGCTTTCGTGGCAGCATGCACAGGCGTGGAAGACACCTTGTGCGTGGTAAAAAAATCGGTAACCGCACCACAATCGGACACTACAATATACTTATACCCCCACTCGTCGCGCAAAATTCGCTGAAGCAGTCTTCGATTACCGCAACAGGGTTCATCGTCGAGACGATGGTAGGCACACATCACCTGCCGAACATTGGCCTGCTGCACCAATGCCTTAAAAGCAGGTAGATAGGTTTCGTATAAATCGCGTGGGTCAATATTGTTCAAGTTAATTTCGTGGCGACTCCATTCGGGTCCTGAATGAACTGCATAATGCTTGGCACAAGCCAGCAACTTTCGATATTTAGCGGTATCGGGCCCCTGCAGACCTTTCACCACAGCTACACCCATACGGGTCATAAGGTATGGGTCTTCGCCATAAGTTTCCTGCCCACGCCCCCATCGAGGATCGCGAAAAATGTTGATGTTGGGCGTCCATACCGAAAGGCTCAGGAAACGCTTATTTTCCCCTCCTCTGCGTAGGTGTTCATGATATTTAGCGCGACCCTCGTCCGAAACTGCCGAAAAAATTTGGTACACCAGGTCATCGTTAAACGAAGCTGCCATGCCTATGGGCTGAGGAAATACGGTTACACTATCGTTATTGGCATAACCATGCAGCGCTTCGCTCCACCAATTGAATTTGCGAATACCCAGTCGAGGTATAGCATCCGATTGGTCACACATCAATGAAACTTTCTCTTCGAGGGTAAGACGAGATATCAAATCTTTTGCTCTCTCCTCAAAACTAAGTTTGGGATCTTGAAATGGCAGGGTCTGAGCAGATAAAACCCCGTAAAGTGTAAGAAAAAAAACTCCAACAATATTTCTCATAAACTTATCAAGTTAACATTCCTTAAAAGTCTTTTTCTCAAACTTCAAAGATGTCAAATGATTTTATATGAACATGTAACAAATATTTCATTTACTATCAAAAATCTTTCATCCGAAAATAATTTTAAAAATTTTTTTAAAGGCCGGATGGAACTCGCATGTTAAGAGTTTCCTACACATAGGCAAGTACGAAACTGATAAATATTTTCATACTCGTTTGTGAATACTGCTAAACATGCTCGTTTCATCCGAAAATAATGTTTTTTAAATCGGTCGGATGGAACTCGCATGGGCCCCCTTACGTTGACGGACAGTAAACTGTGGAAAAATTACCGACCTTGTTGTAACCCCGTAGGGGTGGGATATTGGTAGCAATTGGAAGTACCTCACCACAGCCTATCAAAAACCTCACCCCTTTCCCTCGCCCTTTCAATCCTCACCCCCGGCCCCTCGTCCTTTCTATCCTCACCCCCAGCCCCTCATCCTTTCTATCCTCACCCCCTTCCCCTCTCCTTTCCAAGGAGAGGGGTGCCTGGTAAGATAGAGTCAGATTTTTTATCAACCTATCAATTGGCGGGTACGACGCTAAAATTTTACCTCTTCCAACCCCGTAGGGGTGACTCTTATGGTAGAAATTGGATGGCCACCTCTATCCCTTCCCCTCTCCTTGAAAAGGAGAGGGGTGCCCGACAGGGCGGGGTGAGGTTGTAAATGAGGGGGGCTGTAAGGTGGAGTGAGGATGATACTGCAATCCATCCTCGTCTCAGCAAATATTTTCGTTCCACCTACTTTCTTGTCTTGATACAAGAAAGTAGCAAAGAAAATCAAGCACAAATGATTCCCCACCCGCTCTGGTCAAAACGGAGTATGGCAGGCAGGGTAAGCCAAATCGTTGGCCGAGGCATTTATTATGGCCAGTGCTATGCGGAATAACTACAGCTTTTCCACACCAGGTTTTCCTCCTGCCAACGCTTTGAAACGACAAGCGCCCCTGCGGCCATACTTGCCGTTTTGACCATTCACTGCTCCACACCGCCGCGCATTTGTGCAGCCCACCGCACAATGCATAGATTTTGACCAGGGCTAATTTTCAAGGCTTTTAAAATTTCTTCTCTTCATGACTATCTACTTTTTAATTTCAAATCCTGCCGCTGTCCTTTTAACCTCACCCCCTACTCCTCGTCCTTTCTATCCTCACCCCCGTCCCCTCTCCTTTGCAAGGAGAGGGGTGTCCGTTAGGACGGGGTGAGGATGACATGGCGGGAGATACCGTATGGCGAAGTGAGATTTTAGTCCCTCCCAAAATAATTTTAAAAATTTTTCTAAAAGGTCGATGCATGCCTGTATACAAAACTACTGAAAAAGCCACTGATACAAGCCTTTGCACTTGACAAACTTTTGTAGAAGACATTATTTACCATCAAAAATAAAGAGCTGCATAGAAAAATCCCTATCCACGCCGAAATTTTCCTTTTTTTGAATCACAAAAAAAATCCGCAGGAAATAGCATCTTTCTGACGCTATCCTGCGGAAGAATATTTGTAATCAGCAAAGTTTACTTGCCTATTTCCTCAAAAACCATTTTGTCGATATTGAAATTATCGCCATCGGCGACAAATTTAAGGATGTGTTTACCAGCCTCGAGTTTGACATTTTTCTTTACAACCGTCCAGTTTTGAAATCCGCCTGTGCTGGGGACATCAATTATACCCGACACATCCTTGTCGTCGCATTCGAGGTGGAATTTACCGCCTTCGAAAGCTGCAGCAAGATAAAACGACACCTGATAGGTGGCCGTTTTGTTCACAGTAACAGTGTATGCCAGCCACTCTCCTCGGTTAATCCAGCCTACATTGAAGCCACCTGCCGAGCATTTTTCAATATCTACGCCTTCCTGCATACGATACTGTCCACCTTCGTTTACCTCGTTACGGTCGTGGAATGCTTCGTCGGGGCAGCCCGTATCAAAATCTTCGGCTTCGATGGCACCTGGAACTGTATGCGGTTTATAGGGTTGCTGCCCCAGGTCGCACACTTCCTTCAATTGCCAGCCCGTAAAAGAAGCTGCGCTAGCATTGGCAGTAATCACTTTAGCTCCCTCGTTTATGCCGCCACTTATCGATAATACTTTTCCGGGAAATTGTTTATTCGTTATTTTCAGGAGTCCATAATAAGTGGTTTCAATTTTCCATAATTGATTATCCTTATTTGCATTTTTGGCAAGACCTATACCCTGGATAGCAGCATTGTATTCCAACACCTGATTATCTTTCCGATTAATAATTTTGTAAAATCCCTTACCAAAAGCCTCAAGTTTCCACTGATTTGCTGCATCTTTTCTTTTTTTGGCAAGAACCAAGTCTCTTCCTACAATTAGACCGCTATTTTCATTAGCAGGAATCAGGTAATAATGAGGGGTAACATTGATATCGGCATAATTGTCGAGAGGCGGAATAGTACCCTCAAAGCTCATGCGAATTACGTAGGCAGCATCCTCGAAATAATTATCGGGTAAATTAATGATCAAGCCCTCGTTGGTTTGCTGGTATGTCAAAGGCTGATATTTATTTTCAGCACCCATAATCATTTCCACCGACTTGAGATTTTGAAGGTTGATATGATCGGTAGACAGGAGAGATAATTTAATTTCCTTTTGTCCCCTTTCCCAGCCAAGCAATATGGCATAAAGAGTTGTATTGTCTTTCGAGCGGGTGTAACGGATATCTTTGGCGGTACCTTCCTGGGGTGCAATAAACACTCCATGGTTGGCACCCATTTTTGTAGGACCTTCGCCGTACCATTGCCAGGCACGAGTGTTGTATATGGCTTCTCCATATTTTTTCAGCCATTTTCCTATTGTGAGAAGAATATCTTTTTGTTCCTGGGGTATCGAACCATCGGCCTTGGGCGAGATATTCAGTAGCAGGTTGCCATTCTTACTGACCTTATCGATAAGGGAATGCAGGAGTTGCTTAGGTGAATAGTAGGTAAGCCCCTCGGTATAGCACCAGCTGGTGGCACTAATTGCATCATCGGACAGCCAGTATATATCGGTAAGTGCTGTTGGGCCACCACGTTCATAATCCAAAACCCCACATTTAGTATTTAATCCGTCCTTAAAAGTAGCAACCACTTCCTTATTCCACTGTTGAGCCTGGTTATAGTAATACGAGAGAAAACCAAGCAAGATGGGCTCTGAAATACGATGCAGATTAAAGTCCTGATAAATAATATCGGGTTGATAACCATCGATAATTTCTTTATGTTTGTCCAGCCAGAGGGCTTCATTTTTTTCTTTACCCTGTCGGCCATAGAGTATCTGTAATTTGGGGTCATTGGTAGGAGGAACATATTCAAAGTAACCTGTGATGTTGTAGGCATGATGCATGGAAAGCAACAGCTTTAAATTTCTCTGGCGTATTGCCTTGCTGAGCAGTTCCACCAGGTCGAGTTTAGGACCCAAATCTTTTGCATTCCAGGGATTTGCTTTGCTTGCCCACATCGAAAAGCCATCGTGATGTTCGGCAACCATACCAGCAAATTTAACTCCAGCATCGGCAAACAGTTGTGCCCACTCATCGGGGTCGAAATTGCCCCCTTCCGATTTCAGTCGCGGTGCGAACTGCACAAAGTTACCCTCCTTATCCTTTGCCCCAAGAATGAAATTATGATATGGCCAAACAGCAATATCACCATATTTTTCGATATGATGCTTGTTCTCGTTTGAGCCCGGAACATACATGTTTCGGGGGTACCATTCGTTGGCATACGCCGGAACAGAATACACCCCCCAATGCAGATATATACCAAATTTAGCATCCTTAAACCATTCGGGTACAGGATTAACCTTCTCTAACGATACAAAGGTCGGTTCGAATGTCCGCTGTTGACCAACCTGTTGCGAAAAAACAGGGAATAATCTTAGACAAATTATCCCTACTATAGCAAATATCTTTAATGCTTTCATAAATGATATATATTAAGTTTCCCCCGAAAATATTAAACTTCAGCCAATGTATTCTTGTAAGAATGTTTCGAATTAGGCAATTAAATGTAAAATATAGCCTGCAAACTTGCTATTTTGCTCATTAACCATCACTCAAATCGCATCCAATCAATTTCAACCTTCCTATCATCGGCCGAGGTGACAATTACATGTTTTATTCCCGGCTTCAGGGGTACAACTTTTGATTTGATGACCTGCCATTGATTGCCTGGCGGGATGACGATTTTTGCTATCGGCGTATTGATATCATTTAGCCTTACCTCAACTACCCCGCCCTTTGGAGCAATACATTTGACTTCAACATTTTCATACTTTTTATCCTCAAAGTCGACGCTGTTGTATTGCAACCATGCTCCTTTCTTGCTGAAAATAGTTTTCCAACCCTCAAAGGTATGGGTTGTATCATTAAAAGTAACCTCAACCCCTTGTTCACTAATTTTGCTATACCTATCGATTTCTATTTTTTGGGAGGCATTGGTCAGCCCAACACCGCGATGAGTAGGCAGCACCTTACGAATGGTTCCATCGGCATTAAAAAACAGGCTATCGATACAGATTGACCGATTTTTGTCGAAATGAGGCGAGAGTGCATTTTGGTGATAGAAAAGATACCACTGCCCTTTAAATTCGACAATAGAATGATGGTTGGTCCAGCAGTTCATTGGCGACTCATCCATGATCACACCCGTCCAGGTGAAGGGTCCCATAGGACCATGACCCATAGCATACTCGAGCCTTTCGATATTGTGTTCCACATGGGGAAAGGTTAAATAATACAATCCATTTCGCTCAAACACCCAGGGCCCCTCTTTCAGGCCTTTTTCGGGCAAATTGGCAATAATCATGGGTTCAGAATCAAGTTCTGTCATATTATCCTTGAGCTTAGCCACGTAAATATGCCCGAGTGACCAATACAAATAAGCCTGCCCGTCCTTTTCGATAAAAACGCAGGGGTCAATACCCATGACGCCTTTAATAGGCTTTGCCTGGGGGACAAAAGGCCCTTCGGGCTTATCGGATATGGCTACCCCAATGCGAAAGAAAGGACGTTTGGTAACACTATCTCTTTCGCGGCTTAAAGCAGGAAAGTAAAAATAATACTTACCGTTGCGTTCGATACAATCAGGTGCCCAGAAGCTGTAAGTAGTACTATCGACCCAGGGCACAACGTATTGCGAGAGTATAACGCCATGGTCGGTCCAGTCGACCAGATTCTGGGAAGAGAAACCATGATAATCTTCCATACAAAACCAATCCTTGCGCAATCCTTTTCCATCGGGAACCGGTATATCGTGCGAAGGATAAACATATACCCTGCCATTAAATACATGCGCCGAAGGATCGGCGGTAAACTGATTGCGTATAAATGGATTTTGCGAAAAAACCAGGTATCCATTTAATAACAACAACGATAAAATGCTACCCCTTCGAATCATAGGTTTACTTTTTAAGATTTATTCATCATTGCATGAAAAGATCCTGGGCAGCGGCTGCCAGGAAAATGTATGCAGCGCCAATACTAATGACATATTCATTTTCGCCCCAGAAAAATGGCCAGTCTTCTTTATTTTCCAGAAAATCGGGTTTCAGGAACAATAAACCGGGTACCACGCCACCGGCAATAAAGGTAAAATCGGCCCTATTATTCCCGTAAGCAATCTTTTTCGATTTTACGCCCACGGCCGAAACAAAGGACACATTTGAATAGGGATGACAGCCAAGAATATAGTTCAGCCCTCTAAGGGTATAATCGCGGCTAACAATCTCGGGATAGTACCTGGCAGCATAATAATTTACAATAGCCCAGTTGACCACAAAATAATTACCTCCCCAGCCACGCGAGAGGATGGGCACTCCATAAGGATTCTCTTTCGAAAGATTATCGTTGTATGTTTTCCATTGTACAACATACTTTTTCAGCTTATCCCGATATTTCTGGTCCATATACTTAAATGCTTGTAAAGCGGTGAGCATATTCATGTACAAATTAGAATCGAGTGCAGACCAGATATTTTTTTGAAAGTAATCATGATACTCTTTGTCATTGGTGGTAATAAATAACTCAAGGGATGCTTTCAATTTCATTGTATTTGCATTGCGACGATTATCGGACATGGCTGACTCGGCAATTTCCTTATTTTTATTGTCGTTCCAAAGCATTTGAGCATAGAAGATACATTGATCGGCGAGGGTATCATTATAATTCTTCAGTGCCCTGGCAGCTGCCGCCAGCGATGCAATGGTTTGATAATCGAGACTGATATTACGATTGGTAAACACCCATCTATCGTCGAGCGTGCCACTCGATTTACCATCGGACTGGTATGGTTTTAAATTGGGATTGTAGGGCAAATTATCGGTAATGGTAGAAGCATCGCCCAAATGATGATATTGGTACAGATTGGGCACGTTGATACCTCTGACGGGGTGTCCTACATATTTAACCTGTGCAACCAGATTGAGCACGCCATGCTCGATTTGTTGCAATAAATCAGGCACACCATCGGGACGATGGATATCGACATAACGTTCATGTTGGGAGATATAAGTCTGATCGCGTTTGAGGTTAAATTTTTCCCAGGCATCCACAAAACTTGATACTACGCTGCAATGCGAGTGAGTTTCAATGTCGAAGTCACCGGCATCGAACCATCCTCCAATAGCGAGGCCAGGAATGCGCTCGAAGGGTTTGTATTTAGAGTCTGTAGTAGCCCCCATCTCGTACAAATCGAAATGTTGATGATTGGTGGGTGCCTGCAAAGCATCGTCGAGATATGGGACACCATGCCAGGTACGATAGGCCTCGTTTACCTTCATGTGATCCATTTGTACTGGAAACCATACATCGAGCGTAGGATGCCAGATATTGGCATATACCCCGGAATGGATGGGGAAAGCATTCGTTCGCTGATTGCCATACTGTATAACATATAGCCCGGTCTCTTGAATCGATGAGAAATCAAACTTCACATAACGATAACGCATGAATTTTCCCCATTCGGAAACGGGAGCGGTGTATACCTTTTCCATTTTGCCATCGGGCAAGACTTTAAGGACAGCCGCTTCGTTTAAAGGTTTATCGTTAGGATCGAGCTCTATTACGGCAATTTTTTGTTGTTGTGGATGATAGCCCACCTGCGAGAACCCAATAACCGGCTGACGTATCCAATCGGAAATAGAATTGACTTCGACGTACCATTCCAGTACTTTACCTGTTTTATTTGCAGGCAATAGGCTGCGAACAACAAACCAACCGTTTTGTGCTACAATTCGGCCATCGAAAAGCATTAAATCCGAGTCAGAAGATATTTTAATTAAACGTTCCGGATCTTCGGGGGCAAACACCAGATCTTTCCCCCTTGCAATGGGTTCAGGGACGATAAACTCACCACGCCCACGATCGTCGAAGGTAGAAAAGCCACCAAATTGAGGCACTTTTTCGCTGACAGGTCGCACCTTTGAACCACTAAATGGATATAGCGGGAAAATACCAGGCTTTCCATCCGCTAAGAATGTTCTTTCAAAATACGCAGAAGGTAAAAATTCGAGATTCAATCCCGCCTTACCCACAAGAAATTGAGGTAATGGTTTATCGAGCACCACGTTTATTAAAACACCATCCTTATAAGGTTTAACTATCACTTTCGATGTGAAATCGTACATCTGATATTTTAGTACAACTTCAATGGTGCTGTTGGCCTTATCTACTTTTCTATCAACTACTTCAGGTACCAGGTCCCATTGTTCAGGGGTATTCTGCAATCGAACACATCCGCCGGTTACCGTTCTCACTCCATGATGAATAATTTCGATACCTGCAGTTTTTTCGTCGAAGAACAGCCCGTTGTATTGATTACTGAACACCAATACATTAACTCCCCGTCCTTCATAGTAATCAAGTTCATTAAGTTGTAGCCCACCGCCAAAAAGTGATGTAAATCCTATCGTACCGATTATCACAACTAAAGCGAAAATATTTTTTGCTGCTTTATAAATCTCTCTCATCTGTAATGTTTTAAAAGGTTGTTAATGATCTGAAACAACTTGCATGTAATAATTTTTTTGCCATATCGCAAGCATGTTGAAAAATTATTCATGCTTTTATGAGTATCGTGCCATACAGAACAAATCTAGTTTAAATTTTAAAATTAGCTTAATCCTTAAACAACATGGGAGCGAATTCACGTAAGCTGCGTCTCCAGCTTAAAAACTCATGCGCTGTATTTGGCGAAATATATAATACACTGTTAATACCTGCTTTTTTCAAAGCTTCAACATTTTCTCTTGGGTCGCCACCGGTGAATTCCCTGCCTCGTTGAACCATCCAGTCAATTTCTTTGCTTCCATAACTTACAAAAACAAGCTTGACTTTATCTTTGAATCCAGGGATTTTATTCACATCGTCCATTGACAAAGATGCTCCGCTAAACAAGCCTATATATGAAAATTTATCGGTATTGGCTAAGGTTATCATTTTCGTTTCCATACTACCCATCGACAAACCAGCCATTGCACGGTTCTTTTGATCGGGAATAGTACGAAAATTATTGTCTATATAGGGAATGAGTTCATCGACAAGTACTGTCTGAAATGGTTTTATATCAAACTTTCTGAGTTCACCAAACTTAATTTCGTTGGTCATGCCGTATGTCATCACAATGATAAAAGGTTTTGCTTTACCCTCGGCAATAAGGTTGTCCATTATCAGATGGGCTCGTCCCTGATTCGTCCATGCTGTTTCGTCTTCGCCCCAACCATGCTGGAGATAAAGAACAGGATAGCGTTTATTGATATCTTTCTCATAGTCGGGCGGAAGGTACACAAAAGCACGACGAATAGAATTAGTACTTTTAGAAGGGAAAAGTACCTGTACAACACGACCATGAGGAACATCCTTCAGCGCATAGAAATCCTGGTCCTTAGCAGGAACTTCAATACCACTTTCCCAACGAATAGAACCATAAAAATTTAAGGTGCCTGGGTCGTTGAATACACCGCCGTCTACTATTAAATGATAATAGTGAAAACCTTCATCGAGTGGTTCCGAAGTAGTACCTGTCCAGAATCCATCATCCGATTTTGTGAGTATTGTTCCTTCACGTCCACCCAATGTTACTTTTACACTTTTTGCTTCAGGGGCGTAAATGCGGAATCGGGCATAGCCCTGAGAGTTTACCTGGGGGTATTCCTGTCCCGGCTGATTAAGGGAAGAAGGCTTAAAATCTTCGACAATAGTTTTATCCGACTGAGCATAGCTTGCAACTAAGCACAGCTGAATAAACATCAAAAAAGTTAGCTGTAGCGTTTTCATATGCTTAAATCTTAAAAATGTTTATTTGTTTTTCCACAGTCTTCTATCACGTTATAGTACAATTTTTACTTCTTTCCCATCATACCGGATTATTTTACCAACATTTTCCTCCACTTGCATCCCTATTCCTTGTTTGTTGGATACTTTCACAATGCTAAAAGTGCGCGAAACAAGCATATCAGGAAATTCGCCTTTTCTTTTCCCAATGGTCAAAATTTTCTTTTTATCATCCCATTTGAATGTTATGGTTGCATACATGCCTTTTTCATAATTATAATTGTCGCCTTCATCCTCGTACAGGGTAAATTCTCCATCAGCTCCCTCGTAAACACGTATTTGCAGGTTATCCCATCTTTTCTCGTTAGCATATTGTACGGCTGGTCCTATTGGCAGAATGCTACCCGCTTTAATGTACAGAGGCATGATGTCGATAGGGGTTTCCCTGGTTATCGTTTGCCCACCCTGTAATTTTTCCCCAGTCCAGAAGTCGTACCAATCGGTACCCTCGGGCAGATATATTTCTTTTGACTTTAAGTGCTCAAAATCTTCATGTGCATACATAGACTCGGTAACGGGACAAACGAGGATTGCCTTCCCAAACATATATTCGTCGTTGATGTCCAATGCTTTGGAATCATGCGCAAAATCCATCACTAAGGCACGCATCATGGTAGCGTGATTAGCAGTAACGTCCCATGCAGTAGCGTAAATGTAGGGAAGGAGGCGATATCGTAACTTGATAAACTTTTCAATAGCATCGTAAATGGGATCACCTTTATGGCCAAACTGATAAATCTCGCGCGGGGCATCGGCACCATGCGATCGCATCATAGGACAGAAAGCTCCAAATTGAAGCCATCGGACATACAGTTCGCGATAAGCAGGGTCGTCGAGTTTTTTGGGGAAGTTCCATAAAAAGAACCCACCGATATCAGAATTCCAATAAGGTATTCCGCATAACGAAAAATTAAGGCCTGCCGATATTTGATTTCGCAAAGCTTCCCAAGAAGCAACAACATCGCCCGACCAGGTATTGGCTCCGTAGCGCTGTTGCCCAGCAAATGCCGATCGCGTTAGAATAAAGACACGTTTTTCCGATGTCTCCTGCCGCTGATGGGTGTAAACACCACCTACCGTCATTAATGGATAGGCATTTCGAACTCTGCGAAAAGTTCCCAAATAGGTTAAGTTATTCAAATCCTCATCCTTGAACTGCATGTGATCGGGTTCAGATGAATCAATCCACCATCCGTCGATACCCAGCGAAAACAAGCCATTTTTAAGGTACTTCCAATAGATATCACGTGCCTGGGGATTATAGGCATCGTAAACACGCACTCCCGAGGGGTAATCGAGCCTTGGCGGCCATTTATCGGAACCCGACTCGGGCCAGGTAATAAAATCGAGTAATGCACCTATCTCCTTCAGTTCTTTGTACTGTTTGGTCATCGGACCAAATGAATTCCAGATGGAAATGATGATATGCGCATGCATCGCATGAATATCCTCAACCATCTTCTGCGGATCATAAAATTCGGCATTCAAGAATTCCATGGCATTCCACAGGTAATTATTACCCCAATATTGCCAATCCTGGATGATGCCATCGAGAGGAACCCCCAACTCGCGATACTTCCTGACAACTCCAACAATTTCATCCTGACTCTTGTAACGCTCCTTGCTTTGCCAATAGCCAAAAGTCCACAGGGGAAACATGGGGACACTACCAGTTAAGATTCGCATTTGCCTGATAACGCCATCGGCATTGCCTCCATCCATGAAAAAATAATCTACCGCCTCACCTACTTCCGAGGCAAAAACTGTTTCGTCGGGGGTATCAGTAAAAATTGTTGGTGAATAATTATCCCAGAAAAGTCCATATCCCTTCACAGATAAGAAAAATGGCACATAATCATCGGTATTCCCCTGAATCATCTTGAGTTTTATATTACGCTGCACCATTTTTCCCTGTTGCTGCTGGCCCAGACCGTAAATTGCTTCATTTCGTTCAAGTACAAACGATTGGCTAACGCTGAAGGTCTTTCTGCCAGCATCATCAAAATCGGTAAAAATAGTACCGTTTTCCTTTTCTTTCAGCAATAAACCACCTGTTAACCTGTAAAACGATAAACTTCCCGTGACTAAATTCAGACGTGCTTCGATTTTACTGCTTTTTACAATTACCTCATTGTCCTTTTGATCAAAACTAAGGGATGTTGCTTGAGGGGTGGCTATTACAGAAAGACTGTTTTTTGAAAAACTGGTATTTTGTGGCCATTTTAAAACTCTGACAGTCGAAGGATTGTAAAATTGAATTTCGATTTCAACATTACCGACCGTCGATTTTACTCCGTAATTTGTCTTATGGAAAGACTCTGACTTCATGCTATTCAACAGTACCGTTGAAAATAAAATCCAAAGGAATATCCGTTCTTTATTTAACATAAAGGTAGCGAATTTTAATTGGTTCTGATAACAAATCCACCGTAGGAAAGCATTTTAATTTTCAGCGATTTACCGAAGTCAACATTTTGTTGAATAAAATTTTTCCCATCTACAGCGTCGGTAATCAAAATACCTTTGTTTTTTTTGCTCAAAAAGGCAGGATTTAGTTCAACTATCCGTTCTGCGTTTTCTCCATTGATACCTGCAAGATACCAGGTATTCCCCTTTTTTCTTGCCAATACTACAAACTTACCGGGATATCCATCGATAAATTTCACATCATCCCAAGTTTTGGGCAATGTGCTCATATGCTCTTTGATAAAATTGACCTGCTGATCCATACCATCGGGGGTTTCGGCAATATGTTGAATACCAGAGGTAAATATTACCGAAAGTGCCAATTCAAATCCACCGGTTGTTTTTCGTTGAATATTTGGAATTCCCGAGAAATTTACGGGTGTAAAGTCCATTGGGTCGAAAAGATTACGGGTAAAAGGGATAACGGTACAATGCCAGGGCTGATTGTCGGCAAAATATTGGCTGAAGGTAACATATTCCATCCCCCTGATAGCCTCCATACTAACCAAATTGGGGTACGTTCTGTGCCAGCCTCGCGGATAGGTGGCCCCATGGAAGTTTACAGCGAGATTATATTTTGCAGCATCCTTCAGAATATCAATATAGTATTTCATCATCGACTGTCCGTCGCCGCCAAAAAAGTCGACTTTTATGCCAGCAATACCCATTTCTTTCAAACGGCTGAATTCGGCATTCCGCAACTCTGTTGTAAGGAGCTTATCTCGAGGCGTAATGGTAGTAGTATTCCAGTCACCTGCAGAATTATACCAGAGCAATATTTTGACATTTTTAGTTTTTGCATATTCGGCAAGTTCTTTTATTTTATCATAACCTATCTGGGTATCCCACAGGGCATCAATAAGGCAATAACGCCAGTTCATTTGCGCGGCGAAATCGATGTAACGTTTTTGAACATCGTACACGGTAGCATTGTCCTTTAAAATAACCCAACTCCATGAGGCAATACCGGGTTCCATCCAGCTGGAAACGTCATATTGGGCGGGGTTAGCCAGGTCAGTTCCGAGGGTCGATTCTACCAGTCCACCCAGGTTATCGGCAATAGCAATAATCCTCCAGGGGGTGTACCAGGGAAGTTGCGACTCAGGAAGGTAAGGCTCGCTCCCTCTACATTCCTGGGGCTGAGGAAATTGTACTGAATATTCTCCATCCGGCGAAAATTGACCCAGGCGTGACCCACAATAATTGGTATCCACAGCTGTCTCTGTAATGCTAATCCAGTAATTGCCATAGTTAAACAATGCAGGCATTACCCAACCTGCCTGGAAAGGCGAAGGCGTACCCACTGGAATATTCAGCTGGTAATACTCTTCGTACGAGGGCTGCGAATAACACCATCCCGTACGGGCATCGGGGCATGGCTGCAGAAATGCTTTTGCTGCACTATCGAAATGAAAAGAAGTAACTTCTTTGTAAATAGTTATCTTCCTTTCCGATTTTCCGGGGAAATAATACCGAAAGGCGACGCCATCATTGGATACCTGAAAAATTATATGCATGGGCATGGCGACTTTATTCTTGCAGTAGAAAATCTTTTTGTTGGCCACATATTCGCAATTTAAACGCTTGCCATGCTGCAACTTATACTTATCACTCACCCGTATATCGCCTGATACAGAATCTAACTTTAAATTTTTGGAAAAATCCCCATCGCTCCTAAGTAACCCTAATTTCGATTCGTGCAACACCACATTTCCCAGATGAGAAATTTTATACCTTACTCCCCCTTTTTCATTCAGCCACACATTGACTACTATCTTTCCATCGGGACTTGTAATAGTATACTCATTGGCAAACAGCTGAGTAGTAAAAAGGAAAGTAATACATAACATCCATAAAGTAACCAACTTGTTCATCCGAAAATAATTTTAAAAATTTTTCTTAAAAGGTCGGATGGAACTCGCATGTGATGAGCTTTCTACACATAGGCAAGAACGAAACTGATTAATATTTTCATTCTCGTTTGTGAATACTGCTATACATGCTCGTTTCATCCGAAATGTTTAAAAGTTCTTATGATAGTCTAAAAGTAATTCTTGCCTGTAATGCGTTTTGAACACATTGGCAAGTAGGATGTACACTATACATGATGTGCACGTTTTCCCGTCATAATTACGGTACAAGCTTTCATTCCTTAAATATCAATTGCACAAAGTTGTAAAGGTTGTTGCGCCAAACAGGCCAGGTATGTCCTCCAGGATATTCGCTGTAAATGTATTTCAGCCCTATTTCGTCGAATTTTTTAAGCATGAGTTGGCAATTTTGCCAGGCTATATCCTCTTTGCCGCCCATTCCCAGCCAGAGTAATTTTAGATTGGTTATGATATTGTTTTTGTTTTTAGCGATAAATTCATATTGTCTATCGGCCAAATCTTTCTGCATTGGCATAATCCAACCCGAGCTAAAAACGCCCAGATAAGCAAACCAATTGGTATTGCGCAAACCTGCATAAAGCGTTTGTAATCCACCCATGGATAAACCCGCTAAAGCACGAGAATTCGCATCCAATTTGACTCTATAATTTTTTTCCACGAATGGGATCACACTTTCTTTAAGTTCAGTTTCAAACATCAATAAGCCATCTTCGCCAAAAGCCTGTAGCGGCATATTCCCATCGACCATAACTATAATCATGGGGACAGCCTTCTTTTCGGCAATTAAATTATCTAAAATTAAATCGGTCTTTCCCTGCTGTGCCCAGCCCCGCTGGTCTTCACCACCTCCATGAAGTATATACAGTACAGGATACTTTTCATTTATATTTTGATCGTAACCAGGAGGCGTATAAAGGTAAAATGTTCGCCAGCTTCCCGTAATTTTTGAATAATAGCGCTTAATACGAATATCACCATGCGGGACATCTTTAATAGCATAATAATCGTCGCCCTTAAAAGGCACTTCAATACCACTGGCCATTCGCCCCATGCCATAAAAAGTTTCACTGGCAGGATCACAAACAGCCACCCCATCAATGATAATGGAATAATAATGAAATCCTTCGGTAAGGGAATCGGTAATTACTTCCCACACCCCCTCGGAATTTTTTACCATGTCATATTTTTTATGTAAATCGAGCTGTACCTTCTGGGCTTCAGGTGCCTTCATTCGGAAGATAGCCCGTCCATCGGGTAAAATTTGGGGATATCGGGCACCACGAACGTTTGTTGGTGCTGGAGTTCCGGCAGTTGTATATTGCTTTATTACCTCTTGACTTACCGGTTTGAAGACTAATTGCGAAAACCAATATAGGCTGCTCTTCCATATGGTAAAGTCGTGGCCGCCTGGCTCAACAAAATAAATATGTGGAATATCCACCCTAACCAGATAATCGTGTGTACGCTGACTAACAAAAATCAGGTTGTCGTTCTCGCCACAGGATATCCAGAGCAGCTTTATTAATTTCAGGGCTTCGTCAGGATTTTTAATTAATTCTTCCGGTTTTTTAGTATTGGGTGCCGAAGAAAATCCCCCAATCCAGGCAAATTTATCGAGATTACCCAGTCCAAAATTGAGCGATTGCCCACCCCCCATGGACAGTCCAGCAATAGCCCGATGTTCTCGATCTTTTAGGACTGGATATCTTTTTTCAATGTAAGGAATAAGGTCGTTGAGCAAATCTTTCTCAAAGTTGGCAAAAGCTTGAACCTTCACGCTATCGAATATGTTTCCCACTGCCCGGTCGTCCTTCATGGCTCGCCCATTGGGCATAACCACAATCATGGGAACAATCTTACCCTGAGCATAAAGATTATCGAGGATGACATGCGGCTGTCCGCCCTTGAACCATTCCTTTTCATCGCCCCCAATACCATGAAGCAAATATAATACTGGATATTTTTTAGCTTTTGTATATCCTGGAGGGGTGTATACTAAGGCCTTACGGGATGTGCCAACCGTTTTGGAATAGTAAGTAATCGTATCAATTTTCCCATGAGGGATGCTTGCCTGGTAAGTATCAAAACCTTCTGGCTTTTGATGAGTGAGCATCTGTGCACCCCCATTGCTGATGCTTAAAATACAGGAAACACTGAGTAATGCAATTAATTTAATGGCTTTCATTGTAAGTTGCAGTTATTTTTGTTGCAAGTAGCTATAAGCCTTTGGTAAAACTAAAAATTTAACATCACGAAAACTGAGACACTGAGAAAAACTCAGTGACTCAGTTTCCCTGATATCAAAAAGCCCTTTTATGGTTTGATGTCATTAGCCAAAGTTGCATAGATACCAATCAGGGCACCCGTAAAACCTCCTGCAACGTTGGTGGAAAGAATATCACCCGACACCGTTCCACCGACATTTTCAAAATCGGTTCCATTGAAAGAATAGCTAAACTGATAGTCGTCGCCATTAGCGCTCACCTGCAGATGCACAGGGCTTTTCACCTCTATGGGCTTGCTTGCCAGGAGAGTTGACTGCCCCTTTTCGGTACGTTGCAACACAATGTATGTGGTCTTTTCCTTTTTCGTTATGCCAAACACATAATGAAACTTTTCATTTTGATAACAAACAATTCCTGCCAGATCGTTTTCGGACATAGGGCTATATTGCATGGTTACCGTAAATGAAAAGCTATTGTGCATTTGCCGCAGAAATAGGGTCGAAGTGGGCTTCACCTCGCTAATGTTTACCGCAAAAGGCTTTAGTTGCATACCATTTTTTACTTTAACCAGAAAGTTTTCGCGGGGTCCCCTAACTCCAATCCAGCGATAATCGAGTACGGGTGCAGTAAAATCCTCAACGATTGTGAAATTTCCATTGGGCAGATATCCATCCTTGCCTGTCATATTTACTACCCCTTTGGGCATTTTAAGCTTGGGCTCTATAGGAATAAGCCCATTTACAAAGATGGGGAACTCGCCCGACCAATCTACCGGCAGGATAAATGTCTCGCGTCCTGTATTTACCCTATCCTTTTCGTTGGGTCGAATAGCCAGAAAAACGCCATAGAGTTGGCCATCGGGTCCTTCAACCAAATCGGCATGCCCCGCCCAATCGACCTTATTGGCTCTATGCGAAAAGAGATAACGCTGGGAGAGTATAGGGTTATTTGCAGCAGGTGTATAGGGACCCATGGGATGATCGGCCTTAAAAATTACTTCGCTATGCCAACCTCCAGTTCCCCCCTCAGCACACATCAAATAGTATTTGCCATAACGCTTATAAATATGAGGTGCTTCAATCCAGATAGGCTTTTTGGTAATATCTACTCCTCCATCGACAATAACTTTATCGGTACCAGGAATCACCTGATCGTTTTCTACATCATATTCCCAGATTTTAATCACTCGATGGCCGTTATATAAAGCTTTTTCGGGCGCATCGTTGTGAACCACATAAGCCTTTCCATCATCGTCGAAAAATAACGAGGGGTCGATACCCTCGAACTTAAGCTTGATGGGGTCGCTCCAGCCCTTGAAAGGGTCTTTTGTCTTTACCACAATGTTGCCAAAGTCGCCAGCAAACTGGGTGGTAATCATGTAAAATGTCTCGTTGTGAGGATTGTAGCGAATGGTAGGAGCATATACACCCGCCGCCATCCCAGTATTTTCCACTTTCAACTGAGATGGCCTTTCCAGAACATGACCAATTTGCTTCCAGTTGACCAAATCTTTTGAGTGGAAAATAGGTACCCCCGGATTAAACGCAAAGGACGAGACCACAAGAAAGTAATCATCGCCTCGTTTACAAATGCTTGGGTCGGGATAGCAACCCTGTAGGATTGGATTGTAAAATTCATCCTCCTTCAAAGGATGATCCTTGTATACTTGATCGTTGCCCTGATAAACAACCCTGTTAATTACAGGTGCGTTTGCAACCTTTGACGCCTTCCCCGCCGACTGACAAAAAGCTGGCAAGGATAGCATACTTACCGCCCCAAAAGTAACCAGAAACTTTCTTCCGATACAATCAACAAAACCATTTAATATATTTTTCATAGCACAAGTATTTATGTTATTTTCTAAAATTATCAGTAAAAAAGTAAGATTACAGACATGAATTATTCATTTTTTCGTGTGCATCGTGCATTTTGATATATCCAGACAGGCTGTTTATTTGAGATTAAAAGGGTTCATCCCATGTCGTACATGGATGAACCCCCTGTCTAACCGAGAAAAACACCTATGTAGAGAACAAAACTACACTCCAACTATTGTTTAACCACAGCAGAGAATGTTTCGAACTTAATACCGCGATCTCGTACTACAAGCGTATCGGTAAATGAATAGGTGGCATTTGAAAATTCAATGTTATAATTAAGATACATTACATTTCGACGAATTCCCCCCCATTCATCACCGCCTTTTACGAACCTACCTGTACCAGTTATGGTATAGGTAGCATTAGCCGGATGGGTAATGGTGCATTCATTATTATCGTTGAAAGTAAGATTAAGGGTAAAAGGCAAATCGGTTTTCCCATCAGCAGCTTTGGTTATCAAATTAATCACCACGCTATTATAAGAGCTCGAAATAGCCTGACAAACCTCGTTTAATTCGACATATTTAGCGCGGTAAATCATCGTTGTATCGAGATTCGAATTACCATTTTTACCCTTAACCACCGTCATTCCTCTTCTCAGGTAAAATGCATGCCATGGATTGATGTATTTTACTGCAAACAAAATATAATCCTTAGGCACAGTAATCCAGTCGCTGGCAATTCGACGATCGGGGTTGGCTTTTTCAGATTTTCCTCTCAAAATAGAATCGGCACCCAAAACTGATTTCATCACCAGAGGTAACACATAATTTCTGTTTAGCGCCAACGAATCCTGAAAGAAAGCATCGGTGAGTTTAAACTCGATAGCTCCCATCAGCTTCCCTTTGGGGATAACGATTTCCATTTTTGCAGGTAACTGGTAGTAACTGGACGGCAACGGCAATACGGGTGCCCCCGTTTCACTGTCGAAGTACAGGCTATCGCAAAGCGAATTATCAATTTCAACCTGAATAATTCTATCCTGCTTATTCTCGTATACTCCACCCATGGTAGCAAATATCTGTATGACATGTTCATTGTCCTTACTGTTGTCATACATATCATCATCGCCCAATTCAAGTGTTTTCACTGGTGTCTGATAGGAAAAGTAAACGGCGGTATACTTGTAATCTGGAAATTCCCATTTCTCGTTTTCACAGGCTACAACAACCAGAAGCACCAGTGCTGTTATTGTGATGAACCATTTATTTCTCATAATCATTTTTTTTAGATTTTTAGCCATTTATGTTTACCAACCGTTGTTTTGTTGCAAGTTATTTTTAATCACTTCCTCATAAGGGATAGGACCGTAATACATGTAATCCTGAAATACCCTGTTTTCGATTGTTTCGATGGTATAAGTATTTTGGGTAAAACGGATACCCTTTACTGGAGTCGAAAGATTTTCCTTCCACCGACGAATATCCCAGAAGCGATGCCCTTCGAAACAAAGTTCGATACGACGTTCATTATGGATGAGATTGCGCATTTCCTCTTTCGAACCAATTGAGGCAAGATATGCATCGGGTTGAGCAATTCCAGCCCGCTTACGAATTTCGCCAATTACAGTACGAGCCGTAAAACCGAACCCTCCATCCCCATCGGGTCCCCAGGCTTCATTGGCTGCCTCAGCAAAAATCAGGAATATTTCGGTGTAACGAATTTGAGGATTGTAATGTAACTTGGCTTGCCGTGAAGTGGGGTCGAGATTGACATCCTCGCGTAGCAATTTTTTCAGGTAATACCCTGTACGGGTGGAAGTTCGTATTTTATCAATAGCATCATCGGAAGCTGCATCGGCTGCCGTCTTAATGGTTTTCCCAGCAAGCGTACCGCCATTTACCACAACAAAATCATTTAGACGCGGATCCCGGTTAGCATATGGATTGTTGGCATCATAACCACTGTTGGGGTGATCGATGGGATATCCATTTGCCATAGGGAAAGCATCGACCAGGTTTTGAGAGGGATTTACACGTCCATTACCATACAATGAAGGAGGAAAGTTGGTCAACTCGATATCGTACGAATTAAACAAACTACCCCGCCACAACATTTCGGGTTGGTCCTTACGTATGGTTAAGTTAATGGCATTCACATTACTTGCCTGAAAATACAAGCTCCCTTTAGGATCGAGTTTCTCAACTCCGCCAAGCATTTGAATAAGTTCTCCTGCATAACGGGCTGCCACTTCCCAATCGGCCTGAGTACCTTCAAAAGCAGGACTTGCCTTTAACAATGCTGTCTTCGCCCGAATAGCTTTTACAATACGTCCCGACATTCGCTGCCGATTAATATCGCCAAATACCGTATTGTATTTTTCCAGTCCCGCATAAGCATATTGCCAGGGAATAGCCGAAACATCGGTAAGCGTTTTGTTGTCCAAAGGCAAATATTTCTCGGCTTCGTTAAGGTCGCTGTAAATCTGATTGATACAATCGCTAAACGAACTGCGCGTCAAAGGAGTATAGCTGTTTGCATCAACAAATCTGGTAACAATGGGAACCCCCATCAACTGTGTGCCTACATACCCAGCATGAGCCTGTAATAGATAATACATGAACAAAGCTCTTAGGGCATAAGCTTCTCCCCTATGCCGCTGAGCAAAAAGATATCTGAGCGTATCGTTTTTCGACCAGCGAATGGAGTCGGTATGCTCCAGTACCAGATTCAGGTAATTGATGGCTGTATAAGCATTAGTCCACTGCGATAAAGGATTGTAAATAGCCGACCATTGACCGGTGGCTATATTTCGGTATGCACTGAACTTATCGTTAATGACTGCATTATCAGTAGCAACATCGGAATAGAATGCGTTGTTGTATGGCAACCGAGTGTATGCATTCATTAATAGCCCCTCTGCAAAATATGCATCGGTGTAAACATCGTCAAAGGTGCGATGATTTTCCAGGTCGGGGCTGAGCACATCTTCACATCCCGAGAGCAACCCAGCTATAAGAAAAACAAATACCAGTTGTTTCACCCACAAAAGGTTCCCTATCCCTTTTTTATCCGAACGCATCATGGTGCAGCTAATCCCATGACTGCTTTTCTCTTTTATTAATGAACAAAATTGTTTCATCCGAATAAATTTTAAATTTTTTTTTAATGGCCGGACGGAACTCGCATTTGTTGTGTTTTGTGCTTTAAAATCAAGCAGGTATGAAAAATTATTTTCATACTCGTTTGTGAATATTGCTATACATGCTCGTTTCATCCGAAAATAATTTTTAAATATTTTTAAAATGGACGGATAGCACTCGCCTGTAGCGAGTTTTGAGCCATTGGCAGGCAAACCAGCGGAATTAACTTCAATCCTGTTTGTGTGTTGTGCCATATATGCTCGTTTCATAATCTGCAATTTTATTACGTTTAGAAAATTGCCTTAACCCCTACCGTGTAATAGGTCATTTGAGGAGCGCTGTTAGTATTCAAAATCAAGATATCCTTGTTCTTCGCCAGGGTGAGTAAATTGGAACCACTGACATAAAGGTGCAGGTCCTTTAAATATCCCTGACGAAATGTATTTCTGCCAAATGCATAGGTAAGCTGTGCCCGGCTAAGATCTATCCTGTCTGTTTTGTACAACCAAAAATCGGAATACCTGAAGTTGTTTTCATTACGCAAAGAACTCAGGCGTGGGAAGGTTGCCGAATTTTTGGTCTGCTCGGTCCAGCGATTTAAAACTTCCTTCGAATATTTATCATCACCATCGACCCAGTAGTAATCGCTTGTCTTAACCCCATAACCACCCATCGAACCTGTAGCCAGCACAAACAAGGTCAGTTTCTTATAGGTAAAAGTAAAATGGGTACCAAAAACAAAGGGAGAAATCCAACGACCAATCATGACCTCATCGTTCTGGTCGATGATATTATCACCATTTTGATCGACATACTTGATATCGCCGGGTTTGACCTCACCAAAAAGCTGGAACGGACTATTTTTGATATCATCAACACTGGTAAAGAATCCTTTGCTTTCCAGACCAAAAATTGCGTCGACAGGTTTTCCCGTACGGTTGAGATAATCATAGGCATTTAACTCATCCCGCTTGATAACTTTAGAGGTTACGTATGTACTGTTCCAGCCAATCGAAAATTTAGCATCAGCACTCAATTTCTTATGATAAGTAATCGACAGGTCAAATCCCGTGTACTGATTGGCATTGTAATTGGTAAAGGGAACGTAATCGGACAGGAAACCTGGGTACAGACTTAAGCGCTTAGTAATAAGTCCTTCGTTACGAATCAGGAAGAAATTCCCATTAAAGGCAACGTTCTTCAAAATATTTCCCTCAATACCCAGAACAAACTCTTTACGTGTTGGGAAACTTAAATCGGGATTTGCTCCCCGCAACGAAACAGTAGCAGAGTTGCTGGTATTATTGAGGTTATCGTTCCATGCAAAGTAGCCCTGAGAAGCGTAATAATTTTCATAAAGAAAATAGTCATTAATATCTAAATCGGTTTTGAGCATACTGAGCGAGGTATATGCTTTCAAGAAATCGATAGCATCAATATTTTTAATAAATTCTTCTTCACTGAGCAGCCAGGTAAAACCCACGGAAGGTGAGAAGCCAATTTTATTGCTTTTGGGTAGTTTGGTAGAATTGACCCATACCCCTGTAAGGTCGATACCATATTTCTGCTTGTACCAGTAACTTCCATATAACCCCAGATGTGCATACTTATTGGGTTGATATTCGCCGGTCGACTGTATCTGGATAGCCGAAGCCACTGCCATCAGCGAAAGGCTGTTCTCATCATTGAGCAGCTTATCGTAATTGACCTGAGCTGAGGCACCAAGGTTTCTTCTTTGCCACGAATTATTGATGTTTTCGACCCCCGGTCTATAATCGTTGCCATATTTAATCAAGTTAACCAGACTATCGTTTCGCCATACCGGAGCAAATACTGCATAATTATTATTGATCGACTGATTGTAAGCATTCTGATAATCAGCATGAATATTTGTGGTAAAGCTCAAACCTTCTGTTAATGCACTAAGATCGAAATGCAACTTATTGGTTACCTGCAATACTCGCTGAATATTGTTGTTATAACCTCCTGCATACAGGTCGGCAAATGGGGTATTGAGGTATTCCTGCGATCCCCCCAGAAGATATTTGCCATCAACAATATTACGACTGGTATTTGCTATTTCAAGCACAGAGTCGGTGCGAATCAAGTCCAATGGAATAAGTGGGGTGTACTTAAACGGCAATGTAGTAGCTGCCCGTTGCCAGTAGTTGGTCATAGCCGAACGACGACTGTAAAAAATGGTCGATACGTCGATGGTACTGGAAATGAATTCGTTAAGATTTAGATCGACATTCCCCCTTGCACGGAAAGTCTGATCGTTTTCATTTTTCCCCTCTCCTATTTTCAACAACGAATTGGCCCGCTCGAAGTTAATATTGGTAAAAAAGCGAGCATTCTTATTCCCACCGGAAAATTGTGCCGTAGCCTCCGTACGATTGGTCATCGAACGCAGATATTCGCTGGAATAATAATCAACGTCAGGATACTGATAGCGATTGCCTGTACGGTATTTGGTAATCAGAGAATCGCTATACAACTTTGGCAAGCCATCGTTCACACGAGCCTCGTTATAAAGAGTCATGTAGTCGGTCGAATTTAAATAGGAGGGATACATACGGGGTACACCGAAATCATTGTTTACCCGCACATCAATTCTACGCTTGTAAGCCTCGCCTCTCTTTGTAGTTACCAGTATTACCCCTTTGGCTCCGATACTACCATATAATGCTACTGCATGGGCACCTTTTAACACCGTAATATGTTCAATCTCGTCAACAGTAACATCATCTAAACTACGGGGTACTCCATCGACAAAAACTTGAGCATTTTGTAGCCCCCAGATGTTATTATACCACAATAAACCATTGGTACGACCGTTCAAAGCATCAGCTACCCCAAAAGCATTATCGAAATCTCTAAGATTTTTTGTATCGATAATGGTCACGTCGGTACCCAAATTTTTCTTGTACACATTACGATAGGCCACATTGACAGTAAGTGAACTAAGATCTTGCTCAAGTACTATATCACCCAGGGAAGCCTTTGGTTTAATCATTGCAGCCTGAAATCCATCGGCCGACACATACAATGAAATTGAATCGGCTACACCGGAGAGTTCAAAATGTCCAGTGGTGTCTGTTATAGCCATAATTTTACCCGTTTCGTTGGTGATCAGTGCATTGGCAATTGGCTTCCCCTCTGAGGTGACCACACGGGTTTTCAGGTTTACATTCTGACCGTTAGCCATAAACCCGGCAAAGAACAGCAGATATAAAACCAGGAAGGGTATTTTATATTTACTTGTATGATGTTTCATAATCCGTAATTTTAATGGTTAAATAAATGATTACCAGCCAGGATTTTGTGGAAACTCTGGATAGAGGTTCACATCTTTGGTTGGGAAAGGCAACCAGTAATGCTTTTTCTCTACCACCCGAACCATCACGGTTCGCTCCTTCATATTGATGGGTTTTGTGTTGGGAGGCGTGCCACTGCGATCGAAATCAATGGCTGTTTTGACCCGGTACTTCATATCCTCGGCCAACAGCCAGCGACGAAGGTCCATAAAACGAATGTTTGCTTCATAACACAGTTCAACAGCTCTTTCGCGTATGAGTTCCTGCATAAAAGCTTCCTTAGAGGTAAGATATTTATCGTGTACATTGGGTACGCCAGCACGGGCACGTACTGTATTTACTGCATCAGCTGCCGTAAGTACATAATCGGGATTACCGGGATAATAACTTTGCGGAGTACCGTAACCATGCAATACAGCCTCGGCATACATGTAGTACACGTCGGCAAGACGCAGGTATGCTGGTAATACAATAATATTACGTCCTTCAGCATCAATATTATTATTAGTTAGGTTCATAAACTTACGCAACAAATAACCGCTGCGACTGCCAGTACCATCATCGCGATAGTTACCGCCATTGTATAGGTTGGCATAACGTACATTATCGTTAGCGCTGGTTCCACCCTTTACTACCTGAACCCCATCGTAAACAATAAACTTGTAAAAACGTGGGTCACGATTGCTCCATGGGTCGGTTGCATCGTACCCCGACTCAGGATCGTCAATAGGCAATCCATTGGCCATACCAAAGTTTTTAACATAATTATGTGCAGGCGAAATCATGTTACCATCGCCCCCCAAAACGGGAGGGAAGAACAACGAGAAGTTTGAGTAGTAATCAGGAGCACCCCCATAGTTAGGAGCTGCCAGAAGATGCTCGGGAATCCCGGGGAGTTTATCGTTAAGGGTATAAAAATTCTCCTCATAACGTTCCCATTCGATTAATTTATAAGGAGCCTGCCCGGTATATGATAGGTACAAACACTGATAGAAAGCCTCAGCAGCTTTTTTGCAAAGCTCGACATCATAGCTGGCATTACCGGTTGAAACCAGATTCATCAAGGGGCTGGCAGCATACAGGTAATTTTTACCGAGATAGGCCAATGCCACCGATTTGGTTATACGCTGGTAATTATTGCCAAGGGTACGTTGCCCTACTGGCGATTTATCCCAATCGACAGGTAGCAGTTGGGCTGCTTCTTCAAAATCCTGAGCAGCACGCAAAGCTACTTCACGATAGCTTAA
>Ga0116166_1000109_pt1 | contig 74683 bp, 68 predicted proteins | sample AD_JPNMR2_MetaG_FD_89884 | JGI IMG/M metagenome (GOLD analysis project Ga0116166, IMG submission 89884) | Active sludge microbial communities of municipal wastewater-treating anaerobic digesters from Japan - AD_JPNMR2_MetaG | ecosystem: Engineered > Bioreactor > Anaerobic > Digestate | place...
AAAGACCCGTTGCGGTGGCATAGCCAAACGTACTGAGCAGGTAATCGGTGTACAGTTCTAATTGGGCTTTGTCCATGCTCCAATCTTATCCGATTTTCCAACTGCTCCCTGCGTAACATCAGTACATAAAAGAAAAGATTGATGCATCTCGCGGTCGGAACGGGCAATTCATCCTAACCGGGTCCCAAAACCTGCTCCTAATGCAACAGGTAACAGAAAGCCTTGCGGGACGGGCGGCTGTTCTCAAATTGTTGCCATTCACTCGGAGAGAATTGGCAAGTTTTCCAAACCGAACTTTTCCTTGGGAAAACAAATCACTATCCGGTCTCCCAACTCAAACACCATCATTTTTATGGGAACAAATTCTGCGAGGCTATTATCCGGAGATTGCCACAGACCTCACGCGCGATGTACGCCTATGGCAAGCCAGTTACATCCAAACGTATTTAGAACGCGATGTACGCAACTTGAGAAACCTCGGTAATTTGACGCAATTTCAAGTCTTTCTGCGCGCTCTGGCTGCCCGTAGCGCTCAAATCCTCAACCTGAGCGAACTTGCTCGTGATGTTGGAATCGCAGTTAATACTGTTAAAGATTGGGTCTCAATTCTTGAAGCTAGTTTCCAGATTTTCCTGCTGCGTCCCTACTACGCTAACATTGGCAAACGGCTAATCAAGTCACCAAAGGTTTACTTTGTGGATACAGGACTGCTGTGTTACCTCGTCGGCTTGCGCGATATTGAACATGCCGCGGCTGGACCGATGGGCGGAGCGATATTTGAAAACTTGGTCATCTCCGACCTGTATAAAACATGTCTCCATCGCGGAGAGGAACCACCGCTTTACTACTGGCGAACAGTGGCAGGTTCTGAAGTGGACGTGGTCATTGAAACACAGTCTGGTCTTATTCCAATGGAAATCAAACTTTCCGAAACACCGCGACCTGAAATGGCAAAAGAAATCCTTGCCTTTCAACGAGATTTCAAGAGTAAAGCCTTGCCAGGCTATGTAATTCACTCAGGAAACATCACCTTACCGCTTGGACAAGGCGTAACAGCTTTGCCGCTAAATAACTTATAAAATTGTCTGAAAAGTATTTCCCCTTGGGACGTACTGTTGGATATACTACCCCCGCCATGCCCGCGCTCACATCCCTACTTCTCGACAGTTTCCCCTACTCCCGTTACGCCGACTCGGGCTCCATCCAGCGCGGGCGCGCCTACTACAAGGAAAACCGCGCCTGGGATGTAACTCTCATTTCTGCCAGCAAGGCCATCATTCTCGTGGACGGCGACTCGAACGAGTACACCGTTGAGATCAAAGTGGACAAGAAGGGCGATCTCGCCTTCGAATGCGACTGTCCCTACGCGGATGATGGCAATTTCTGCAAACACATGATCGCGGCCGCGTTGGAGTTGAGCGAGTATCTCAAAGACGACGAAGAGGAAGATTGGGATGATGAAGATGATGATGATGATGAAGATTTTCAAAATGTAAGAAAACCTGCTCCTCCGCCCGCTCAACAGTCCTCTCAGAATTGGCAAAAAAAACTGGATGAAACGCTTTCGCTTGCGTCGCCGCGTTCCTCCTCGCCGCATCTGGCGCGTTACGTGGCGGCTGTTTTCCTGACACGCACCCAGATGGGCTACTATGGCTATGGCAGCGCCTATCGCCCAGGATATTTTTATTCCCTCGAACCGCTCATCATCAAATCTGAAGACTGGTATCGCATCGCAGGCGCGGAGAAAAAATCTCCGCAAGAGATCAACCACTTCCTCGAAACCAGCAAGAATTGGCTCAAGGTCGGCGAACGGATCTTCCGCCAAGTGAACCCTGCGGGCTGTTTGAACATGGACACTGAATCAGCCTCGGTCTTGAACATCCTTTCCAATTCCATGCAATATGGAATAGGAACCAGCAACCTGCCCATGTATCTTTCCATCCTCGCCAAACTCGATGTGCCAATGTTCCTCGGCAGTCGTTACCCCGATAAACTCGAACGCCGCATTTACCTCCTGCCCAACCCCGTCGAAGTAAAAATTGACATCCAGCGCGACGAGACCAAACTCGCCCTACGCGCGGGCTATGAATACAACGGACAATTTAACTACATCAACAAACAGGTCGAGATCGTCTCTCCCAATCATCCAGGTTGGATTCTCATGGACGATCATCTCGCCCAACTTCGCAGTATCCACGCGCTGTCCATCCTGCCTTCGTTTCCCATCGAAATTCCCATCCAGCAAGCAGACGATTTTCGCGAGCGCTACTTCGCGCGCATCGCGCAAGCGCTCCCCATCAAAAGCGACCTCGTAAAATGGCACGACATTCAAGTACCGCCCGTCCCGCGCCTCTACCTGCACGACGACAACAAGGATAAGACCCTGCGCGCCGACCTGCGCTTCGGCTACGCGGACTACGAGGCGGCCGCGTCCAAAACGGGCGAGACCCAATCTGTCGAGACCGTCCCCGATTCGTGGGAACTCGTCCGCATCCGCCGCCAGCCCGAGCGCGAGCAATATTTCTATCAACTGCTCACCGACCCAAATTTCCGACTCAAGCGCGCGGGTTCCGCCTTCCCCTTCGGCACGCTCGAACTGCGCGCTCGCGCCCATCCCTTCGATTTTCTGCTCCATTCGGTTCCGCTCCTCGCGCAGGCGGGCTTTGAAATTTACGGCGAGGAGAATCTCAAACTCGGCAAGATCAACCGCGCCAACGCCACTTTGCGCGTCAACATCACCTCGGGCATAGATTGGTTCGATCTCAAAACCATCGTCGAATTTGGCGACCAGCAAATGTCCTTCCACGATATCCGCAAGGCGCTCAAACGCGGCGAACGGTACATCAAACTGGCAGACGGCTCGGTGGGGCAAATCCCAGACGAGTGGCTGGAGAAATACAAACATCTCTGGAATCTGGCGGAGGAGACCGAGGACGGATTCCGCGTGGCGGACGTTCACCTGTCCCTGTTGGATTCCCTGCTCGAAGACGACGCCTCGATTCAGATATCATCCCCGCAGGGGGCTACTGCGGAGTGGCGCGAACGCCGCGAGCGTTTCCGCACCTTCGAGCGGATCGAGCCACGCGCCCTCCCCAGCGGATTCACCGGCGAACTGCGCCCCTACCAAAAGCACGGCTTCGACTGGCTGCACTTCCTGCGCGACTACAAATTCGGCGGCGTCCTCGCCGATGACATGGGACTCGGCAAAACCGTCCAGGTGTTGACCTACCTCCAGGCGTTGAAGGAACAGGCTGAGGTCAAGAAAGAAGCGAGCCTCCTCATCGTCCCGAAGAGTCTGATCGCCAATTGGCAGAGAGAGTCCGAGAAGTTCACACCCAGTCTGCGCTTCCTCGAATACATGGGCAACTTCCGTCAAAAGGACACATCCATCTTCAACGACTACGATGTGGTGCTGACCACCTACGGCACGATGTTGCGCGACGTGGAGTTGCTGCGCGAGTACAAATTCCATTACGTGATCCTGGACGAATCGCAGGCCATCAAAAATCCGCTGGCGAAGAGCGCCAAGGCCGCGCGCCTGCTCCACGCCGACCACCGCCTCGTGATGACGGGAACGCCCGTAGAGAACAACACCTTTGAGTTGTGGTCGCAGTTCGCGTTTTTGAATCCTGGCCTGCTCGGCAACATGGATTACTTCAAGAGCGCGTTTGCGAATCCCATCGAAGCGAAGGGCGACGAAGAGGCGGCCAAGACCCTGCGAAAGTTGGTCTACCCCTTCATCCTGCGCCGCACCAAAGAACAGGTTGCGCCCGAACTGCCGCCACGCACCGAACGCATCGTCTACACCGACATGGACGCCGCGCAGAAAAAGTTGTACGCGCAGACCCGCGAAAAGTACCGCGCCGAACTGCTCGGCCTGATCGAGAGCGCAGGCATGAACGACGTGCGCTTCAAGATTCTCGAAGGGTTGTTGCGCCTGCGACAGATCGCCATCCATCCCGCATTGGTGGACAAAAAATACAAGGGCAACGCGCCCAAGTTCGAGGTCCTGCTCGAAACGCTGGAGACGCTGCAAGCCGAGGGACACAAGGCGCTGGTCTTCTCGCAATTCGTCGTGACGCTTAAACTACTCAAGCGCGAACTCGACGAACGCAAGATCAAGTACGTCTATCTCGACGGGCAGACTCCCAACCGCCAATCACGCGTTGACCAATTCCAAAATGACCCGTCGTTCCCGTTCTTCCTCATCAGCCTGAAAGCTGGTGGCGTAGGCTTGAACCTGACCGCCGCCGATTACGTCATCCATCTCGACCCGTGGTGGAATCCCGCCGTGGAAATGCAGGCCAGCGACCGCGCCCATCGCATCGGCCAGGACAAACCCGTCTTCGTCTACAAGATCATCGCGCGTGACACGGTGGAGGAAAAGATTTTGCAATTGCAAGAGAAGAAACGCGCCCTGGTCAAAAGTCTCATCACTACCGAGGCCAGTTTCTTCAAGTCGCTCACGCGGGACGATGTGAAGGATCTGTTCAGTTAGCCGTCATGCGCACCATCCCGCCGCCACACCACCGAGACGCACTCCCAACGAGTCGCTATTCATCCCGCCAAATGAGTTTTTCAGTGATGTGGACGAGGATGAAGATTAAATCTGAACAAACATAATCCCCGCGCGGTACATATCTTGTATACGGGTATAAATTTCGTATCCGAGCGTAGGCGGCACGTAGACAGGACGTAGGCGGTAGAAAATTGGCGCCGTTCGACCCTTTTCCGACCAGCGTTTCCCGTACACAATCATGCCGCGCTCCCCGTTATTGACACGGGGAGTTTTTGTTCACTTGAGGTTGAACGAACGAAAACTTCCACGCAACCGCCCACTTGCCGCCTCTCATCTCCGAGAGACGGCTTGTTTTCCTCGCTGTTTCTCCATACATAGAGCATGAATCCCGACTGAAAAACCGCTTTGTCCGGCTACAGGAAGCGAATCGGGATTTTTAGCGTAAAAATTGGGGAAATATGTAAATATTCCATCGCCCCGAATACCAGTACACTCAAAGCATGAAAGTTCGGGATGAGTTCCAATTCCCTTCCGAAGAACCGTCCAACCGCGAAAACGGCTGGCAGGCCGACCTGTTGGAGCTGCTTTTCGAACGCATGCCAATGGGCATCGCCATCCTGGACAGGGAATTTCGCATCCAACGCTATAACCCAACCTGGGGCGAGTTTGCGGCGCGCTACACTCCATCAACGGGCGCGCCGCTGGCGCCGGGCATCGGCTACTTTGAGCATCTGCCCGGCACAGAGACAGCGATCCGGCCATTATTCGAACGCGCCCTGACAGGCGAAGTTGTGCGGGAAAACGGATTTCGCCTGCAATCAGATGAAACTGTCACCTATTGGAATATCGTTCTCGCGCCGCTGATCAAGAACGACGAAACCGTTGGCATCTTGAACATCGCCGTGGACGTGACCGAGCAGACGAAGCTCCAGCAAAACTTGGAGCGCCTCATCGCGGAACGCACGCGGGAATTGCAGGTCCTGCTGGATGTGACCGCGGCGGCCAACCGATCATTGGACTTAAAGGAAACGCTCGCGACCACCCTCGACCTGATCGTTGCCCTGGTCGGCGCGTCCCGCGCGGGGGTGATGCTGCTCGACGAACCCACCGGCGAACTGATCCCGTACTCGCTTCGCCCCGTACGGGACGTCGCGTCGGACGACCTGGAGAAAATGCTTTCGACCTGCCGGTCGGTCCTGGATGACGGCGCGGCTTTGTATGTTGCGCCAGATCCTGAGGAAGGTTTGCTTGAGCCTGGGGCGTTGATCCCGCTCGAAAGTCGGGGAGACCGGCTGGGGGTGTTGGTGATCGTTGGCTCCCAGGGAGGCGCGTTCTCGACCGCCCAACTGGCGTTGTTCCAGTCCATCGCAGATCAACTGGGCGTCGCCGTCGAAAACGCGCGGCTTTTTGCCAGGAGTGAACAGGCCGCGGTCGCCGCTGAACGCAACCGTCTGGCGCGCGATCTGCACGATGCGGTCACGCAGACACTGTTCTCATCCAGCATGATCGCGGATGTGCTGCCCAAAATCTGGGAGCGGAATCCCGACGAAGGCCGTCGCCGCCTGGAGGAACTGCGTCAACTGACGCGTGGCGCGCTCTCGGAGATGCGCACCCTGCTCGTGGAGTTGCGGCCGGCCGCGCTGGCGGACACGGATTTGGGCGACCTGCTCGAGCATCAGGTCAACGCTTTTATCGCGCGCACCCGGTTACAGGTCGGGTTTGAACGCAACGTTTCTTATAATCCACCGGTGGAGGTCAAGGAGGCGTTCTATCGTATCGCCCAGGAAGCGTTCAACAACATCGCCAGACATGCCGAAGCCGCGCAGGTACGGGTGAGGTTGGACGGCGAGCCCGGGAAAATGGATTTGACGATACAGGACGATGGGGTAGGGTTTGACGCTCAAACGCTTGAACATGAGGGCCTCGGTCTGGGCATCATGCGGGAACGCGCCCACAGTATCGGCTCACGGTTGGAGGTTGTGAGTCACCCTGGGCGCGGGACACGGTTGCACTTGGGCTGGCAAGCGCCCGATGAGGAGAAAGAGACATGAGTGAAGCCAAAACCATTCGCGTGATGCTGGTGGACGACCATGCGGTCGTGCGCAGCGGACTCGGCGTTTTTCTGCTGGCCCATGACGACCTTGAACTGGCTGGAGAGGCCTCCAGCGGGGAACGCGCCGTTGCTATGTGTCAGCAGACCCAGCCCGATGTCGTCCTCATGGATTTGATGATGCCAGGCATGGACGGCGTGACCGCCACAAAATTAATCCGTGAGAAATATCCGGCCGTTCAGGTGATCGCGTTGACCAGTTTCAAAGAGAGGGAGATGGTCGAGGGAGCGCTGCAGGCGGGCGCCATCGGCTACCTGCTCAAGGATGTTTCCGCCGATGAACTGGCCCACGCTATTCGCGCCGCCGCCGCGGGCAAACCCACCCTCGCCTCGGAAGCCGCGCAGGTCCTGATCCAGTCCACCCGCGCGCCCGCCGAAAATCCCGGCTTCGATCTCACCGCCCGCGAGCGCGAAGTGTTGGCCCTCATGGTGGAGGGTCTGAACAATCAACAGATCGCCGAGCGGTTGGTGGTCAGCGTTTCGACCGCCAAGTTCCACGTCAGCAGCATCCTCTCCAAGCTCAATGCGGCCAGCCGCACCGAGGCGGTGTCCATCGCTTTGCAAAAGCGCCTGGTCAAGTGACCAGGCGAAGACCATACCATAGTACAGCACGAAGACTCCCCGGCAGGCGGATGCGGCCGGGGAGTTGTTCTTTTAAACTAAAGCCAGACTGAAGCAAATCGTGTTTCAGCATGATAGGAGAAAAAAGAAAAATGAAGAACAAGAATCAAGTTGCGTTTCTGATCATCCTGGTCGCAGTTGCTGCCGCCACGCTGCTCTTTGTGATCCTGCCCCCCATCCTGTCCGGGACAGCGCAGGAAATCAAGCTACCGGCGCCCGAGCAGGTCGTCCAACTGTTCTACGACTGGTACGTGTCGTACCAGGGCAATCCGCTGGCGGACAAAGCGTACCAGGACAACGTGCTGCTGAGCCCGGCGTTCATCGCCCATCTGGACGATTTCACCCGAAGCGGTGAGTGGAGGGTCGACCCGGTCTTGTGCGCTCAGGATGTGCCCAACGAAGTGACCGCGCACCCCGCCCAGGTTTCCGGCGAACGGGCTTTGGTCGAAGTGACCACGAACTTCACGAGCCACAGGCTCACGGTCGAGCTGGTGAAGGCCGGCGACGCCTGGTCCATCGACAAGGTCGTCTGCAGCCGCTAACCGGCGAGGCAGAGCAATCGAAAGGGCTCCCCGCCGCGCGAGCATGGCCGGGGAGCCCCCCTTCCAGACAGCAACCGAGGTCAAGCCTGGAGCGCCACATGAAGACCGTCCTCCTTGCGGAAAGCGAAAAACATGTGCTGGACGCCCTGCGCCTGGCGATGGAGCAGCAATCGGAAATAAAGGTCGCAGGTGAGGCACGCTCGGCGGAAAGCCTGCTCGCCCAGGTCTGCCAACATGCCCCGGACGTCATCCTACTGGATTGGAGTCTGCCCGGCCTGCATCCCCAGCGGCTGATCCGCACTCTACGCGAATGTTGTCCCGCTGCAACGCTGGTAGCGCTCAGCGTCAAGCCGGAAGATGAAAAGGCGGCAAAGAAACATGGCTTGGACGGTTTCATCTCCAAGCAGCTTTCAGCCGAGTCGTTCATCGCCGCGTTGAATCAAATATTTTCAAGGTCGAACAACTTACAGGAGATCCCATGAAAATCCTATCCATCGTTATCGCTTTGGCGCTCACCCTGCATGGACTTGTCCATCTGATGGGCACGGTGACGTACATGAAACTGGGCGCTGTGCAAGGGTTGGCATACAAAACCACCCTGCTCGACGGCCGCTGGGATTTGGGTGAAAACGGGATGGCGCTTTATGGCGCGCTCTGGGCGCTTGCGGCAATTGGTTTTGTCGCTGCCGCGGTCGCGCTCTTATCAGGCTGGGATTGGTATCGCCCGGCTCTGATGGGCGCAGCGGTGTTCTCGTTGGCGCTCACCGTCCTGGATTGGAAAGTCGCTTTTGCGGGCGCCATTCTGAGCGTCCTCATTCTGGCAGGATTGTGGCTGGCGCCTCTCATCGGAAAATAGCAAGCGTTTCACTACAGGATGACGGTCGTTTGTGTTGTTTTTAGAAAATAAGAAACAGCAAATGAAAAAGTCAAAAATCATCTACATAATTCAAGGAGCCGGTCTATCCAGTCCGATTGCCGCCCTGCTCTTTGTGTTTACCTGGAACTGGCTGTATTTTTTATTGATACCCGTCGGGGCTGGCGTTGGCTTTTTGACAGGTCTGATCATGACGAGAAAGTCGCCCTCAACCGGTTCAGAAAATGATTCTCGCATTGGGAAAGTCAATGTGCAGCCGAAAACGCTCGGGCCGCTTTCGAGAACGTTTCTGAATCGCAATGTGATTGTTCGATTTGCAAGTCTTTTGACTTTGGGATGCCTCTTGTTCATCCTTGCATGGAGCGTGGGCTATATTATTCTGCCGGAAGGCGCTTTTCGTGCCGGCGCAGAGGCGCACATGGCGCGCAGTTCGCTCGACAGCGCGTCGCAGACCGCCGTTGCGGAATGGATCAAGATTCTGCGAGTCAATTTTATCCCAATCCTTCTCATTATTTTCAGCAGCCTGCTGATAAGAATCAACGGCGTCCCGTTGGGGTACCTGGTCGCCTTATACAACCTGATCCTTTACGGTCTTTTCGTAGGCACGAATTCCTTTGCCATTCCATACGCAGAACGCCTGCCTCCCTCTTTGGCCATTCTGGAACGCAGCGGTCCGTACGAAATGACCGCGCTGCTATTGCTGGCTGCCGCCACGGGTACATGGTCGTTCTTTCAAGTCAAACATTTATTTCGCACGATTCCCGAACGGGTTATTCCCACGCCCGAATTTCATCTGTCGGATTTTGCTGCCATTCTTTTGGGCATCGGACTAATGATGGCCGCCAATTGGAGAGAAGCCGTCATGATCATGTCACAGATGCCGTGATTGTTCGGGAACAACAAAGGAGTGAAAAAAATGAAGAAACTTGTAACTATGAATGTGATCCCCCGCAGCCTGATCCTCTGGCTGGCATTCATGCTGGTCTTGTGGTCAGTATTTGCGCTCGGCTGGATTACGCATCCACAAGCCTGGAACGCGGGTATTGACGTTCAGCGGGAAACGGGCTGGCCGGTTTTCTGGTTCATCCTGGGCCACAATCTCCTGTTGTTGTTCCTCATCGCGGCCGGGAATATTTTTGTCCGCTTCGGCAGCTTCACGCCGGGTCTGGCGATTCTGATCTATCAGGCAATCGTGATCGGCTGGACGGCCGGGACCAACAACTTTATGGAACCGTTCCCTACCGTCGCGGCGGCAAACGCCGCCTTCCTGCGCATTGGGCTGTGGGAAACGACCGCCTATGTCTTGATCTGCGCCGCCACCTTATCCAAATCGCTTCTCGTTGCCGATACGTTTCCGGCAAAAACATGGGCGGAAACCAGGAAAATCAAGGACATTCAATTTACTTGGACTGAATTTCTGGTGATGGGCGCCGGATTTCTCAGCCTGCTATGCGCGGCGGTTTCCGAAGCATTTCTATTTTGGAACTGAATGTCTCTTTGACGAATATCATCACACTGCCCTTGTAGGAGATGAAGGAATATAGACATGAACATCAATCCAACTCTCAAATGGCTCGTTCCCGTGATCATCCTGCTGACGCTCATCGCCGCGCTGGCGGGCCTGCTTCCGGGCGAAGGACAACCTTATCTGTTGACCAACTTCCGCGGCGAACAGGTGACCATCAATGCGCGCGGTCTCTATCGCTGGGACACGGTCAGTTCCGCCGCCCAGATGCAAGCCAACGATCTCGTGACGCTCCTGCTCGGGCTGCCTTTGCTGGCGATTTCCCTTTGGCAGGCCCTGCGCGGATCGCTGCGCGGACGCCTGCTCCTGACCGGCACGCTGGGCTTCATCCTTTACACCTACATTACGATGTGTTTTGGCGCGGCGTACAACAAGTTGTTCCTGGTCTATGTCGCCATATTCAGCGCGAGCCTGTTTGCCTTCATCTTGAGCATGATGTCATTCGATTTGAAGACGCTCCCCGAGCGCTTCTCCGCAGGGCTGCCGCGCGGCTGGATCGCTGGTCTGCTTTTCTTCGCCGCGGCTTTCCTCTCGCTGGCATGGCTGGGACGAGTTGCCGCGACCTTTGCCCCGAATGCCGTCCCTGCCCTGGAAAACGTTACCAGCATGTTCATCCAGGCGATGGACTTGGGGCTCGTCGTGCCGCTGTGCATACTGTCAGGCGTCCTGCTGTTGCGCAAAAGCGCGTGGGGTTATCTGCTGGCTTCGGTGAGTTTGCTCAAGTTTCTGACGATGGGGACTGCCGTCAGTTTGATGGCTCTCAACATGGCGCGGATCGGCGCGGCGACCAGCGTCGTGGAACTCGTCGTATTTCCCGCGATCGCGATTGCCAATCTGGTCATGGTCGCGTTGCTGCTCAGAAATATCAAAGATTCCGCTCTCGAAAAAAATTGGGAGGGACCTACCAATGAAAACCAACCGAATACTATTTGAAACGATCATCATCACTGTCATTATGCTGACCGGCATGTTGCTGATCCCGCGCGCAAAACCCTTGTTTGCGCTGCTTCCGGTAGCATACCTGCTGATCGAGCGACCGCTTCGCAAACGGACCTGGGGCGACCTGGGTTTCAACGGGCGCACTTTTTGGACGGCTCTGCGCGCCGACTGGGTTTTGTTCGTGTTCCTGGGATTCGTCGTCCAACCTGTAACCGTGCTATGGGCAAAAGCATATTTCCCTGAATTCCTGGCGCACATTCAAGCGCGGCTCCCGTTCGAGAGCGGGATCAACTGGGGAATCCTTCTTCCGCTGCTGGCATTTTCCTTGATTGGCGAAGAGATGACCTACCGCACTCTCATCCAGGGACGGTTGGCTCAGTTCGTCGGCGCGCCGGCGGCCATCGCAATTGTGTCGCTGCTGTTTGGCCTGGCACATTTTGCCCCGGGCCCGGGCATCGTTGTGTTCACAGATGTCGCCTTGATCGTGATCTCTTCCGTGCTTTACGGCATATTGTTTGCCCGCCACAACAACCTTTGGGTCGTTTGGCTTGCGCATTTTCTGGGCGACATCTTTGGTTTGGTCGTTCTGTTTTTGGTCTGACGACAATGAACATCACCATCTTCGGCGCGGGTTCACAGGGCGACATCCAACCCTGCCTCAGGTTGGGAAAAGGCTTGCAGCGAGCAGGTTTGCAGGTTTGTCTTGCCGCTCCACAAAACTTTGCCGGTTTGATCCAAAAGGCAGGGCTGCCGTTCCATCCGCTACACGGGGATGTTCAGGAGATCATGGCCAGCGAGACCGGACGAAAGTTCATGGAAAAGGGAGACACGAACCCGATCCGCTCCATCTTTGCCATGCGCAAGATGCTCGGGCCGGTTGCGCTGCAAATGGCAGAGGGCGTACTCGAAGCCTGTCAGGATGCCGTTGCGCTTATCACCCTGGCAGTGTTCGCTCCGTTCGGAAAGACGATTGCTGAAAGGCGCGGCATCCCGCTCCTGCTGGTCGAGCCGACGCCTGTGCTTCCCACGCGGGATTTTCCCGCTCCGGGCTTTCCCATTCAAAAAAACATGGGCGGGATTCTCAACCGCCTCTCCGGCTTTGCCGCGTTGGAGACGATCTGGCAGTGGTATCGTCCCTTCGTAAACGAATTCAGGCGGCGACTTGGCTTGCGACGATTGGGCAGCTCGGATTTTTTTCACACCCTGGTCTCCACGCCGCTGTTGGGCGCTTACAGTTCGGCAGTGATTCCCCGCCCGCAGGATTGGCCGAACAATGTACACATCAGCGGTTATTGGTTTCAAGACGACCCGCATGCCTGGCGTCCTCCCGTCGAATTGGAAACGTTTCTGGAAACGGGCGAGGCGCCGGTGTATATCGGGTTCGGAAGTATGGCGGGACACGACCCCGAGCGTTTTGCGGGAATTGCGATCGAGGCGTTGAAGAGAAGCGGAAAAAGAGGCGTGATCGCCACCGGCTAGGGCGGCATAAAGACAACAGACGTTCCGAAGGATATATTTGTGCTGGACTCTGTCCCGCATGGCTGGCTATTCCCGCGCATGGCGGCGGTTGTGCATCACGGCGGCGCGGGGACAACGGCGGAAGGGCTGCGCGCCGGGAAACCGACCGTGATCGTTCCCTTTATCGTGGATCAACACTTTTGGGGGAAAAGGGTCCAGGCATTGGGCGCGGGAGTGAAGCCGCTTCCAGCCAAAAGGTTGACCGAGACCCAATTGGCAGGAGCGCTGCAAAGGACGGTCAGCGATGCGGAGATGACACGAAGGGCGGAATCGGTCGGCAAGGCGATTCGCGCGGAGGATGGAATCGGCGCTGCGGTCAAGATCGTCAAGGAACTCCTGGGAGCATGAAATGAATGAAGAATATCAGATTACCCCCTTTCCGAAAATCCGCCGCCTGATGGTGGATGGCGGACGCATGGCGCGCCAGAAACACTTGGTCCACGGGTTGGTGGAGATGGATGTCGCTCGCGCGCGGCGGATGATCAAGGAGCACAAAGCCAAGACCGGCGAGACGCTTTCATTTACGGCATTCGTCATGGCTTGCCTCGGGCAGGCAGTGAACACGAACAAACAGATGCAAGCCTACCGCGCCTGGTGGGACAGGCTCGTCCTTTTCGACGATGTGGACGTGAACGCCATGTTCGAGGTGGAAGCAGAGGGGCGCAAGGTCATTCGTCCACACATCATTCGGGCGGTCAATCGGAAAAGCCTGCGAGAGATCCATGAGGAAATTCGATCTTTTCAAAAGGACAACGGGCGCGGGCGGGAAGCAAATTTCATCGGATGGTTCGTGTACCTGCCCTCATTCGTCCGCCGCTTGATTCTGGGAATGCTTTTCCAGCGCCCGCGCTTGTGGAAAGAAATGAGCGGCACCGTTTCGTTGACCGCGATCGGCATGTTCGGCGACGAAAGCGGCTGGGGGATCCCCGTTTCCAATCACACGCTGCAAGTCACGTTGGGCGGCATTTCCGAAAAACCTGTTTTGAAGAACGGCCAATTGGAGAACCGCGAGTTTCTATGCGTGACGGTCAGCGTTGACCACGATGTCGTGGACGGCGCTCCCGCAGCGCGCTTCGTGCAGAGATTGAAGGAGTTGGTGGAAGGCGGGTATGGGATTGAAGATTTCACCAAAACAACTCAACAACAGCGTCAAAAATAAAGGGGGAGTTGTTCCAGCACGAAAAAGCCGTGTCTCCATATATAATTGATCAGGTATGGTCAAAGGATTGCTCGAGACGAAATTTCACATTCCCAGCGGGCGGGCAGACGGCGTGGCGCGTCCGCGTCTGATCGAGCTGTTGGAGAAGGGGCTTGGCGCGAAGCATAAGCTGATCCTGATCTCCGCCCCTGCTGGGTACGGAAAGACGACGCTTGTCGGCGCCTGGCTCCATTCCCTGAAAGATGATGTTACATGCGCGTGGCTTTCGCTGGACGAGGAGGATAACGAGCACAATCGCTTTTTGGGCTACTGGGTCTCCGCCTTCAGTCGTGCGGATGAAAGCCTGGGGAGGGAAGTCCGACCTCTGCTTGAAATGGGACAACTCCCATCGCCTGCTGCGGTTGTGGATGCGCTGATCAACGACCTGACCGAACTTCAGCGTCCCGTGATCGTGGCGCTCGACGACTATCACGTTATCAACAATCCGCAAATCCATGAAGTCCTGGCGCGCTTCGTCGAACGGCTGCCCGAAAACGTTCATCTGATTATCAGCGCCCGCCAGGATCCGCCCTTCCCGCTGGCGCGGATGCGCGCGCACGCGCAAATGACCGAGATCCGCGCGCAAAATCTGCGCTTCACGCGGGAGGAAACAAACCAGTTCCTTCGCTCCATGAAACTGGACCTGCCTAAGGAGGTTACGACCATGCTGGAGGAGCGCACCGAAGGCTGGGCTGTGGGCTTGCAACTGGCGGGACTGGCTCTTCAAAACCCGAACGACCTCCATCGCTTCATCGAAACCTTTCACGGCAGCCACCGCTATGTCTTGGATTACCTGGCAGAGGAGGTCATCCGCCAGCAGGGAGACAAAATCCGCTCCTTCCTCGCGCAGACCAGCGTCCTCGACCGGTTCAATGCGGAGGTCTGCTCCGCCCTGACGGGGCAGACAAACTCACAGGCCATCATTGACCGCCTGGAACGGTCCAACCTTTTCATCGTTCCCCTGGATGACCGGCGCCGCTGGTATCGCTATCATCATCTCTTTGCCGATTATCTGCGGAGTGAATTGAGCAAGGCTGAACAGAAGGCTTTGCTGGAAAAAGCCTCCCGCTGGCATGAGGCGAACGGTCTGGTCTTTGAAGCGGTTAAATACGCCTTTCTGAGCGAAAACTCCGCGCTCGCCGCCGATGTCCTCGAAGGGGCGCTTCAAAACGCCTCGACCTGGAGCGGGGGCGAACTTGGCACGCTGATCCAATGGCTCGACAAACTGCCGCGACCGCTCATGTCCTCCAGACCCATGCTGACCCTGCACGCCTCGCGGGCGCTGTATCTGGCGGGGCGTGTTGAACTCTCCATTCAATTCCTGGATCAGGCGGAGGACGCCCTGCGGAAAAATCCCGCCTCGGCGTCGGACGTTGAGAGACAGCTGGCAATCGTGTCCACGTACCGCGCTTCCCTCGCCGCCTTTCGCGGGGATCTGCAGGCTGCATTCGAATTGGCGCGCCGCGCGTTGGATCAATTGCCGCAGGATGAGTGGCACGCCCGTGCCCGCGCCACCGATGCATTGGGATTGGCGCATGAACTCTCCGGAAACCTGGAGGAGGCAAGCCGCGCATTTTTGCGAGCCAGCGAATTGGCTCGAACTGCGGGCGTCTCCTACCTTGCGGTGAACGCCCTTTGTGAAGCGGCGCTCGCGCAGATCGGTCAGGGGAGGTTGAGCCAGGCAGCCCAAATCTGCCGACAGGCAATGCAACTCGACGACAACACGAGCATCCCGCCTCTCGGGTTGGCGTGGGCCATCCTGGCTGAGATCGCGCGCGAACGGAATGACCTGGCTGCTGCCGAGCGGTATTTGATGGATGGGATGAAACTCTCCCAACAGGGCGGTCTCACCGATGACCTGCGTTACGAGCTGCTGTTCCTGGCGCGGTTGAGACAGTCACAGGGCGATGTGGTGGCTGCCAGGGCGGCAGCCGGGCAGGCTGAGGCAATCACGCAAACCTTTGGGATTCGGCGTCTTTCCAATATTTCCGGCGCGCAGCAGGCACGGATACATCTAATGCAGGGCACGTCCGGTTGGGCCGACCAATGGGCGTTGGATTATGTGAAGTTCAGGGAATTGGAGAAGGTAGAATACGTTCAGGATTTTGAAGAGTTGACCCTGGCGCGCGTTTACCTGTCAAACCGGGAGTTTGAAAAAGCATCGAACCTCCTAGATCCTTTGCTCGATAAAGCGGTTGCGGCGGGCAGAAACCGCGCAGCATTGGAGGCGGCTCTCCTGCTCGCGCTTCTCCACCAGGCGCAGAACCAGACAGATCCAGCCGTGGAATGGCTGGAGAAGGCTCTGAAGCAGGCTGAACCGGAAGGGTTCCTCCGCATTTTTCTTGATGAAGGTTCATGGCTGGAAAAACTACTGCCGGGCGCGCGTCATGCCGCCCCGGATCTTGCCGACCGGCTGATGCAGATATTTTCCGAAAGGGCGGGGAATGCAAATCAAGGAAGGTCGCATTCTTTCAACGAAAAATTGATCGCGCCCTTGAGCGAACAGGAACTCCGGGTGTTGAGGCTCGTTGCGGCCGGAAAATCCAACGCTCAGATCGCCGCCGAACTGGTCATCAGCGTTGGGACCGCCAAATGGCATGTCCATAATATCCTACAAAAGCTGGATGTGGGGACTCGCGCCCAGGCGATTGCTCGCGCCCGGGAGCTGGGAATTTAATTCCGTCCCGAACAAACAGCCGCCGCGTAAGCGGTTTTTTTATTTAACCTATCCAGCAAACCTATCCTTCGATAGGGGACAACCACGGCTGTTGACGCTACACTGTATGCGACTTCGAACAAGGAAAGGATTTGCCTGTGAACACAAAATTTATGAATCTACTGCTGATTCTGGGGACGGCATGTTTTCTAATTGGCGCCCCTGTCTCTCTTTTGGGGCTTTTAGAAACGCCGCTGAATTTTATCCTGCCTGCTTTGGGACTTATTTTGATCGGCGCCGGCGCCGCCGGCAGGCGTAAGCCGATAAGGAAGGTGCAATGAACCACAGCGACCGCTTCATCAACTATCAGATCCGGATTGAAGGATTTGTCCGCCCGGCCCGGTTTGATGGTTTCACTGTCACAAACCTCCCTGAAGGCGAGACTCTTATTCGCGGCATCATGGATCAATCCGCGTTGCACGGTGTCTTGAATCGCATCCGTGATTTGGGGCTGGTACTCCTCTCTGTTCAGAGCCTCCCCAACGAGAAAGGAAATTCTCATGAATAAGTCAAAGAAACGAGGCTGTATGACCCTCCTGCTGATACCCGTCATCCTGCTGGTTGCGTTTACGTTGTATTCCCAATGGACGGCTCATACGCCTGCCATTGCAGGAGCCGACGGCAAACCGCTGCCCAACAGTATCGCCTCCCTGGAGAAAGTGGAATTGGGCGGCGTGAAGCAATGGCTCATCATCCGCGGACAGGACGTGGACAAACCCGTGCTCTTGTTCCTCTCCGGCGGGCCGGGCGCCAGCGAAGCCGCCCGCGTGCTGCGCTTCAACCAGGAGCTGGAGAAACATTTCGTCGTCGTCATCTGGGAACAGCGTGGCTGCGGAAAATCCTACCCGGCGCGTGATGACCTCACCGTGGAACGCTACACCTCCGACGTAATCGAACTGACCGGGATGCTGCGTGAGCGTTTCGATGAACAAAAAATTTATCTGGTGGGCCACTCCTGGGGCACGATCATCGGGTTGCTCGCCGCTCAGGAACGTCCCGACTTATATCACGCCTATGTGGGCGCGGCACAGATGGTAAACGTGCTCAAAACAGATCGGATGATCTACGACCTGGTGCTGGAACATTCGCGCCAAACCGGCGATGCAGACTTTGTGCGTACGCTCGAAACGCAAGGTCCGCCGCCCTACCTCGGAAAGAGCCCCATCGGGCCCTACGCCAAACTGTTCGGGCGCGAGTATCAGCTCTTCGAAGCGCCCAACATCCGGGATGAGACCTATCGCCGCGAAGGGGATGCCATTCTGCTCATGCTCAAGCAGCCCGAATACGGCTGGCTCGACCGGATCTATTATCTGCTTGGGCTGATGATCACCTTCAACACGGTCTACCCGCAGTTGCAGGAACTGGACTTTCGCGTGGACGCCGCCCGCCTCGACCTGCCAGTCTACATTGTGCTGGGGCGGCATGATATGAACAACCCATCGCCGCTTCCTGAGGAATACTTCAACCTGCTCGAAGCGCCTGCGAAGAAATTGGTCTTCTTCGAAAACTCAGGACACGGCATGATCTGGGAGAAGGCCGGGCTGTTTCACCGCCTGATGGTGGACACCGTCCTGGCTGAAACGTATCCGCGCTGAACCAAAGAGCCTGGTCAGATGACCAGTCACAGACTGGCTTAAAGCACAGCCTCGAAACTCATCAACAAGCAGATGCGCTCGAAGGACGTTTTCTGTAAACTATAATCATAAATGCTGTCGTTATTCATAAAGGAAAAACCATGATCAATCCATTTTCACAATACATGAAAAGGGCGAACTTCATTTTACGCTTCCTGCTGTTTGGCCTGCTCCTATTTCTCCTTGCTGGCTGCGCCTCGCAATCGTCAAGCGTGCCGATGAATTACCGCTGGGCAAGCGTCGAGGGCGGTCAGATTCAGGAGACTCAGGCGGGCGAACAGTTTTACTTCGGTATTCCGGTGGACGAAGGCATGATCGCCGAAGGCGCGCCGGTTTCCATCAAGATCAGCGGCGACGTCATCAGCGGCTGGCTGCGCTTCGAGCTGCGCGCCCCCGACGGCGAATCAGTGTGGGACTCAGGGACGATTAACCCGGGCGATTTCTCCGTCAGTACGAAGTATCCCCTGCCTGCTGGTCAGGTCGGGGACTATACACTGGGCCTGGTCTACGGAGCGAACACCAGCGCGACGTACAATCTGGGCTGGCGGGCATTCAAACTGGGGCCGATCATCCTGCTGCCCGGACTTGGGATGATCGCGGTGGGGCTGGCGTTTATCGCCTACGTTGCGCGGAAGCGGTTGACAGGCTGGCGCTATCTGGGGCTGGGGGCGCTGTTCTGGGCGCTGACCGTGGCAATCAAATTCGCCGTCGCCATTCCGCTCAACCCGCTCCTCTTCCGCGTGCTGGGGGCCGACAGCGAACATCTCTTCGCGCCCGGTAACCTGGCCGCCTATCTGTACATCGGCGCGTTAACCGGCATTTTCGAGGTCGGGCTGACCTGGCTCATCCTGGCTCGAGTGCGTTGGGGACGGGCAGCGTGGAATCAGGCGCTGGTTTTTGGCGTCGGCTTCGGCGTTGTCGAAGCGCTGTTGCTCGGCCTGATGGGGATAACCCCGGCGCTGGTCGCGTATCTCGCTCCAGATGCGTTGCCGGTTTCCGTGCTGGGCGAACTGTCTCGCAACGCCTCGTTCGTCATGGGGCTGGCGCCGGTCGTCGAACGGCTGGCGGTCGTCTTCGCTCACATCTTCGCCTGCGTGCTGATTTTCTACGCCATCGCTGTTGGCGAGATCAAATGGGGCTGGCTGGCTATCCTCTACAAAACTGTGCTGGATGCAGTCGCAGGATTCGCAAACTTCTGGGGAGTGGGCGCCCCGGTCAAGATCTGGACACTGGAGGCGGTCATCCTCGTCCTCGGCCTGATCGGGCTGTGGGGCACATGGCAAATTGCCCAGCGCTACCCGAGGCTGCCGTCTGAAAGGGAAGTCGGCCAATAGGCCAGCCAGATGATCAAGCGTTTGTCCCTGGTGAACGAATCAGACTTGGCCTTCAGCATAGGAGAAGAATGAAAAGACGCGCTTTTCGCCGCTTTGGCCTGACCCTGGTATTGATTTTGCTTGTAGCGACACCCTTCGTGTTGTTCCCGCCCTATCATCCACTACCCGCGACGGGACCCCACGCAGTCGCCACGGCGCGCCACACCTATACCGACGAAAGCCGTGTTGAGCAGTTCTCGGATGAGAAGGAGAATCGCAGGGTCAATGTGACGTTTTGGTATCCGAAAGATCGAAGCGGAAAGGAAACCTATCCATTGATCGTGTTCTCGCACGGCGGACTGGGCACAGAGACGAGCAACGAGTCCCTGTTCCTCGAATTGGCGAGCCACGGCTATGTGGTTGCCTCCATCGGACATCCATACCATGCCTTATGGACGAGAGGCGAAGATGGGCGCATAACGTTTGTGAGCCGGGAATATTTCAACGAACTCCAGCGCGAAGACGCCAAGACCGACAAACGGCAGAGTTACCGCTATTACCAGAAATGGATGGCGACGCGCACGGGCGACATCAATTTTGTGATCGATACCATCCTGGCAAAAGCTGCGGGCGGCGCAGGCGGCGTCTATGCGCTGGTGGATGGCGCCAGGATCGGCGTGATGGGGCATTCGCTGGGCGGCTCGGCGGCGCTGGCGATGCCGCGACAACGCGCGGACATCGCCGCGGTGGTCGCGCTCGAAGCGCCCTTCCTGTATGACATCGTCGGCGTGGAAGATGATGAATTCGTCTGGCTCGATGCCGTGTACCCCCTGCCGGTCCTGAACATCTACTCCGACAGCTCCTGGAGCCATCTCGCCGAATGGTCTCAATATGCCAGGAATCATGAATTGCTTGCGAGCGCCCCGCCAACCGCCGTCAGCCTGCACCTGCCGGGCGCCGGGCACTTCTCCCTGACCGACCTGGCGCTGGTCAGTCCGCTGCTGACGAGATTCCTGGAGGGCGGGCCAGCCAAGCATGACCGCGAGGAGTACCTGCGGACAGTCAACCAGGCCTGTCTCCAATTCTTCGACCGCTATTTGAAGGACAAGGGCAATTCATAAGCTACGGCCTTTACCAAGACCGCCTCGGCCGGTGGAGAAAAACCTCATGAACACAAAGAAGTCGAAAAGGAAAATCCTGATACTCGCAATCCTTTCACTCTCTATGATCTGCATTGCCCTTCTGCTGATCGCGCCGCGTTACGGAAATCTTTCGATCAATCTGCCGCTGGAACACAAACCTGTTTTCGACAGGGATATCAGCGCTTATCCAGGCCGGCTCCATGTCGAAGGTAATCGATTGATGAATGAAGATGGACAGGTGGTGACCTTGCGTGGACTCATGCCTGCCGATCCGGCGACGCTGAGGCGCAAGGGACAGTTCAATCGCCTCTTCTTCGACAGGATGGCCGCTTCCGGCGCCAATGTCATGCGCATCCCCGTCCACCCCGAACGCTGGGAACATGATCCTGATTACCTGTGGCGTTATCTCGACCCCGCGGTCTCGTGGAACGGCGAGAACGGCGTTTACACCATCATTGACCTGCATTTCATCGGAGATATCGGGAGGGATCGCGGCCCGCAAATGCCCGATATCAGCATCTCCAGTCGAGATTTTGCCCTGGATTTCTGGCGGAAGGTGGCATCCTACTTCAAGGACACCCCGCACGTTATCTTTGAGATATTCAACGAACCGGCAGGCATCTCCGCTTCAGCATGGCGGACAGATGCCCAGGTCCTGGTGGATGCCATCCGCTCCGCGGGCGCGGACCAATTGGTCATAGTCGGGGGCGTCGAATATTCCCGCGACTTGTCCTGGGTGCTGGAAGAACCGATCAGGGGTGAAAATATCGCCTATGCTGCGCACATCTACCCGGCGCACAGCAGATATTCATGGGATCGCTGGTTTGGAGATATCGCTGAAAAATATCCGGTGGTGGTGACTGAATGGGGCTGGATGGCGACCGATCCAAGCGGCGAGCAGTCCTATCTGGTCGGCAGCCAAAAGGCTTATGGCGAGCCGTTCGTGGGCTACCTCGACCCGCGCGGGATCAGTTGGGTGGCATGCTGGTACGATGACGAATGGAAACCGGCTATGTTCACCGAAGACTTCAATGAGTTGACGCCGTTTGGCGCATTCATCCTGCAACAACTCTCCGCGCCTTCCCGTTCAGGCGGAGAGTAAAGCCTTCTCTTGATCCTTCTGTCAATCTGCATGAAACCAAGAAGAGTACACCATGAACCTAAACGAATGCCAACGGGAAATGCGAACCGCCTTCCTGGGCGGTTTCGCCGGGCAAATGGTTTCCGGCGTCATTTGGCTGGCGGCTTCAGGCATTAGTCTGTGGGGGGCGCCGCGTTACGGCATGGCGACGCTCTTCTTTGGCAGCATGTTGATTTTCCCGCTCACACAACTAACGGTGCGGCTGGCGGGACGCCCCGGAAAAGTCAGCGCCAACAATGGACTGTGGCAACTGGGTTCCCAGACCGCATTCACCGTGCCGCTTAATTTCCTGCTGGTCGGCGCGGCGACGCTCTACCGCGAAACCTGGTTCTTTCCCGCGGCCATGATCGTGGTCGGCGCGCATTACCTGCCCTTCATGACCCTGTACGGCATGAGAATGTTCGGGCTGTTGGCGGGTTTGTTGGTTCTGGGCGGAGCAGGGCTGGCCTTTATGGACCGGCCGTCTTCAGCCTGGGGAGCTGGCTTACGGCTGTCGCCCTGATTGCCTTTGCTTTTCTCGGCAGGTATCTTGTTCTACAGGAGGAAAAACGCAATGTATCCCATCCTTGAACACGACTTCGCATCGGAGGCAAAGATCGAACCGTCCCGCGTCATCAAGCCGCGCGACGTGCCCGAACATTGCGTCATTTCATTCTTTCGGGAAGTGAACGAAACAATCGTCGCCGAGAAGCGGGGGGAAGTTGTCGTCCCGAACCGTTGGGAGGATGGCGGACATCCCATCTATGAGATCGAGCATCTGGGCAAGCGGCTCGCGTTCTTTCATCCCGGCGTGGGCGCGCCGTTGGCTGCCGGGCTTCTCGAGGAAGCCATCGCTTTCGGTTGCAGGAAGTTCGTCGTCTGCGGCGGCTGCGGGGCGCTGGACAAAAGTCTCACGGTCGGCAAACTCATCCTGGTCGAGAGCGCGGTGCGGGACGAAGGCGTATCCTATCACTACATCCAACCCGGGCGCGAGATCAAGACGCAGCCGCGGGCGCTGAACGCGCTCCGATCCACATTGACCCGGCGCGGCATCCCCTTTGTGAGCGGCAAGACCTGGACCACCGATGCCCCCTACCGTGAAACTCAGTCCATGATTGATGCCCGCCGCGCGGAGGGCTGCCTGACCGTCGAAATGGAAGCGGCCAGCCTGCTGGCGGTGGCGCAATTCAGGGATGTACTGTTGGGGCAGATCCTGTATTCAGGCGATGACCTGAGCGGCGACTCATGGGATACGCGCGGTTGGCAATCGCGCCGTGAGGTGCGCGAGAGCCTGTTCTGGCTGGCGGCCGACGCCTGCCTGGAGATGTGACCATGAAGAACAGGTACTCCACCCTGCTCCTGCTCATTTTGGCTATTCTAGCGATATTCGCCATACGCGCTTTCCTGGCGGAGAGAATCGCCATGCCGCGCACCTTTGAAGTATTCGATACGCTGACCGTCGTCGGCGCGCTGGTGGTAGTATTGAAAGATCGTCGCTATTTGCGGCGGGGCGATTGGCTCGTTGCGTTGATATTGGGCGCGGTAATCGGCATCGGAATGCTGTTCGCCACGCTCTTCTCGCCCTACCCGTTCCTGGGGCTGGTCAAAAGCGCGCCGGGGCAGGCCCTGCTGCGCGGGCTCTTTACCGCCCTGGCCATCTTGGGCGGATTGGCAATCATGCGCCAGGGTGGCCCGGTGCATTTCTCCATTGCGAACGGGGATTGGCGAAGCGCGGGCCGAGGCGCGCTCCTCGGCTTGACCGTTGGGCTGCCGCTGGCGATCCTGAATGTTTTTGCGCTGTGGTTGACGCAAGGACAGTCATTTGATTGGCAGCATCCCTTGGCTGCCCTGCTGGACGCGCTGCAACCCGCGGTCGTCGAGGAAGTAATCCACCGCTTCGCCCTGTGGGGGCTGTTGTGGCTGCTGCTGCAAAGATCATCGCTTGAACAGGCGGCCTGGCTGGCGGGGTTGCTCGCGATGTTGGCGCATACCTACTCGCATTTTGACGACCTTTTCCTGCAATCGCCGTTGACCGCCTTGGGCATGGGGGCGATACTGGCAATCTTCTGGGGTTTGCCCCCGCTCATCCTGGCACGGCACCGCGGTCTCGAATCGGCGATGGCATTTCACTGGCTCCAGGATGCCCTTCGTTTTCTGGCGGGGTTTTGATTTGTCGGTGCAGACTCGCTCCTGGTCTTTTAAGAGCCGCGATAATAAGCCATCCGGCAGAAACTAGATTCCGCCGGAGTCGATCCGCACTGTTATCAATGCAGCGGTAAAAGCAAGATGACGGCGCATCCGGGCACGACCGGATATTGCGAGTTGAGTTTGGCGTATCCCCCAGCCGCGTCGCTGCTTGCAATAGAACGCCAGGAGTAATCGGTTGTTTTCTAACGTGCTAAGTCGCCAAAATTTATATGATTTATGTCATTTGTTCCACTTAATAAATTTTAGTAGAATGGTCATCGTCGCTTCATAAATCTTTCCTTGAGCCGCATATTTCATTTTTCCCAGCCATGATTATCGCATATTTTTTTAACGGGCTTTGCTTTGGAGGCTTGGGACTGGCGGCATATTTACAAATCCGCCAGGGGGGTGACTTCGCGCTCAAGAAACAGCTTCCGTGGCTGGCCTCCTTTGGTTTCGTCAGCGCCGTTACCAGTTGGGTGGATATGTTTCTCTCCAGCAACAGCGTAGACGAATATGCTCAAATTTTGATCTTCGCCCGGATAATACTCCAACCGATAAGCGGACTCCTGCTTCTAATCTTCGGTTGGCGCGTCCTTCGGGATTTAACGCCTCTCCCCGCCTGGACGGTTTTCATCCCCGGCGTCATGATCGTTCCCATTTCATACGTTATCGCGTATGCCGCGACCACGTTCATCACCCCTTCGCCTATTGAAATTCCAATTGATATTTGGTCTCGATATTTACTTTATCTGCCCGGCAGTATCATGGCAGGAGTCGGCTTTTTGCGTCAGTAGGATGTTCAACGCAAGCTTGGTATGTTCGACGTGGCCGGCTTGATGCTCGGCACCGGTCTGGCGTTTCTCTTCGAGGCTTTCGTGATCGGCCTGGTCGTGCCCGCCGCGCCTTATGGGCCGGCTTCCTACTACAATTATGATCGCGTGATCACCAATGCTTTTTACGGAGAGTCTCTGACTACCGCCAACAGCACGATTTCGTGGCTCGATTATCAAAGCGTGCTAAACGCAACAGGCGTCCCGATTCAATTTTGGCGGATGTTATCGGCAGTTATCCTGACGTTTTTCATGATACGGGGATTGGGCGTATTCGAGGCAATCCGCAAACGTCAGTTGGAAGAATTGCAAAATGAACGGGATCAAGCTCAACGGTCCGCGTTCGAAGCGCAGATCGCAGCGCGGCAAACGGCTGAAAATTGGACGGATGTCCTTGTCAGCATTAATCGCCGAATCACAGAATTGGAGGATATGGATAAGATCCTCCTGTTTATCGTAAAAAAGGCGCGGGCGTTATTGCAATCCGACTTTACCGGGCTGGCCTTGTTTGACGATTCCTATTCAACGCTGAACTTGAAATATATTTCCACCGAAAATAAAAACGAATTCATCGCCGAGCCCGTCGCAATTCAAAACGAATTAATTCTGGAAACAGTTCGGGCGGCGCGGCCTCGCCGTTCGCTCGAAACAAACGCATTGACATCCCCGGAATATTTCGATTTTGGTTTACAGGAAGGAATACGAGCGATGGCGATCGTCCCTCTTGCGCTGGATAATCGCCCGGTGGGCGGAATTTGGACGGCGCGTTGCGAATCGAAACCATATTCCGACACCGACTTGATCTGGCTGGAATGTATGGCCGATCAGGTGGCAATCGCCATTCAGCATGGTTTAATGACCTCGCACCTGCAATCGTATTCGATCGCGGAAGAACGGGCGCGCATTGCGCGGGAAATGCACGACGGTTTGGCGCAAGTGCTGGGCTATTTAAATATAGAAGTACAAACGCTGGGCGCTTTGCTCAAACAGGGACGCAAAGAGGCGCTTGAAGCCGAACTGAATCAAATGCGTGAAGCGGTGCGCACGGCTAACGCGGACGTGCGCGAAAACATCCTGAGTTTGCGGACGACATTGGCGAATGAAAAGGGCCTGGCCTCGGCCATGGATGAATATCTACAAGAGTTCAGCATCCAGACGGGAATCGAAACCGAGTTCCGAAACGAGGTCGAAGGCGAATTAAATCTGGCGTCGTTGGCAGAGGTCCAACTGGTCTGTATTTTACAGGAAGCATTAGCCAATGTCCGTAAACACGCGAAAGCCACCCTGGTGACCGTATCTATTTCCAGAAAAAGCATAAACGAGAATGAGAGCGTTTTTGTGTCGGTGAAAGATAACGGGCTCGGTTTTCTTGAACGAAATTCAAAGCGCAGTTTTGGACTTCAAACCATGAAGGAACGCGCTGCCAGCGTCCACGGCGTTTTGCGGATCCATTCGCTCCCCGGTGAAGGGACGACCGTCGAGTATTCCTTCCCGTGTCTGTCGCGCGGTAAACTGGAAAGGAGCCCGCGCTTCCTGCAGGAAACCGGGTTGCAAGCGAACGTTCCGGGAGCAGTATCGAAATGAACGTAAGAGAATGGGCCTTGCCGGTTTATACGATCCTGATGCAACTTTCGGTCGGGACTCTGCTGATGCTGTGGATTGTGCGCGAAGTTCACCTCCGCCAATTCGCCGAGGCTGAGATCAACCGAATCGTGAAATTTCCAGTCACAATCATTTTTATCACCGCTTGCCTAGCAATGGCCGGCTCCCATTTTCATTTGAGCAAGCCGTTACATTCCTACCAGGCTGTGCTGAATTTTCGCACATCCTGGTTAAGTCGCGAGATCGTATTTACAGTATTCTTTTTTTTAACGCTACTAAGTCTGTTAGCGTTACACTGGCTGCAAAACGACAAAACAAAGTTAAAAACCCTGTTAGGCTGGATCGCCGTTCTATTCGGCTTCGCGCTCGTGTTCTGCATGGCGCATATTTACCTGCTTCCCGCCCAACCTGCCTGGAATTCGCCATTTACAATCTTGTCGTTCTTTTTGACGATGCTTCTCCTCGGCAACATCGCTCTTCCTGCAATGTTGCTGGTTGATTTTTCATTCTCGAACGTATTGACGCTGGAACGCTTCGATCAACAATATCTTTTAATTCGCCGCGTTTTGATTTGGTCAACGACCGCGGGCGCTCTTATATGGCTCATGGCAGTCGCCTTGAATTTCTACCAAACCTTGATGCTTCGCTTGGGAGATCGCTGGACTCAAACTAGCTTTGAACTTCTGACGAATCTATATCGCCCCTTGCTAGTCTTGAGGCTGGCCCTGCCGCTTTTGGGAATTGCTATATTAGCCATTTCAGTTTTCAGCGCCGTCAGGCGAAATCGAGCTATCCAGGAATTAATGGTTCCGATCTATGCTTCGTGTATTTTCGTGATTGTTGGAGAGATCCTTGGCCGGTTTCTCTTTTACGCGACGCACATCCGTATCGGCGTCTAGAAAAGATTTGGAGTTGAACATGTCTATTCGAGTTTTGCTTGCAGACGATCACAAACTATTCCGCCAAGGGATGATCAGCCTGATGCGTACGCGTGAAGACTTGGTCGAGGTCGTGGGAGAGGCGGAAACGGGCGAAGAAGCGATTCAACTGACCGAAAAATTGAGTCCCGACGTGGTCCTCATGGATATTTATATGTCGCAAATGGATGGGTTGCAGGCAGCCAAAGAAATACGGACTCGTTTTCCCAAAGTGGCGATTGTCATGTTAACTTCCTCCGAGCGCGACGGACACCTGTACGAAGCCGTACGTCTGGGGGTGGCCGGCTATTTACTTAAGAGTCTGGACGCGGATGAATTGTTCGAATTGCTGGAAGGGGTGACGCGCGGCGAGGCAGCCATGACGCGTTCGATGGCTATGCGGCTTCTAAAGGGCGTGGCAGACCGTATGGTTGACGGCGAGAGCGGGGAAGAAGCGCTCTCGGAGAAAGAACTGTTGGTTCTGCGGTTTGTCGCCAGCGGCGCCAGTAACGCCGAGATAGCGGAGAGCCTTTCGATCTCCATCAACACGGTCAAGAGTCACTTGAAAAATATTTTGGAGAAACTCCAACTTGCTAATCGAACACAAGCCGCCACTTATGCTTTGAAGCATGGCCTGGTTTTGCCGAGGGAAAATTAGCGGGGCGCGGCTGATGGCAAATTAATCCTTTTGCAACCACATTTTATTCATATTTGAATCACCCTTTGGGGTGAGGCTAATTTGCTTCGCAGGAGGGATGAAGAGATGGAGGTTATAGGATATTCTAATAGTGAAAATCGGCACAAGAATATCTAAATCCATCTTTTATCAGGAGAATGCCTAGTGACGAATCCTAATCATAAATTTCAAATTCCCTTCAAGCCAGAAAATCCGGCTCTGCAAGAGTAAAAAATTCACCTCATCTTATTTCGGAGGAACGTAATGAACGAAGGAAATTTCCTCACCAACACCTTGACCGATGTAGCGCTGACCCGCCGCAGTTTCCTCAAATGGAGCGCGGCTTTGGGTGGTACAGCCGCACTGGCCGGGGGACTAAATTTCGGTTTAAAGACCGTGGAGAAAGCGGCGGCAGCCAGCATTGAGGATGTAAAAACAGTTGCCTGCTACCATAACTGTGGCGGTCGTTGCGTACTTGGAGCTGTCGTGAAAGACGGTACAGTCGTACGGATTGTTGCAGATCCCACAGAGGAAAAGGACCCAATCACAAATCCACGAGCTATTCCTTGTCAGCGAGGTCGCGCACAAATTCGTCGTGTTTACGCGCCGGATCGGCTTAAGTATCCCATGAAACGCGTGGGCAAACGCGGCGAAGGAAAATTCGAACGGATCAGTTGGGATGAAGCCCTCGATATGATTGCCAGCGAATTGCAGCGAATCAAAAAACAATATGGGCAGGAATCCATCTTCTTCATGCAAGGCTTAGGTGAAATGTGGACTGGGCCTGAAGGCCGATCCCCCATTACTCGCTTGCTGAGGTTATTTGGCGGCCATGTTGAGTTTTACAACAACTATAGCTTCGCCGCATTTCAAGCGGCCATGCCCTTTATTACAGGTGGAAGTCGCGCCAATTGCGGCAACTATGTGAATGACATCCTCAATTCTAAACTGGTTGTCTTGTTCGGCGATAACTCCTGTGTGACGCGGGCGGGCGGCGACAATGCTGGCTACTACTACGTTAAGGCAAAAGAACATGGTGTGAAGTTCATCGTTATCGACCCTGTATACACTGACACAGCCATCGCCACTGCTGCAGATTGGGTTCCGATCAATGGCGGTACAGATGTTGCCTTGATTGCGGCCATGGCCTATGTCATGGTTAAAGAAAATCTTTACGATAAAGAATTCATGGCTAAGTATGCAGTTGGGTTCGATGAAGACACCCTGCCTGAAGGCGCTCCTGCCAATTCCTCTTACATGGCTTATCTTATGGGAACTGGCTATGATAAGATACCCAAAACCCCAGAATGGGCGGCGCCAATTACAGGTATCCCTGCCGAACGTATCGTTCAATTGGCTCGCCAGATTGCAACCACCAAACCTTGCGCGATGTTCCAGGGTTGGGGGATTCAGCGACGCGCTTATGGCGAACAGGCGGTTCGAGCCGTTCCGACACTAGCGGCCATGACCGGCAATTTCGGAATTAAAGGCGGTAGCCCAGGATTGCGTCCAACAATAATGCCGTTCAAAATGGGCGGCTTCCCCCTTCCTAAGAATCCAGTAACGGCATCCATTCCACTCTACTTGTGGACGGATTACATCTTCCGCGGCAAAGAGATGACGAACGGAGCACGAGACAAGATCAAAGGAGCCGAAAAACTAGGCGCCAACATGAAGTTTATGTGGAATCACGCCGGCAACACCGTATTAAATCAACATGCAAACATCAACCGCACAAAGAAGCTCCTTGAAGACGATACGATGCTTGAAATGCTGGTCTCTTACGAAGTTGCGATGACTCCAACAGCTAAGTTCTCCGACATTCTTCTGCCAGCAACAACAGGTTTTGAAGTTGAATCCATCATTACTGGCGAAGGCCATGCAGAAAAAGGCGGTCGCCAGTTCGCGCTCTTCAATCATCAAGTAATTGAGCCGATGTACGAGAGCAAGAATACTCTATGGGTGATGGAACAGCTAGCCGATCGTTTAGGGATTGGCGAGGAATTCCGTGACGGCCACATGACGCGGGATGATTGGATGCGGGATATGATTAAAGTTTCGCAAGAAGCTTATCCAGACTTTCCATCTCTCGAGAAATTCAAAGAAATGGGCGTGTACAAGATCACAGCCGATAAGGTCATGGTTGCATTCGCCGCCTTCCGCGAAGATCCAGTCGCTAACCCGCTTGAAACCGAGACAGGCAAAATCGAGGTTTATTCCCCCGGTTTAGTCCGATTCAATGAGCCGGATGAAATCCCCGCGATTCCTCTCTACATCCCGGAGTGGGAAGGCGTGAATGATCCATTGCGAAAGACGTTCCCGCTCCAGATGTCCGGATACCACGCCCCTCAGCGCTCCCATTCGACTTTTGACAACACCGACTATCTTAGAGAGGCGCTTCCTCAGATGTTCTGGATTAATCCATTGGATGCGGAATCTCGAGGAATCCAAAACGGAGATCAAGTCAAGGTCTTCAATGATCGCGGCGCTACCTTTGTTCGAGCCTATGTGACTAACCGCGTTCGTCCTGGCGCAGCATGTCTGGCACAGGGAGCCTGGTACACTCCCGATCAAAATGGGATGGATACGAACGGCTCCATAAACATGCTGACTAATGAGCATCCGACGCCGCTGGCGAAAGGAACGACTCAGCACACTACCCTTGTACAGGTTGAGAAGGCCTGATAGGAGATTCAATATGGCTAAACAACTTGGTTTCTACGTTAATTTGGCGAATTGTATTGGCTGTAAGGCATGTGAGATCGCCTGTAAAGACCGCAAAGGACTTCCGGCCGGAGTACGCTGGCGCCGTGTATATGAATATAGCGGAGGTGAGTGGATTGCTAGCGGTAACCAGCATGTTCCAAGCGACGTCTTCAGCTACTATGTTTCAACAGCCTGCATGCACTGCGAAAAACCGATTTGCGTAGAGGTCTGCCCGACCTCTGCCATTCGGAAGCGTGACGATGGGATTGTTGTGCTCAACTCCGATAATTGCATTGGCTGTCGCTATTGCTCATGGGCTTGCCCCTATGGCGCTCCGCAATTCAACGAAGAAGCGGGCGTCATGACAAAGTGTGACTTCTGTGTTGAACTCCAGGAGAGAGGCGAGAAGCCCGCCTGTGTAGATGCATGTCCTATGCGGGCGCTTGAGTATGGCGATATCGAAGAACTAAAGGCTAAACATGGCGGGTTAACTGCCGTGGCGCCAATGCCCGATCCATCTCTAACTAATCCAGCCATTGTGTATGGCCCTCACAAAGACGTGAAATCGGCGCACTACCGTGGTGGACAACTAAAGAATATAGACTGAGAGGAGTCTTAAAATGGTTACTCGTGAATGGGCTCTGCTCATATTTACCATCCTAGGACAGATGGCCTCCGGCGCTCTGCTAACGCTGATGCTTATCCGCGCGTTCGCTATTCGTAAGACAAACGTGCAACAAGCAAATCGCTTGACGGATGGTCCGTTATTTATTGTGGTTCCGATCATGGCGCTCGCTTTGCTGGCATCTCTGTTCCATCTTGGTAATCTTATCAATATTACGAAGGCAGTGCCGAACCTGGGCACCTCATGGCTCAGCCGTGAAGTGATCGTTGCAGTTGTCTTCGTAGTTCTGGCAGCGCTTTACACCTTCCTGCAATGGCGTAAGCTATCTACCGAACTGATCCGAGCGACAATCGGTTGGATCGCCGCCTTGGTTGGACAGTTCCAGACCATTGCCATGATTATGGTGTATATGATCCGAACACAACCCGCCTGGAATACATTTGCCACACCGATTACCTTTCTGGTTACCTCGTTTTTGCTCGGCGTGCTGGTAGTTGCTGCAGCATTGGTGGCTACTCGTGCGATAGGCGACGAAACCCAAACCGACCTTCTACGCAGTACTCTCCGGGGTATTGCAATTACTTCCATTGCCTTAGTAGGAGTTGAGTTTGTAGTGTTGCCTATTTATGTTCTTTACCTGTCTACACAGGGCGCGTCAGCCCTTCAGACAATGAGTTCCATGTTCGGGACATACACAGCAGTTCTCGTACTACGACTCCTGCTGGTTTTTGTAGGTGGCGGGGTGTTAGGTGCCTACTTGTATGAGAATGCAGCCAATGGGAAAGAGAGGAACTTAGCTTTGCTGGTCTACAGCGCCTTCATACTGGTGTTGATTGCTGAAGCAATGGGGCGGTTCCTTTTTTACGCAACCCATTATTCCATCGGGTTGTAGGCCGCTACCTGACAACAGGGGCAGGAGGATTCCTGCCCCTGTTTTTAATAGGAGTCTTCATGACACTTAAGTCAGCATCTTTATTCATTGTAGCGCTTCTCTTTGCTCTAATTTTCCCTGTATTGCCAGTTGCGTCACAGTCTGCTGGGGAGGATGGTGTCCAAATTATTTCACTTTCAGAAAGCGGACACGACATTGCAAATGCAGTTCTGTTTTCACACGATGGCAAACGGATTGTTGTGGGGACTTCTTCAGGAATTTCCATTTTTGATTCGAAATCCTTATTTCGCGAACGATTTATTGAAACAGGAACATGGGTACGCAGCATTACGCTCTCATCAGACGAACAAACTCTTGCCGCCGGCCTTTTCGACAACACAGTCCGCCTATGGAATTTTTCCGATGGCAGAGAAATATCTGTTTTACGCGGACATACTAATTGGGTACGAAGTGTAGCTTTCTCACCAAATGGGCGTCTGCTCGCGACTGCCGGCGACGATGATACAGTGCTTCTTTGGGATACATCTACTCACTCTATTAAGCGCGTAATCACACAAGTCATCGGAGCGCGTGTTCTAGCCTTTTCTCCCGATGGGCAAGAACTCGCGATCGGATTGCAAGATTCAACAATCAAGTTGATTAAGGCTTCAGATGGCAGTTTAACAAAAACGCTTGTTGGGCATACCGATTGGGTTCGAAGCCTCGTGTTTTCTCCGGATGGCGCTACTCTGGCTTCTGGCGCATTTGACGCTACAATCATCTTATGGGATGTTTCCAACGGCCACTCAACTCATAAACTTACAGGCCATCAATCCAGCGTTTTAAGCCTTGCCTTTTCCCCTGATGGGATGACGCTGGCTTCCGGTTCGGTTGATAGTACTGTTAAGCTCTGGGATCCAAAAGACGGCAACCTCCTTCATACACTGATCGGTCATACAGACTTCGTTTACAGCGTGGGCTTCTCTCCGGACGGAAAAATATTGGCGTCTGGTTCAAGTGATAATACTGTTAGGTTATGGAACTTAACTCAACCGAGTCTAGTTACTACCCCGCTCACAAACACGCCAAGCGACTGCAGATCTTGCCATCATCCGCGCGGCCTTATCGCTCCGCCAAGAGTCATCCAGGTCAAATGTAACGCTTGCCATGCAGATGGAATCGGTTTAAATTTTTGTCCGACTTTTCCCTCTGCACAAATAGGCGCTCTGCCTGTTCAGTTTAGGAATAGCGATCTACCGACGGGCGTTCCCGTGGCAGGTGAAAATCTGGCGGTGATTATCAATTATCCAACGAATGGAGAAAGCTTATATTCTTCCAGTGCATACCGGGCTCCCTTATATGTTACGGGCTCGATTAAATCAGACATCGCCCCTACCCACGTAACCTTAGAACTTTCAGTTTTCTCTCGAGATGCCACAGAGCCTGTCTTTACTGTAACAGGTCATCCGTCTGAGACCGGCAGTTTCGAATATAAATTAACTCAAAATCATGATAAACCACTTCCTATTGATGTTGGGCCTGCGACCCAAGACTGCCTGATATGTCATGGTACTTTTCAAAATCAGAGCAATGGAGATTTACCGGAAGGCGAAGTACGATTACTCGTTCGCGCCACGACCCCAGATGGAAGAACTGCAACTGACGAACGTTGGCTCTATGTGGACACTAGTAAAAAGGTAATGATTGAAGTAAATGTAGTTGACAAAGATACACGTCAACCTATAGCGGGCCTTCCTGTACAAGCTTCCACGATTCTCTATCATTGGCGTGAGCGCTATGCTCATGAGAAAACCAATCTGCAGGGAGTGGCTTATCTCAATGTAGAAGTTCTCACTCAGGCGCCCACTGTTTATCAATTCACAATGCCAGATACAGTGCTAGACGGCTCTTATTATTCCGCGTTTCAACCCATTTCTATTTCCATACTGCCAGACGAAACACTTTTACCAGCTGTGACTATCGAAGTCCAATCTCGAGTCAGCCATGTCTTTGGGCATTTAACCGGCACGCTCCCAGCAGAGCTGTTGGATGTGTTGGCCATCCGGTTGCCAGACGGTGATTTTCATAGGATTCGAAGTTCTGGTGACTATTTTGAATTCCATGGACTAGCTAATGGCAAATACTTATTTACGCCTGATCCATTAACATTGTTATCCTTTGGTCTCTACTCTCAACCGGCCGCAGTAGATCTGAGCGTCGCTCCCGAGGCCCACCCTGAATTGGTTATCATGCCAAAAACCGGAATACGAATTAGCGGGAGATTGCTTGATCGTACTAATACTGCTAATATTCCGTTTGCCTGGATTGTGGCCAAGTCAGGCCAGGTCTATACACCTGATCCCGTCACTGGTGAATTCACTTTTTTCACCGACGGCTCCACTCGTCAATCCCTCACGGTACTTGCACCTGGATACTACAGCCAGACACAAATGGTGGAGCTGACAAGCAGAGCCGTAGACGGGCTTATTTTTTCGCTCGTGCGTCAATCGACAACCAAATCTTTGAACTGGGGTGAAGGAAAGATTATTATCCCATCAGATAGTGTTTATGAGTTCGTTCAGAATACGTTAAAAATAACTCGTGGCTGGGTTTGGGGCTATGACGGTAATAGCGCACAAACAATCGAAGTTGCAGGAAAGCAACTTGAACTAACCAATGGAACCTTTGCTCTTGAATATCTTCCCCCTGAAGGAGGTTGGTTATATGTTCTAACAGGCCAAGGTGTTATTCAGGCCGAAGGTCTCCCGGATATCCAAGTAAAGAGCGGAGAAATGGTCTTTCTTCAGAGTGGTGTAAATGCGCAACCCGTCTTGCTTGAGCCATCTGTCTTGGCAATTCTAAAAAACGTAGATCAACCGCCAATTTCTCCAACTTGGGAACCAGGACTTGGAACGCAGATTACAAATTGTCTAGCGCAATTTGGTATCGGATTCATGCAAATTATTACATTTATTACCTATCTTATAGTATTAGTCTTCCTTGTAATTATAATATATCGCACGATATACTGGTTAATAAAGGAACGTAAAAATTCCCGGAGTAATCGGAGATCGAATGTACAATAATACAATATCCGCCCTCGAACTTGAATCTTTGGCCAGCGAAGTAGTATTGCTGGGTTTTCTTGGAAAGGTCCTTTATACAGAGCCTAATCGAGAGTGGCTTCAACAATTAACCTCCAACCAAATATTTTCCGAGGCTCCCTTTGGGGCAGAGCAAGAGGAAATCCAACATGGGCTAGAATTATTACAAAATTGGAGTCTTGCTCACAAGAAAGGGATTTCTGATGATGAGTACGCCAATCTTAATTTGGATTATGCTCGTTTATTCATTGGATTAGAATCGACTCATCCGTCTCCTCCTTGGGGTTCTGTGTACTTGGATCGAGAACGCCTGGTTTTTCAGCAATCCACTCAACGCGTACGTGCGTGGTATCAGCGGTTTAACTTAGAACCCGAACAAATAAACAAAGAACCAGATGACCATATTGCGCTCGAGTTGATTTTTATGGCGCGCTTGGCCAAAATGGCGTTGGAAACTACTGACAAGCAGAAATATATCGAATATTTGACAGCCCAAAGAGATTTTCTGCATGAAAATCTCTTGCGTTGGGGACCATCTTGGGCAAAGCTTGTCAAACAACATGCACAAACCGACTTCTATCGTGGTATGGCGTATTTGGTTCATGGTACGCTATTGGCAATAGCAGATATGCTAAAAATCGCCATGCCCAAAGAGGTCGCCCTGTGAGTCTGCTGGATGCCGCCGAGCGCTTCGCGGCCATAGACCGTTCTGCAATCGTTCTGGATCCCGCCCGCTGCCTGCACTCGCTCGACCGCGCTTCGACCTGCGAAGCCTGTTTCCAAATTTGCCCGGCGGAGGCGATCGCGCCCGGCAAGCCGCCGTCGCTGGATGCGGACAAATGCGAGAGTTGTCTCGCCTGCCTCGTAGTTTGTCCGGTCGGCGCGTACAACGCCGACGACGCGGTCCGTCCTTTGCTCAATGCCGTCACGCGTCTGGAAGGCCAGACCCTCGAGTTGGTCTGCGCGAAAAATCCGCAGCCTGAAAAGGGGATATCCGAATCAGGCGTCGGGATTCGCGTCAAAGGCTGTTTGGCGGGATTGGGGACGGGGACCTATCTCGCGCTGGCCGCGTTGGGATTGGAGCGCGTCGTCGCGCGGACCGAGGCCTGCTCCGCTTGCGAGTGGGCGAATCTACGCCCGCAGATCGATTCGCAGATCGAACGCGCGGCGCGCGTTCTTGCGGGGTGGGATAAAGGCGAGACGGTTACGTCATCTTCCGCATCGGACGGATTAGTCGAACGGACAGTTTGGGACGCGGAGAATCCCCCGCTCTCGCGCCGCGACCTGTTTCGCATGATGGCGCGCCAGGGACAGGTGGCGATGGCGCGCGCCATGGAAAATGGCGAACATTCGATTGGGCGCAAACCGGGGCGCGATCGCGTGCGCGCGCTCGGCGCCGTCGCCCATTTGGACGCGCCGCAAACTGAGTCGAATGTAGATGTGACTCAACTTGATTTTGCTACAGTGACGATCGGCGAGGCCTGCACCGCCTGCGGCGCGTGCGGACGCGCCTGTCCCACCGAGGCGTTGAAATTCCAGAAAAGCGAAGACAACGCTTCTTTCGCATTGAAATTTTCCGCGCGCGATTGTATCGGCTGCGACCTATGCGTGCGCGTTTGCCTGCCCGCGGCAGTGAGCGTGGACCACGCGCCGACATTTGCCCAGGTCTTTGGAGAAGAACAAACGACGCTGCGCGAAGGCGAATTGGTCAAGTGCGAACGCTGCGGTTCATTAATGGCGAAACGCGGCGAAGCGCGTCTGTGCGACTTGTGCGAATATCGCCGCGCGCATCCGTTCGGGTCGGTGATGCCGCCCGGGTTTAACAGTAACCAATTCAAGGTCCCGGAGACGAGACAATGATTACCGAGATCAACGAAACCAATTTGAATTCCATCCGCAATCCCGTTTTCCGCTCGCAAGCCGAACGCTATGCGGAAATTTATCGAGACTTTATCGGACAAGTCCGGCAGTTGGGCATGGATTTTGCGGACGAAGATCGCAGTCAGCAGATACGCGAACATATTATGACATTGGGCAAAAAAGGCGCGGTCGTCCGCAACGACAGCAAAAGCGTGTACCTCAACAGTATTTCGCCGAGCTGCGTGGCTTGCCAGACGGCTGCAGGAAGTCACACATTCTTTGTTTCGTTGAAGTGCCATCGCAATTGCTTCTTCTGTTTCAATCCGAACCAGGAGGATTACGAACGCTTCCGCGGGAACGAACGCAACGTCTCAGCCGAACTAAAAGCGCTGCGCGCCAGCGGACAGCGCGTCCAGCATCTCGCGTTGACCGGGGGCGAACCCCTGCTCCACCGCGAGGAGACGATCCAATTCTTCCAACAGGCGCGGCAGGATTTCCCGAAAGCCTACACGCGCATCTATACCTGCGGCGACCATCTCGACCGCGCGACGCTGCAAGAATTCAAGGACGCGGGTCTGGACGAGATCCGCTTCAGCATCCGCGTCGAAGATACGGAAACCGCGCGCCGCCACACGTTCAGCCAGATCGCCCTGGCGCGCGAATACATCCCGCAGGTAATGGTCGAAATGCCAGTCCTGCCCGGCGCGTTCGAGGAGATGAAAGCCATCCTGCTGGAGCTCGACCGCCTCGGCGTGTTCGGGATCAACCTGCTCGAATTATGCTTCCCCTTCCACAACCTTGAAGAGTTCCGCCAACGCGGCTATCGCGTCAAAGCGCGGCCGTTCCGCGTGCTGTACAATTACTGGTACGCGGGCGGACTGCCGGTGGCCGGCAGCGAGGAGACTTGTCTCGACCTGATCGAATTTGCCCTCGAAGCGGGACTCAAGCTTGGCGTCCATTACTGCTCGCTGGAGAACAAACATACCGGGCAGATCTACCAGCAGGATACGCATCAAATCGACTCGGACACGCTGTATTTTTCCCAAAGGGATTACTTCCTGAAGTCGGCCAAGGTCTTTGGCGAGGACGCGGCGCGCGCCAAGGCCGTCTTCGATAAAAAAGGGTTCCGCCAGTATCGATTCGATCCCACTTCGCAGACGCTTGAATTTCACGCCAGTAAAGTGAAATGGCTGAGCGCGTTGGACGTGGAAGTGGGCATCTCGACCCAGGTTTTAGAAGAGCGCGAGGGCGAACTCTATTTGCGGGAACTTAAACTCGACCTGGCCGCCCCACAGGATTTTCGTCTCTCAGACATATAAGGAGTTACCATGCTTGGACTAGGCCCCACAGAACTGATTATCCTTCTCATCATCATCATTCTACTCTTCGGCGTAGGGCGCATCAGCAAGATCGCCAGCGAAATGGGCAGAGGCGTCCGCGAGTTCCGCGACGGGCTTGCCGGTAAAGCGGACGAATCCGCCGACGCCGAAACCGATTCCGAGAAAAAATAATGTCCGCGATCGGCGCCGGCCCTGAGACCGCCAGGAAACACAAACGCGATTGGGGCGGTTATCTGCGCGCCTTTGGCCGCGCGCACCGTAAAGCCAGCGACCAACTGGAGACCTCAAAGCCTTTGCTCCAGCATCTGGACGAACTGCGTCGCAGGCTCTTTAAAGCGTTCCTGGCTTTAATCGTTACCACAGCCATCAGTTTCGCCTTCGCGCGCCAGATCATTGACTATCTCTCCGGGCCTGTTGGGGGACCGCAAAAACTGGTTTCCATCGAGGTGACCGAGAACATCGCCATCTTCATGAAAGTCTCGCTCCTCGGCGGGTTCATTTTAGGAATGCCGTTTATCGTCTATCAGATGCTGGCCTTCATCATGCCGGGACTGAAAAAGAGCGAACAAAAGTGGACTCTGATCCTCGTCCCGATGGCGACGCTCCTCTTCGCCGGCGGCGCGGCTTTCACGTGGTTCGTGATGCTGCCCTCCGCCATCCCATTCCTGACCGGCTTCCTCGGAATCACCACGCAAGTGCGCCCCGAAAATTACTTCGACTTCATCACGCGCCTGATGTTCTGGATCGGCGTCTGCTTTGAATTGCCGCTGATCGTCATGTTCATGGCTAAATTGAAATTCGTCACCGCCAAACAACTGGCGAGCGGATGGCGTTACGCCGTGGTGGGGATCGCCGTCGTCGCCGCGGCGGTCACGCCGACCGTGGACCCGATCAATATGGGACTAGTGATGGCCCCTCTGATGGGACTCTACGCGATCAGCATCCTGCTGGCCGCCGTTGTGGGAAGAAAATGATATGGACGTCTTCGGAATCGGCGCGAACGAACTGATCGTCATTCTGATATTGGCCGCGATCGTCCTGGGCCCCGAACGGTTGGCGCGCGCGGCGCGTGAAGCGGGCAAATTGATTCGCAACATCAAGGCCTACCTCGGCTCGTTTTCGGACGAATTGAAAAACGAACTCGATATGCTCGACGACTTGAAAAAGGTCAAGGACGATCTGAAAAAGTTTTAGACCGGCGCGGCCGTCGTCACCCGCACGGGTGAGACCATAAAATACTCCAAAGGACGATGTCAAACGCGCGCATTTGTTGTATCATCACAACGGATTGAATCCTCGCGGATTCATCCTTAACAAATCACTCCGATCCATTCCGCCTGTCGCCGCAAAGCATGGCGGGATGGACGCCTCTCTCGAGAGAAAGGGCTGCCCTGGAAACGGGACAGCCTCCCGAAATCCCGCTGCGAGCGGGATGGACTTGGAAAGGAGCCCTGGACTGTGCCACCGCACAACGCCCCTTTGGGACGATCCGTCAACTCGCCTGGCTCCACCCCGGCGAGTTTTATTTCTCCAAAACGTCTCCAACCCGGGCTGACTCTGGTCAGCGGGCCGCGCGGCGCGGGCAAAACCCTGTGGTGCCTGGAGCTTGCCCGGCAGGCGCGCGCCCTCGGCTTGGAGCCGCGCGGGCTGGCCTCGCCCGCCGTCATCGAGAACGGCTTCAAAACCGGCATTGACCTGCTCGACCTCGCCAGCGGAGAACGCCGCCGCCTGGCAGTTCGCCGAAAGGCAACTGAAACCGGCTGCCCAGCCACACCCGATTGGCAGATGTCGGCAGAGACGCTGAGCTGGGGCAACGCCATCCTCGCGAATCTCAAATCCTGCGACCTTTTCATACTGGATGAACTCGGCCCGCTCGAGTTTCAGGGCGGCCTCGGCTTGACGGCCGGGCTGGGCTTCGTGGACTCGCGCCGCGACCTGCCGCTCTTCGTGGTAATCCGCCCCTCCCTGCTCGAGGCAGCCTGCCAGCGCTGGCCCTGGGCGCTCGTCTTCGACCTCGCCGCAGAGCCGCAATGACCCGCTCCTTTTTACAATGATATCCGTCCGCAACCTCACCGTCTTTTACGAAAATTCTCCCGCCCTGCAAAACGTCTCCTTCGACGCGCCGGCGGGAGAATGCCTGGTCGTCACCGGGCTTTCGGGCTGCGGCAAATCCACGCTGGCGCGGGCGTTGATCGGGCTCATTCCCAACGCCATCCCCGCCAAAGTGGAGGGCGAGGTGACGGTGGCCGGACTGGACGCGCTGCGCAGCCCCACCGCCGAGATCGCCCGGCAGGTGGGGGCGGTCTTCCAAAACCCCCGCGCCAATCTCTTCCACCTGCGGGTGGATGACGAGGTTGCCTTCGGACCGCGCAACCTGGGGCTGCCGGGAGAGGAAATCGCCCAGCGCGTGGATTGGGCGCTGGGGGCGGTGGGCCTCTCCGCTTTGCGCGCCCACAAACCCGCCAACCTTTCGGGCGGGCAGATCCAGCGCGTGGCAATTGCCGCCGCCCTCGCCATGCGCCCCCGCCTGATGGTGTTGGACGAGCCGACCGCCTCGCTGGATGTGGCGGGCGCCCAAAGCGTCATCGCCACGCTGGAAAAACTCAAGCGCGAAATGGGCATGACCATCGTCATCATCGAACACCGCCTGGCTGAAGTGCGCCGCATTGCCGACCGGGCATTGGCGCTGCGCGAAGGACAGGTCGCCGCGCTCGGCGGTTTCGAGCAGACGCTCAACGACCGCAGTTTCCTGCGCGCCCACGGCTTGCGCCGCCCGACGATGGAGGCGCTCAGCGACTGGGCGAGCCTGCTCACGCCCAACGGACGCCGCCCCGCTGGCGTTCAGCCGCTGCTGGACCTGAGATCCCTCAGCGCGGGCTACAACGGCCACGCCATCATTCAAGATGTCAACCTGCAAATTTTCCCCGGCGAATTTGTGGCGCTGGTGGGCGATAACGGCACGGGCAAATCCACGCTGGCGCTGGCGGCGGCGGGCTTGTTGAAGCCGCTGGCAGGCAGCGTGCTTGTGCGCGGCAGCGCGCGTTACCGCCCGGGGCTGGATGTCGCCCTGCTCTTCCAAAACCCCGCCGACCAGTTATTCACCAACTCGGTCGAGGAAGAAGTTGCCTTCGGACCGCGCAACTACAAGATCTTCCAGCCCGAAATCCACGAAGAGACTTTGGCGAGCGCCGACCTGACGCGCCTGCGCCAGCGCCGCCCGTTCTCATTATCGGTTGGGCAGCAGCAGCGCGCCGCGCTCGCCGCCTGCATTGCGCTGCGCCCGGCGCTGGTCATCCTCGACGAACCCACCCTCGGGCAGGATTGGCGCCACCTGCAGCAACTGATGGACTTCCTCGTCAGCCTCAACCGGCAGGGGACGGCCATCCTGCTCATCACCCACGACTATAAATTGGTCCACCGTTACGCGCGCCGCGTCGTCCTGCTGGACAAGGGACGCCTCGTCCTCGACGGGAAAATTGACCCCGCCTTATTCAACCCCAGCCAGAGCGAGGAAACCGCCCATGCCGCACCCTGACGCCCTGCGCTGGGACGAACGCTACGCCCGCGAGCCCGACCGCTTTGCCCTGCGCGATCCGCGCGGCTTGCTCACCGAACGGCTGGATTTGCTGCCCCGCGGCGCGCTCATCCTCGACGCCGCCTGCGGCGCCGCCGCCAGCGGACGGTACCTCGCCGCGCGCGGGTGGCGGGTGATCGCCCTCGACGTGTCGTTGGCCGCGCTGCGCCTCGCCCGCCTCAACGTCAAGGAGGAGGCGAGCCCGATCTCCTTCGCGGTCATGGACCTGACCGACCCGTGGCTCCCGCCCGCCTGGTTCGACGTCGTCTTGAACTTCTATTTTCTCTCGCGCCCGATCATCCCCGCCTACCGCGAGACCCTGAAACCCGGCGGCTTGCTGTTCTTCGAGACCTATCTGGGCAGCCCCGGAGCCAATCCGAATCGGTTTTTGGAGTCGCAGGAACTGCGGCGTCTCTTTGCCGATTGGGAGATCGTCCATTACGCGGAGACGGAGCGCTGGGCGCACGCCCGCTCGGGTTACAAGGAAAAACGCCGGGCGGCGCAGTTGATCGCCCGCAAACCGTCCTGATTTTTGCCGCGCCTGCGAAATCATCCGCAGGGAACATCCAATGATTTGAAGAGGAACGCCATGAAATTTTCAACCCGTGAACTCGTCACCCTGGCTGTGTTCGGCGCTTTGTGGGGGCTGGCGGAGATCAGCCTCGGATCGGCGCTGCACGCCATCAAACTTCCGCTGACCGGGCTCTCGCTCGCGGTGGCCGGCGTGATGATCGCGTCCATCGGCCGCCTGTTCGTGCCGCGCCGCGGCTCGACGCTCTTCATCGGCGCGATTGCCATGGTATTGAAGCTGTTCAGCCTCGGCAGCGCCCTCCTCGGGCCGATGATCGGCATCCTCGTCGAAGCGCTCGTGGCGGAACTGATCCTCGACGCCTTCCCCCGCCCCTCGCGGCTGGCGTTTGTGGCGGCCTGCGCGGGCGCGGCGCTGTGGGTCTTCGTCCATCCTTTTGTGACCGGTCTGCTGATCTGGGGACAGGGCCTGCTGACGGTCTGGCTGGACATGCTGGACCTGGGCGCCCGCCTGTTCGGAATCCCAACCCAGGCGGCGTGGGCGATCGCGCTGGCGCTGATTGCCCTGCACCTGACCGCGGGCGGAATCGGCGGCTGGCTGGCTTGGAACCTTGGTCTAACGCTGAAAACCCGGCTGGGCGGGGGCCTCCCCGAAAACGCCGGATAATCTTACCTTTTCAGGAGATTTACCATGAAACGCTTTTTGCTTTTCGCGCTCGTTCTCGCGCTGGCGCTGACGGCTTGCGCCCCCAAAAACGCCGCCTCTACTGAGACGACGCTGAAGGTCTCGGATGGGACCATCTCAAAAACTTACACCGTAGAGGATCTCAAAGCCCTCGGCGCAACCCAGGCCGCGTTCAAAGATGTGACCTACGTCGGCGTGCCGCTGTCTGTTTTACTCGAAGACGCGGGGCTCGATCCCACGAAATTGAGCGCCGTCAAAGCCGTGGCGGACGACGGCTTCACCGCCAACTACGATCCCGCCCTGTTTACAGCGGCGGATACCATCGTCGCCTACACAACAGTAGACGGCGCGATGTCTGCCGAGGATGGCGTCTTCCGCATGGTCCTGCCCAACCAGGGAGGGAAATTGAACGCCCGCCATCTGACGGAGATCGTCGCCATCCCGTAGCGTTCCTGCCCGTCAAACGCGTCCGCTCCGCCAGCCCAACTCTGGCGGAGCGAGCCTTCCGCCCTGACGTCGGAACGAGAAAGAAGCCATGTTAAAGCCAGCTCAACCCGCCCTTTCAACGCTTGCAGCCGCCAAGCCGCTGCTGGGCAGCCGCGGCAGGCTGTTCATCTTCGTGTGGGCCTTGCTGATGACGCTGCTCCCCCCGCTGGAAAAAAGCCTCCTCCCGGCGATCATCGCGCTGATCGTCCTGGGCGCGCTCTATCCTTTCGCGCTGCGCCGCCTGAGCCGCCCGCGCTGGCTGGTTCTCCTGGCAATCTTGTTCCTGGTGAATCTGTTTTTCGGCGCGCCCGGAGCAGAAAAAGACCTGTTGATCCTGGGGCTGCCGCTGTCTTCCCTCTCCCTCCTGAGCGGGGCGCAGATGACGCTGCGCGCCGTCGTCATCCTGCTCGACGCCGACGGGCTCTCCGCCTCGGTGGACGTCGCCGAGGTGGCCGGCCTGCTCGAGCGCGGCGGCTTGCGGGGTTTGGGCTTTTCCATCGGCGTGGCCGCCAACCTGCTGCCCGAACTGCGCCAGTCGGGAGTCAACGCCTGGCATAGCCTGCGCATGCGCGGCGGACTACGCGCCAATTGGCGGCGCGGACTTCAACTGCTGGCGCTGACCGTCCTGACGAACGCGCTGCGTCACAGCGAGGAGATCGTCCTGGCGGCGGAGGCGCGCGCCTTCCGCCCCGAACTGAGCCGCCGCAGCGCGCTGCGCGCCGGTTCGCTGGATGGGTGGATCGGCGCCGCCTGCCTCCTCTCGCTGGCTGCGCTGTTCGCGACCGTATGGTAGCGGATCGTCCCCGCTTCGCCTGAACCTGTGCAGCCGACCGCCGTCCCGCCGACACAGCCTCCGGTTGCGGCTTCTCCCGATCCGAACGCCGCCGCGGCGCCGATTGTAGTGGATGATATTCTCGGTAAAGGCGTGTTCAAAAATATTACCTTATCTGGCAATGAATTTACCCTGCGTTGTTTGCCGCGCGAAATGACGATCACCGCCACCGCGGCGCTTCTTGATATTACAGACGCCGAACTCTTCTATCGCGTGAGAGATTATCCGAAGGCGCTGTATGACACTCAGTGGAGGAGCGCCGGAAAGATGAAGGAAGTTAGTAACGGCGTGTTTTCCATGGTGTTGACCGGCGAAACGGTTAATCCCGACTCGCGTATTGACCCAGGTTGGTTTGATTTCCAGATCGTCGGCTTGAACAAAGGCGGCGGCGTGGTGGACCGCACACAGAAGATCGAGCAACTTGTGATCTATCGGATCAACTGCCCGTAACGATAACGTCCCGCAGGCTTCAAGACCTGCGGGACGCTTCTTTCTCAGGGACGGTTGATTCGGCTTGGATGCTTTTGTTCGCTCATGTTTTCCTCATCCCCAACCCTTCTCCCTACGGGAGAAGGGAGCCGTTATTCCCCGATAATTTTTACGAGGACGCGCTTTCTTCGCCTGCCGTCGAACTCGCCATAGAAGATCTGTTCCCACGGACCGAAGTCCAGTTTGCCGTCGGTGATTGCGACGACGACTTCGCGTCCCATGATTTGGCGTTTGAGGTGCGAGTCGGCATTGTCTTCGCCTGTGTCGTTGTGGCGATATTGGCTGACTGGTTCGTGCGGGGCAAGTTTTTCCAGCCATTTCTCGTAATCGTGATGCAGACCCGATTCGTCGTCGTTGATGAAGACAGAGGCGGAGATGTGCATGGCGTTCACTAAAACGAAGCCTTCCTTGATTCCGCTTTCGCGGACGGCGACTTCCACGTCGGGGGTGATGTTAACGAAGCCGCGTCGGGTTGGGAGGTTGAACCAGAGTTCTTTGCGATACGATTTCATGTCTATCCTGTTTGGAAGTTTTACTGCATCGATTCTACTTTGTTCTTGAATATTAGCAGGGGATATTCACTCGCGCCGCACAATGCCTTTCTGCCAGGCGTAGACCGCCGCTTGCGTGCGGTCGTCGAGGTGCAGTTTCTTGAGCAGGTTGCCGATGTGCGTTTTGACCGTGCTTTCGCCGATGACCAGCGCTTCGGCGATCTCGGCGTTGGACTTCCCCGCCGCAACCAACTGCAAAACCTCGTACTCGCGCTCGGAGAGTTCGGTGAAGGGATTGATCTCTTCCTTGCGCAGTCCTTGTAACTCTTTCATGATGCGTGAGGCGACACGCGAATCAAGCGTCGCCTCGCCCTGTGCCGCCTTGCGGATGGCTTCCGCCAGTTCTTCAGGCTCAACGTCTTTGAGCAGGTACGAAATCGCGCCCGCGCGCACAGCAGGGAAGATAAATTCGTCCTGATGATGAGAGGTGACTACAATTACTTGCGTCTCTGGGCGCAGTTTGCGGATCTGACGCGTCGCTTCGATGCCGTCCAGTTCGCCGGGCATTTCCAAATCCATTAGCACGACATTGGGTTGATGCCGCTCAACCGCCGTCACTGCCGCGGCGCCCGAATCGGCTTCGGCGACAACTTCGATGTCGCTCAACGTTTGCAGATAGGCGCGCACGCCCTGCCGCACGATCTTATGGTCATCCACAAGCAGAACTTGAATAGGCATGGGGTGATTCCTCAAACATTTTTCTTGATGTTAATTTAATCCAATAGCATATTTAACAATGTACAAAATCCAAATATGCAGCGGATAAAAAGTATAGAATAGATATTTTAAACTATACCGTCCGCGTTCTCCATTGTAAAGCATGATGAAAGGCAGGGCGGCGATCATCATCCATTGATATTCGAATTCCCAAAAATATTGAAGGTTGTTCAACCCCCACAGCAGGAAGATAATGCTCAAACCCGCATAGGCGAAATACAGGGTGGGTTTCTTGTGGTAGAAGAAATAGAACACAACAAACATCGTTAGCCCGTAATAACTTGATTCGATAAGTAGGCTTACAAACGCCAAAAATATTGCCAAAGAATGACCGAGCCATTTTTTGCTTCCAATTTGGGCGCGCGCCCACTCAAACGCGGCGATCATGCTTACGCCGACTGCGATGGATAAAAATATATTTTGTCCGATTGGGAAGAAGGGGTCAGGCTGGTAAACGGCTTGCACGATGCGGCTGATGACGAAATTGCCGATCTGCATGATAACCGCCCATGTAAACAGGCGGGTGATATAGCGGCGGCGGTTACTGGTTTTGAAGTAACTTTCCACTGCGAGGAAGAAGAAAAGAGGAGCAACAATACGTCCCGTATAGGTTAGGTAAAGCGGAACGCGTTCGGGTAGCAATGAGCCTAAATAAGTTCCGAAGTGTTCTCCGAACATTAAGACAAGGGCAATTACTTTCAATTGAAAGGCATTTAATTTCATAATATTTTTTTGAATCAATCTTTTGCGTTTTAGAATTTAATTTTTGGCGTCCAAGTTGACGCGTGCTGTGAGCGTAGTCCCCAGTGTAGGAGTAGAAGTCACTTCCAGCGCGCCGCCGACTTCGCTCAGGCGGGCTTTCATGCTGGTCAGTCCGTAGGAAGCGGGCGAAACGGCATTGGGATCGAAGCCGCGCCCGTTGTCCGCCACGATTAGAGACGCTTTATCGGAATCGATGCTTAGGCTGATGCCGACTGTCTCCGCTTCGGCGTGACGCGCAATATTGGAGAGCGCTTCTTGCAAAACGCGATAGAGCGCCTGCTCGACCTCCAACGGCAGAGAACGTTCGCCGCTGACTGAAACCGTAACGCTGATACCGCTGTTTTCCTGCCAGCGTTCGGCGTACTCGCGCAGGGCTTGCGCCAACCCTTTATCTTGCAGGGCGGCGGGGCGCAATTCGTCAATGATCAGTTTGAGTTCCTGTTGCGTTTCGCGGTTGAGTTGCAGAGCGCTTTCAAGATGCTCCGCCGCGGCAGAAGGGTCGGACGTAAGCAGGTTTTTGGCGGCGCTCAACTGCATGCGCGCGGCGTAGGTCTGCTGTTTGACCGTATCGTGCAAATCGCGTGCCAGGCGATTGCGCTCCTCCACGCGGACGAGCGCGTCTTGCGTGTGCAGCAGGGATTGCAATTGTTCCGCCATGTGATTCAGGTTGCGAGTCAATGAGCCGATTTCGTCCCCTGAGGTGTCGCGCGGCGCGGCGGAGAAGTCGCCTTTGCTCCAGGCTTGCGCGGCGTTGGAGAGATTGGTCAGACGTTTGCGTAGTCCGCGCGAGGCGAGCCAGCCGAAGACCATGCCCAAAGGCGGCGAAACGAACAGCAGCATAAAGAGCAGCAACAGGAAAAACGAACTGTAGAGCGCGAGATTTTCAGGCGCCGCAAAGGTCGGCGGGTAGAGCGAGTAAATGACGATGGCGCTCACCGGGTCGTCGTCACTTTTGCGCAGGGGGAACGCCACCAAACGCGAGCCGTCGGGCGCGAGCACGCTTTGAGCGGAGTAGTTCTTATCGCCAACCTGCGCCGCCTCGAGGATAAATTCCATATTGAAATCGAACATGGAGCGCGGCTTGAAAGGTTGATTGAGCAGGCTGGCATCCACCGCTGGAGCGGCGGCAAGCAGATTCAACTGCGGGTCGAGGACATAGATCGGGTGCGTTTGAAACGCCAGCGTGTTGGCATAGGGAAGCGTCTCGCGCGAGGGAGGGAATTGAAAGTCGGCGCTTGTAAAGCCGTCGCGCTGCACGCGCTCCAGCCAAAGTTGCAGGGCTTGCGGGTCGTCCAACAAATAGGGCACATTGTCCTGAAAACCCGTTTTAGACCAGTAAAAACTGTTATATACGCGGCTGCTGCTTGATTCGTCCAAATAGAGGATGACGGCAATCGCCAGCGCCGCCAGCGCGATGACCGCCCCCGCAGTGGCAAAGGCATACGAAATGGAGAGTTTCCATTGTAAACGACGGAAAAAATTAAACATGATGCGATTCCTTATCCGCCGATATCTTGGCGACGATAGAGCCAGACGGCGAGCGAGAGAAAGATTGCGGCATAAACGCCAGCGACGACAAAAGCAGAGGTAGGGGAAAAAACATGAGGCGGAGGTTCGACAACCCGGTTCCCAATGGAATTCAAAAGATAGGTCGCGCTGAATCCCAGATTGCGCAACGCCCACCTGGTCCAATTTTCGCCGTAGGCAATAGAGGTGAAGACGATCTCAATAAATTGAGTATAACCCAAGCCGATGACGACGCTGGCAAAAGCGGAGCGCGTGAGGACGGCGATCAGCGCGGTCAATGCAATGTAGGGCGTCAGGACGAGCGTCATGTAACCGACAGCGGCGAGCGTTGCCTCCCAGTTGACGTTGAGAAATTCAGCAAGAGCAAAATGGAAGACCTGTGTCTTGTAATGCCAGCCAGTGATTCCAGCCGTAACGACCGCCAGCGCCTGAACCAACGCGGTGGCTCCCGTCAGCAGGATGAACTTGGTCAGCAGACTGTTCGAGCGCGAAGCGTGCATTAGCCAGTGGCGATTGGTGCGTTGAGAATAATCGTTGCCGAAGACCAGCGCCGCCATGATGACGACGAAAGGCATCAGGAACGGATACAGCCCGTCCAGCCCGTTGGCGAGGTCGAATGCCAGCCCGGGCATTTTTTCCGTGCCGTCCAGCAATTTGACGCTCGTCAGGCGGTAATAATTTTCCACGGCAGCCCAAACGTAATAAAGGCTTGCGGCAAGCGTCAGCCACAACACCGTGCGACGCGTCAGCCGCGTCCATTCGATGGAAAGAAGTCTGAAAAACATAGCAGTCCTTTACTTGGCGGAAGTGACGTTCATGAACAACGCTTCGAGGTCGTTCTTTTGAACGGCAACTTCTGTGGGGATGATGTGATTTTGTAACAGGTGATTCATGACGGTTTGACTGTCCGCGCCGCTGATCGTGAGCGAACTGCCGTTGGTTTGTACACTGACATTTGCCAACGCTTCTAACGCTCGGACGGCTGATTCAACATCGCTGACGGTTACTCTCACCCCAGGCTTTTGCCCGTTGAGCAGTTCGTCCACGCGCCCCTGCGCCACAATGCGTCCATGATTGATGATGGCGATGCGGTCGCAAATTTGCTGAACTTCGTTGAGCAAATGGCTGGAGAGTAAAACCGACGTGCCGTGTTCTGCCAGCGAGCGCAGCAATTGACGGATCTCGCGCATACCAGCGGGATCGAGTCCGCTGGTGGGTTCGTCCAAAATCACGAAGCGCGGACGATGCACCAGCGCCATCGCCAGCCCGACGCGCTGTTTCATGCCCGTCGAGAAGCAGCTGACTCTCTTGCGCCCTACCTTGCCCAAGCCGACCAGTTCAAGGACTTCGGCGATGCGTTTTCCATTCACGCCAGGCGTCAGGCGCGAGACCAGTTCGACATTCTTGCGAGCGGAAAGATACGGCACGAAGGCTGGCGCGCCCAGCAAAGCGCCGACATTTTTGAGCGCGGCGGTGCGATCGGGCGTCACACGCTGACCGAGCACACGCGCTTCGCCGCTGGTGGGATGAACCAATCCCAACGTCATACCAAGCGTGGTGGTCTTCCCTGCGCCGTTGGGACCGAGGAAGCCGAACACTTCGCCTTCGTAGGCGGTGATGTTGACCGAGTCCACGGCTTTGGCGGCGCCGAAGGTTTTGGTCAGGTTTTTGGTTTCAAGCACAATGTTTGACATAAATTTTCTCCGAGTTATCCGCCCAAATCCTGGCGGGTAAAAATGACGAGCGAAATAAGGGTGATGAGGGCAAACCACACGCCGATAAAAACGACGGCTTGGGTTTGCGGGATGGCGAACGCTTCAAGCGACGCGCTTCGGTCAAGAGCGAGATTCGCGGTTTGCAGTGTTCCTGTCAACACGGCGGGCAGATACTTCATCAGCGCGGGGAAATGGTTCGGCAAGCCGCTGAGCAACAATTTTTCAACGACGGTGGCGTACACGATCGTCCCGCCTGCGGCGAAGAAGGGCGAGCGGCTGGCGATGGCGAATAGCGTTGTCAGCGCCAGATAAGGCAACGCGCTCCAAAAGACGCGCAAAACAGCAATCGGCAAAGCGGAGGCGTTCAAATTTGCCGAATCAATCGCTCCGAAAAACAGCAGGCGCGAGAGCGCCGCCAGCCCCAGCAGGGAAGCGAAAGCGAAGATGATAATCAGCAGGCTAAACAGCAGAATGGCGAATATGCGCACGCCCAGCAGAAGCGGGCGCGATACGCCGTGCACCAGCCACAGTTGAATGGAACGGTCGGGGTAATCGAAGGCGACAATCACCGCGGCGGTAACGGCGTAAACGAGGACGCCCAGCCACAATTGAAATATGCTCATTCCTTGCAGCAGGTCGCTCTCCAGTCCGCCCGAGGCGGGTTCGTATCCGCTGGCGATTTGAGCGTGCGAGGCGAACAGGATAATTCCCTGAAAGACAGCCAAACACGCCAGCCCAATCCACAGCGCGGGATGTTTCACCGTCTTGCGGATTTCGATAGACAGCAATCGTAAAGCCATGCTTAATCCAACGACACAATGTCTTGCATGTCGTCGGCGATGAGTAACGGGCTGACACTGCCCACCGCGAACAAAAGAGTTAGAAAAACTATCAGTGTTGTGGTCATTTTTATCTCCTTGATTGCCCCGAGTATAGGAGAGAGACGAACTTTGCGGTTCAGCCTACAGGATGATTATGTCTCAGACTGGAGGCTGATTGTTTGTGGTACCAAAGCAAATGCTCGAAGCATAAATTTACACAGCCGCAACTTTTGGCAATTCAGTATCTCATGCGCTATGAAGATTCGACCTTTCGAGAAGCCGAGGTTCGACTGCAAGAGCATACTGAATTACGCAGCCAGACAAGTTCTAGACATCGAAGATAGAGTGGGTTTTACAGTTGGGATTATCTTTTGGATACGCCATCTCCAAAGCCTATCCATCACGATTCATGCTCGATCACCTCATACACCGTCGTCGCTTCGGCGGCGAACGCTTTGAATTCATCAACCAGCCGCGCCCACCCTGCGCCAGGTTTTCGACATGGTGATGGACAGCCAGCAGATCATGGGCGATTCGCTTTTCGACTCCGACTTCCGCCAGAAACACCAACAGGGCTGGGACCTGCTCTTCGAGCGACTCACCAGCGCGCACGACGACGAGAACGCCGAGCTGCGCGAGTTGCAGGATTCCCGAAATTATTTGCAATACGACATTCGCATTCACTACCCCAACGGCGACCGCGCGTTGCTGAGTCAGATCAACGCCAAAAAATCGGGCGGCGAAACCACCACGCCTTTTTATGTGGCGATGGCCGCCTCGTTCGCCCATGCCTATCGTCTCAATCAAGCCCGTCCCTCCGACACCATCCGCCTCGCGCTCTTCGACGAAGCCTTCGGCAAAATGGACACCGCCCGCACCGCCTCCGACCGAACCCACCTCAAACGCCTGCTCCTCCGCCCCGAACTGCGCGACGTTCGTCCCATCATCGAACACCTGCTCAAGCGCGGATTGAAGTTGGAGCAGGAGGGGGTGGAAAAACAATAAACGGGGATTTCATTGTCTCCATGGGGTGGACGCGTTATACTCTGCCAAAACACAGGAGCAGGCAACCTATGGGAATGTTCGACACCGTTTTCGCTGAATTGGACTGTCCCTTTTGCGGCAGGCAATATCGCTACTCCCCGATGAGTTGGGAGGAGGCGGAACGCGAAGTCAGGCGGCACAAGCAGTGGGAGACCGAGTCGCGGCAGAGATTTCTCGACGGCAACAAAGATCTCTTCTCTTTGCAGGATCAATGGGCGAAGCAGGCTGGCTTCGACGACATTGACGCATGGATCGCACAACTCGACACGCCTGACAAAATTGAAGCGCATCGCACGCGCCGTCATTTGGGACTGGCGGAGATTCAAACCAAGCAGTTCGAGAATGTGCTGGCTGAATTTTTCGTCGGCGATGAAATTCCCCAATACACAGGCCACTACTTTATCCGTGAAGATTTCACATGCGACGGTTGCAGTTCAGGAGATGAAAGCGTGTGGGTGAATGTATGGTTTGAAATCGAAGAGCGCAGGTTGAAAGCCGTACTGACGCGTAACCCCGAAACGGGCGAGCCTGAACGCGAGATACACAAACATGTTCCTGTTGAGCCGCGTCCGCCCGACCCGCATCCGCCACTGCATTTCAAGCATCGCAAAATCCAGGCTCATGCCAGGTGGAATGATGAAACCAAAACGTACGATATGGAAGTCCATCGCCTGCCCGAACATTACACGTTTTCCAACGAGAGCGAAGAACTCCTCCGCATCGCGTTCGAATCCTTCGCGGACGATTACCTGTACCTGATCGGCAAGGGACGCGACGACCAGCCTTCCCTCCACGAGCGCCTACATTCCATCTGCCGCCATCTCCCTTCGGATTTCGAACCCTACGGCCAGCGCGAACGCGACGGCGCGGATTGCTCCTGCGGCTGCAAACATTTTCTCAAACTCCCTGGCAAACTCGGCTATGACTGGGGCGTGTGCGCCAACCCTGCCAGCCCGCGCGCAGGGTCGCTGACCTTCGAACATCAGGGATGTGAGCGCTTTGAAAGCGATGAAACATTGGAGGCAGAATGAACGATGAACTCACAAAAGCCATGAGCCGCGGCCGATTATTCGACCTATGGCAACGCGCCAAAGAAAACGAACCGCTGGAAGGCGAGGAAGCGATGATGGCGCGCATGATGAAGGAACACACAGAATATTTCGACGTGTGGGAGCGGTTGGAAAATTTCGGCGAAAATGAAATCGTCGTGGACGGCGTCAACCCCATCTTGCACGTTTCCATGCACAGCGTCATCGAAAACCAACTCGAACAAAACACCCCGCCCGAAGCCCGAAAAGCGTTGGCCGCCCTGTTGAAGCGAGGCGTCGCTCGCCACGAAGCCATCCACGCCATCGCCTCCGAATTCAACATGGAACTCTTTCCAATGCTGAAAAATTCTCGTCCCTTCAACAACCTCGCCTACAAACGCAGGCTGGAAAAGCTTGCACGGGGAAAAAGATAACGCAACACGCAACATGCAGCCCATGTCCCTCCTCCCCTCCCTCCACACCCGCTTCGGCTTCGACTCTTTCCGCGCGGGGCAGGAAGAAGCCATCACGAGTCTCCTCAACGGACAACACACCCTCGCCATCATGCCCACGGGCGCGGGCAAATCGCTCATCTACCAACTCGCCGCGCTTTTGTTGGAGGCAGACATGCAGTCCGCCCCTACAACCCTCGTCATCTCGCCGCTCATCGCGCTGATGAAAGACCAGGTGGACGCGCTCAACCGCAAGGGCATCCCTGCGACGTTCATCAACAGCGCCATCCCCCTCCCCGAACAAAACCAGCGTTTGACTCTCCTCGCGCAGGGGAAATACCGGCTGGTCTACGTCGCGCCCGAACGCCTCCGCAACGTGACCTTCCTCCGCTCGCTTCAATCCCTGACCCTGAGCCTGCTCGCCGTGGACGAGGCTCACTGCATCTCGGAGTGGGGCCACGACTTCCGCCCCGACTACCTCCACATCGCCGAGGCGCGGCGTCAGTTGGGGAATCCGCTCACCGTCGCGTTGACCGCCACCGCCACGCCCAAAGTCCAGGATGAGATCGTCCGCCTGCTCAGCCTGCCCGCCTCCACGAAGCGCATCGTCACGGGTTTCAACCGTCCCAACCTGACGCTCGAAGTGAAGTACACCGCCGACGTCGAAGCAAAGTTCCGCGCCTTGAGCGAACTGCTCGGTAGGTCGGACGGGCAATCCGACCTACAGGGCGCCACCCTCATCTACACAGGCACGCGCCGCGACGCCGAGGAAGTGGCCGAGTTCGTGCGCGTCGTCTGCAAACTGCAAGCCGAACATTACCACGCGGGACTCCTCCCCGAAGACCGAGCGCGGATTCAAGAGCGATTCATCAACGGCGCGACTCCCGTCATCGTGGCGACCAACGCCTTCGGGATGGGCATTGACCGCGCCGACGTCCGCCAGGTGATCCACTACTCCGTCCCGGGTTCGCTCGAAGCGTACTACCAGGAGGCGGGACGCGCCGGCCGCGACGGACATCCCGCCCGCGTCGTCCTGCTCTACGACCCGCAGGACCGCGCCTTGCAGGAATTTTTCATCCAAAGCGGCATCGTCGCGCCCGACGAGTTGCAACTGCTCTACCGCGCCCTCGGCAGCGCGGACGGCGAAGTCTGGATGACCATCGAAGACTTCCAGCGCCGCACAGATCTGCATCCCGTCAAAATCAAAGTGGGACTGGCCGAACTGGAGCGCGTCGGCGTCGTCGCCCATCTCGGCGACGACAACGTGCGGATGCTGCTCAAGCGCGGGGAGTGGAATCCGAGAGCCGTCGAGCAGGCCGCGGCGCGCAGCCGCGAGCATACGCGTCACCGCACCGAGCAGCTGGATCGCATGATCGCCTACGCCGAGTCGAATGCCTGCCGCCGAAGGATCGTCCTGAAGCACTTCGGCGACAGCGGCAGCGCGGACGCGCCCGTCTGCTGCGACAACTGCGAATCGAACAAATCCATGCCCGCAGGCGAGGCGGCTGGCGACGTGTCGCAAATGTCCCACGCGGAACGCGCCGCGCTCATCATTTTGGATACCGTCCGCAGGCTGGGAACCCGCCAGGTGGGAAGAAAGAAACTCGCGCAGATACTCAAAGGCTCGAAGGCGCAGGATATTCGACAATTCAATTACGACAGGAATGCCTATTACGCCAAACTCGCAGCCATCCAGCAAAACCAGATCGAGGACATGATCCAGGAGTTGACTTCGCTCGGATATTTCAAGGTGATCGGGGGCGAATATCCCGTCATCAGTCTCACGCCCAGGGGCGAAGCGGCGATTAAAAATAAATCGTCCATTCCGCTTAAACTCTCGCAGGGATTTTCCGCGCACAAGATCGAAAAGAAAAAAGCCGAAATGCAGGCGGGCGGGACGGTGGAATATACGGGTCAACTCATCAACGAGGGGATGACGCCCGAAAAGATTGCGCGTCAGCGCGGCTTGACCACGATGACCATCTACGGTCATTGCGCCAAACTCATCGAAGCGGGAAAACTCGATGTGAGCCAGGTAATACCGAAGGATATTCAGGAAAAAATCGAAAAGGCTATTCAAAAGGCAGACTCGACGCATTACCTTTCCTCCATCAAAAGCCGCCTGCCTGAAGAAATTACATTTGAGATGATTCGCTGTGTCGTTGCGGCGCGTGGTCGGTCCCAGACTTCCAAAGTTTCCAAAGCCTCGGAAGTCTCTGCGCCCGACTCCATCTCATCCTTCCTCTCCTCCTCTCATCCCCGCCCCATCAAAGGGACGTGGAACGCAGGCTACGCCCTCGACTTCCACAGCAGTTACAGAGGCGCGGACTGGAACCGCAGCGGCATTGGCGATCTCGTCTATCGGCTCAAGTACGAATCGGACGCGTCGGTTCTTCCCAACCTCGTCGAGCAGGCGCGCAGTCTCTTTGCCGCGCATCCCGAGATGAGTCAGTTCGACATCATCGTCCCCGTGCCATCGTCCATGCCGCGCGCATTCGATCCCGTACATGAATTATGCAAGGCGCTATCGAGCGCGCTCGATAAACCCGTTCAACCCTGCGTCTTCAAAACGCGCCAGACCCAGCCGCAAAAAGAAATGCGCACCCTCCCGCAAAAACGCGACAACGTCGCGGGCGCGTTCGCGCCGAACGATGGTGTAAGCGGAAAGCGCATTTTGCTCGTGGACGATCTCTTCGACTCAGGCGCGACGCTCGAAGAGATCACAAAAGTCCTGCTCAAAAGCAAAGCCGCCCGCGTCAATGTGTTGACCCTCACCCGAACCATCCACGCCGACGCGTAAATCCAAACCTGAAACCTGGAACCTGAAACGTGACACCCTCCCCCGACTCCCTCGCCCTGCTTCTCCTCTGCTCCCAACTTGGATTGGACGAAGACTCCGTCAAGCCGTTGACCCTGCGCGAATGGAATCCCCTCGTGCGGAAAATGCAAGCCGCCTCGCTCCGACCCTCCGACCTGCTTCGCCTCCCCGACTCTGATCTCCGCTCGAAACTCGACCTCGACGAGCAATTCGCATCTCGTATCTCGTATCTCATATCCCGCGATATCCAACCCAATCTATCCCGCCTCGCCTCGCTCGGCATCTTCCCCCTCACCCGCGCCGACGCGGACTACCCCGAGAAATATCGCTCGCGACTCAAAGACTCCGCGCCCGCCGTGTTGTTCTACGCGGGAGAGAAGGCCTTGCTCGGACAGCCTGGGATCGCCGTCGTCGGTTCGCGTCATCTCGATGACGCGGGGCAGGAATGCGCCAGGTTCGTGGGCAACGCCTGCGGCATGTCGGGACAGGTGCTGTATTCGGGCGGCGCCAAGGGCGTGGACACGCTCAGCGCGGAGTCCGCTTTGGAGGCGCGCGGGACCGCCGTCAGCGTGCTGGCGGATAGTTTGGAGAGACAGGTCAAGGTCCAGAAAGAAGCGTTGAGCCGCGGCGACCTGTGCCTCGTCACGCCGTACAGTCCCAGCGCGGGGTTTTCCGTCGGAGCGGCGATGGGACGAAATCGACTCATCTACTGCCTCGCGGACTACGCCATCGTGGTCGCGTCGGACGCGGAGACGGGCGGCACATGGGCGGGCGCGACCGAGACGCTCAAGAATCATTGGGTCCCTGTCTTTGTGTTGGAGCACGCGCAGATGCCCGAGGGGAATAAGATGTTGTTGCAGCGCGGCGCGCTGGCATTCCCGCACCCGTTCAGGGAAGCGCCGACCAAACTGCCGAATTGGATGAGGGAGGCGGCGGCAGGTTTGCCATCTCAACCCAGCCAGCCGAGTTTATTCTGATCTCCGCCTATCCCGATTATGTCCATCAACGTTGGCCCGCGACGAAAGTCAATGGGATTGCGGACAGGCCGACGCCGCGACGTTCGCGGATTGGGGCTTCCTCGGCGCGGATACAATCCCCGCAGCCCTAATTCTTGAATTTCCCCATTAGCTTTTGGTAGAGACTTTCCGTGGCCGGCAGAAGCTCCATGTCCAATTCCCTTGCCAGCGTTTTTTTCATCTCTTGATACTGCTGCGCCAGCCCGGCACGGTCTCCCAACGCGGCCAGGACGCGCATACTCTGACAATACACCTCTTCCTGCAGGCTGTCCACGCGCAGAGCGCGTTCGAGCAATTCGAGGGCGCGGGTGTAACGTTCATGCGAGTAGTGGAAATCCGCCAGCGTGCGGAGCGCGCCCAGATATGCCTGCGTCAAACGCCTGCGTTCGGGGAAGAGCCAGTCGTAGTATTGGTTTTGGAGATATTCGCCGCGATAAAGATTGACAGCCTGTTCGTATAAATGCGCCGCTTCATCGTCTCTCGCCGTGACGCGAGCCTTGGCCAGCGCCGCGTCGAATTCGTCCACATCAATTTTGAAGCGGGCCGCGTCGAGGCGATAGTCCCCCGCTTCGACGAGGATCAGACGCGGCGGGTTTTCGCCGGTCCTCAACGCGTTCCGTAAACGCGACAAGGCCGTGTGGAAGGCGGTCAGCCCGCGCCCGGCTTTTTCGGCCCAGATGGCGTCGAAGGCGCGGTCCGCGGGGACGCGTTCGCCGCGGAAGGTGACGAAATACGCCAGCAGGTCGCGCGCCTTCGACGAGACCCAGCGTTCCTGCGTGATCTCCTCTCCCCCGGCGAAGACCCTAAATACCCCCATGCTTTTTACGGTGATGACCGACTGGTCTTTAACGGTGATGGTCGGTTTTCGCCGCTTATCGGGCAGGCCCTCCAGCACGCGCTCCAGGAAAGGACCCGAGCGTCCGGATTCGATCAACGCGTTGCAGACGACGCGGCACCGTTCGCCCTGGTCAATGAAGAGTTGAAAGGCGCGCGTCGGTTCGATCAACTTCAGCGCGGCGCTGGCGTGCTGCAGGCCGGTTTCCTTCCGATCCGTCATAAGATGGATATAGGACAGGCCAAAATGGACCATCGCAAGCGGCACTTGGAATTGTCTGCGTTTGCCCAATTGCAGTAATCCATTGAACATGTCCTCGGCGCGGTTGAGCTGACTGTTCTCAAGCGCCACGTCTGCTAGTACGCTTCTGCACACAAAGGCTTCGTAAGCGTCGGGGTTGCCGGTATACGCCCACAACGCGCCCTCCGCCAGTTGCCAGGCTTCGTCCACGCGCCCCTGGCTGTAGAGGTTATAGGCGAGATAGCCGGTCGCCATCAATTTTTCGTAGGAAGCCATGCCCAGTCTCTGCGCCAACTCCACAGATTGGCGCAGGGCGGCCTCGGCGCGCGCGGTTTCGCCCAAGCGGGTGAGGACGTTTCCCAACGCGGTGTAGGCCGCGGGGAGCAATTCGTTGAGGTGCAAAGTCTGCGAAATTTCGAGCCCACGTTCGGCGTATTGCAAAGCCTTTTCAAATTCACGCCAGTACAGGTGAAGCGTGACCAACAGGATGCAAGCCTGGGCGGTGATGGGAGAGAGTTCGTCCGGCGCGAGGCGCAGGGCTTCCTCGGCGTATTGCGCCGCGGCCAGCGGATCGCCGTGCCACCAGCAGATTTGTCCAAGCGACAACAGAAAACCGGCGCGCTCCAACGGCGAGAGACCGTCCGCTTTGCGGGCTTCGTCCACAGCCTGCTCCGCCAATTCCTGGCCGCGATCCATGCCGCTTAAGAATCCCGTGCTTTTCGCGAACGCCATCAACGCCTCGGCGCGGGCGGTGTGATCTTTTTTCGGCGCGGCTTCGAGCGCCTGCGCCGCCAAAGATTCGGCCTGGCGGTAATTTCCCTGGGCGCGATGGACCTCCGCGAGACGCGTCAGGGCGCGGCTCTTGCCCGAGGCGTTTCCCTGCGCGGTGAACGCGTTCAACGCGTCCTCGTAGGCGGTCACGGCCAAACCGGCCTCGCCCAGGCGGCGGTGCGTGTTTCCGTGCTGCAAAAGCAATTCGGGATGGGCGCGCAAGACCTCCGTCGGCAGCATGTTCAAATAGCGATGCAGGACTTCGATGCGTCCGCGCTCGACGTAATCGGACGCGAAATTCAAGGCGACGCGCGCCGCGGACTCAAAATCGGACGCGGAGGCGTAATGACCGAACGCGGCCTCCCACTCGTTTTGCTCCTCGTAGTATCTCCCCGCGCTTTTTTCCAAACCTGAAACCTGCTCGTTGTTCTCGCGGCTCAATCGGCTCAACAGGAATTCGCGGAACAGAAAGTGATACCGATACCAGCGCCGTTCGGAGTCGAGGCTGGTCAGGAACAAATTCTGGTCTTCCAATTCCTCCAGGATTTCCTGCGCGCCCGCCGCCTCCGCCACCGCTTTGCAGGAGGCCGCGTCCATTTGACGCAGGATGGACGTCTTCAACAGGAAATCCTGCACGTCCTTTGGCTGGCGGCGGAACACCTCCTCCGCAAGATATTCGAACACGTAGCGATGGGAGCCGCTCAGCCCGGTGATGATCTCGCTGGCCGCGCTGGCGTTCTGTCCCGCCAGCGAATTGCGGACGATCTGCAGCGCCGCGGCCCAGCCCTCCGTTTTTTCGCTCAGCAGGCTGAGACTCTCCGAGGTCAGGTCGGGAATCTCGCGCTGCAGCAAAGCCGCGACTTCCTCGTCGCTGAAGCGCAGGTCGGAGGCGCGCAATTCGGCCAAAAGTCCGCGCGCCCGCAGACGCGCCAGCGCCAGCGGCGGTTCGGTGCGCGTGGAGACGATCAACCGCAGCGACGACGGCGCGTTTTCGAGCAGATAATCGAGGAGTTGGTGGACGACGGGACTGGCGATGTAGTGATAATCTTCCAGCACGATCAACAACGGATCGTCAACCTGCTCGGCTAATTCGTTGATGAGGACGATCAACGCGCGCTGCGGCTCGATGCCGGTCGAAGCGCTGTTGAGCAGGGATTGGGCGTTCTGTCCGAAGCGGCTGCCCTTCTTCGGCCTGGCGCGGCGGATCGCTTCGATCAGGTAGGTGAGAAAAACTGCCGGGTCGGAATCGGACGCTTCGAGCTGGTACCAGGCTGCGGGTCGGGAAAGACCGTGGAGAAAGTCCGAAAGCAGGGTCGTCTTTCCGTATCCCGGCGGCGCGGAGACGAGGATGAGCCGCCGTTCGGATTGGTTCTCCAGCCATTGGATTAAATGAGGGCGCGGCAGGCGGTCTCCGACCGGAGGGGCGATGAATTTGGTGTTCAGTAACGGCGAGGATTTCATGCAAGACCATTATAGCCGCTAATAATTTGCAAATTTTCTGCAAACTGCCTATGATAGGATGATGCGAATTCCATCCGCTCAGAGAGGAGAGATCCATGAATAGAAAGTTGTTCGTTTTGTCCGCCCTGCTGACGATCGCTGTGTTGGCGACCGCCTGCAGTCCAAAGGCGGCGCCGCCGTCCGCCGCGCCCCAGGCTCCGGCGACGCAGGCTCCCGCAACCGAGGCTCCCGCCACGGAAGCGCCCGCGGCTCCCCTGGTGTTGAAGATCGCCAATACCGCCAACATCACCACCTGGGACCCGATCGCGTCGTTCTCGACCGAGGCGGCCTACATGGCTAACGTCTACGAACAGTTGATCCGTCTCAACCCGCCCGGTTCGGCTGAACAGTTTACGCCGTTGCTGGCCGAAAGTTGGGAAAAGAACGACGACGGCACGGTTTGGACGTTCCACCTTCGCCAGGGCGTCAAGTTCCACGACGGCGAGGCCATGAACGCCGCGGCCGTCAAGAAATCCATCGAAGCCGCCAAGGATCACGGCGGCGCGTCCTTCATTTGGGCGCCGCTGGACACCATCGAAGCCGCGGACGAATACACGGTCAAGTTCAACTTGAAATACGCCGCGCCCGTGGACCTGATCGCCGCGTCGCTTTACGGCGCGTGGATCGTCAGCCCGAAGGCGCTCGACGCCGCCGCGGCCGACGAGAACTATTGGGCGAACGGCGTGGAAGCCGGGACCGGTCCGTACATGATCGAATCCTACACGCCCGACGCCGAGATCGTCTTCACCCGCTTCGACGATTATTGGGGCGGCTGGCAGCCGAATCAATACGAAAAAGTGTTGACACTGATCGTCCCTGAATCCACCACGCAGCAGCAGATGCTCGAGGGTGGCGAAGTGGACCTGGTGACGGTCATCCCGAGCGAGAGCGTGGAAGCCTTCCGCAACAACCCCGACTATACCGTCCTGGAAGAGCCGTCGTTCTTCAATTATGTCGGCTTCTTCAACACCGTGAAAAAACCGCTCGACAATGTGAAGGTCCGCCAGGCGCTGTCCTACGCGATCCCATACGACGACATCATCAAGATCGCGGTCAAAGGACTCGGGACGCAGAGCCGCGGCCCCGTCCCCGCGGGCGTGTGGCCCTGGTCGTCGGAAGTTAAACAGTACACTTACGACATTGAAAAAGCCAAGGCGCTTCTGAAGGAAGCCGGTTACGAAAACGGCGGTTTCTCGATCAACCTGACCTACGCTTCCGAAAATCCCGCCGAGACCGCCTTCGCCCCGTTGATCAAGGATTCGTTCGCGCAGGTGGGCGTTGACGTGACCATCACCCCGATGGAGTTCAGCCAGCAGTGGGAACTCGCCAAAGCCGATCCCGCCAAAGCGCAGGACATGTTCCTCCTGCTTTACTGGCCGACCTACTCCGACGCCGGTTCCGACAACCTGTGGAGCATGTTCTACTACACCGAGAAGCCGTTCTTCAACCTCTCGTACTGGAACAGCCCCGACTTCAATAAGGACCTGGACGACGCCATCGCCCTGACCGTCACCGACCCGGCCGCGTCGCAGGGCAAGTATGTCGAAGCCATGAACCTGCTCGTGGACGAGGCTCCCGGCGTGTTCTTCTTCGACACCAAGGCCCGCTTCATCATCCCGAATCGCATCGAAGGCTTCCATTACAACCTGAACTATCCGTTCGTCCATTACTTCTTCTACGACCTGCATCCCGCCGGATAAAACCGGACCCTCGCGCCGCTCCTCTTTCCCAAACGGGAGAGGGGAGCGGGACGGGGAACGCTCCGCAATGCGCCAACTCGAATTCATCATCCGCCGCGTACTAACTTCCATCTTCGTCCTGATCGGCGTTTCGGTCATGACCTTTGTAATCTCGCGCGTCATCCCGACGAACGCCGCCGCGCTGTACATCGGTCCCAAGGCGCGCCCGGAAGACATCGAACGCGTCACGAAACAACTGGGGCTGGACAAACCCCTGCCCGTCCAATACGCGGTCTACATGACGGAATTATTGCACGGCGATCTCGGAAATTCCATCAGCACCAAGCGCCCGGTTCTGGATGAAATCACAGGCCGTTTGCCCGCCACCCTGGAATTGCTCTTTTCGGCGATGCTGTTCGCGACGCTCGTCGGCGTCCCGCTCGGCGTGTTATCCGCGCGCTGGCAGGGCAATCCGTTGGACATTGGCGTGCGCACGCTCTCCATTTTGGGCGTATCCATGCCCGCCTTCTATCTCGGACTTCTTCTGCAAATTCTCTTTTTCCGCAACCTGGACATTCTCCCGCTGGCTGGACGAGTCAGCGGCGACCTGCGATTTACCAACCCGATCCAGCCGATCACCAACTTCTTCCTGATCGATTCATTACTGACCCGGAACTGGGTCGCGCTCAAGGACGTTTTCCTGCACCTCATCCTGCCCTCGCTGACGCTGGCGGCCTATCCGCTCGGCTTGATCGCGCGCATGACGCGCGCCGCCATGCTCGAAACGCTGGAGCAGGACTACATCCGCACGGCGCGCGCCTACGGCATCCGCGATTACGTCGTCACCTATTTATACGCCCTGAAGAACGCCATCAACCCCACGTTGACGGTCGTCGGTCTCACCTTCGCCTTCGCGTTGACCGGCGCCTTCTTCGTCGAGATTATCTTCAACTGGCCCGGCCTCGGGCTTTTCACCGTCCGCTCGCTGCTGAACGTGGACTATCCCGCTGTCATGGGCGTGACTCTCTTCGGCGCGACGGGGTACGTCCTCATCAACCTTTTCGTTGACATCATCCAGGCGTGGATGGACCCGCGCGTCAGTTTGAAGTGACCATGGCCGTCGAACAGGTTCCCGCCCTCGAACTCGAAACGCAAAGCGCGCGCACATTCCGGCACGCGCTGAATGTGATCGCGCGCGACCCGCTTTCGCTTGCCAGCACGATTGTCATTATTTTGTTTATTTTCATGGCGTTGTTTGCAAAGCAGATCGCGCCATACCCGCTCGAAGGCGCGGGAAAAACGAACGTGGACAACAGCCTGATCGCCCCCTCGCGCGAACATCCCTTCGGCGCGGACCTGCTGGGACGCGACATCCTGAGCAGGGTCATCGTCGGCGCGCGGCCGGCCCTCATCGTCCCGATCGGAGTCGTCCTGTTCGCCGTCCTGATCGGCGCGCCGCTGGGAGCGATCGCCGGTTACAAAGGCGGCTGGGTGGACGAAGTCATCATGCGCGTCACGGATCTCTTCCTGGCCTTTCCCTCGCTGCTTCTGGCAATGGCAATCGCCTCCGCGCTCGGGCGCGGCCTCGACAAGGCCGCCATCGCCCTGGTGGTTTCGTGGTGGCCCTGGTACACGCGCCTGGTGCGCGGCGTGACGTTGAGCCTGAAGGAAAGATATTTCGTCGAAGCCGCGCAAGCCATCGGCGTCAGCGACTGGACGATCATCCTTCGTCACATCCTTCCCAACACCATCTCGCCCGTGCTGGTTCAAGCCACCGTGGATTTGGGTACGGTCATCCTCGCGATGGGCGGACTGGCGTTTCTCGGTCTCGGCACACAGCCGCCTTCGCCGGACTGGGGGCTGATGGTCAGCGAGGGACGCGCCTACATCCTGACGCAATGGTGGATCGCGACCTTCCCCGGCATGGCGATCTTCATCGTCGTGCTGGCGTTCAACCTGCTGGGCGACACCCTGCGCGACATTTTCGACCCACGGCAATACAAGTAAGACGACGCGAAGCGCTTACCTATGGCAGACCTTCTTAAAGTCAACGACCTGCATTTGGAGTTCAAGACCGCGCGCGGTCAACTCAAGGCATTGAATGGGATTTCATTCGACGTGCGCACGCGCGAGATCTTCGGACTCGTCGGCGAAACGGGCTGCGGAAAGACGATCACCGGCCTGTCCATCCTGCGCCTGCTCCCGCGCTCGGCGCGGATCACCCGCGGCCAGATCACGTTTTTCGACCGCGACCTGCTTTCCTTATCCGCTTCCGAAATGCAGGAACTGCGCGGCGGCGACATCGCCATGATCTTCCAGGACCCGTCCTCGTCGCTAAACCCCGTTTTCGACATTGGCTCGCAAATGATGCGCGTGTTGCGCCAGCACCGCGACATGAGAAAAGACCAGGCCTACGAACGCGCCGCGCAAATGCTCGAAGCGGTCGGCCTGTCGGACGTGAAACGCATGTTGGCGGCCTATCCGCACCAACTTTCGGGCGGACAGCAGCAGCGCGTGATGATCGCCATGGCGCTTTCCTGCAACCCGCGTTTGCTGATCGCGGACGAACCGACCACAGCTTTGGACGTCACCATTCAGGCGCAGATCCTGCGCCTCCTGCGCGACCTGCAAACAGACTTCGCCTTCTCGGTCATCTTCATCACCCACAACCTCGGCGTCGTCGCGCAGACCTGCGACCGGCTGGCCGTGCTGTACGCGGGGCGCGTCGCCGAGATCGGTTCCGCGGCGGACATCTTCGAGAATCCGCAGCACCCGTACACACGCGGACTGATGAACGCCATCCCGCGTCCCGGCTCGCGCGGCAAGCAAATGGCGGCCATCCCCGGAGCCGTCCCCTCCAACCCCGGCGCGTTGACCGGCTGTCCGTTCGCGCCGCGCTGCGAATTTGCGTTCGAGCGTTGTTTTGTGGAAACGCCTCCCTTATATGAACTCGGCGACACTCATAAATCCGCTTGTTTTCTGGTTGACAAATCGCGATGACCAATCTTGTCGAACTTCACGCAGTCAAGAAACATTTCCGCCTGCCGGGCGGCTGGCTCTCCGGCAAGGCGCGTTACGTCTACGCTGTGGACGGCGTGGACCTGTCCATCGCGGCGGGCGAGACCTTCGGGCTGGTGGGCGAATCGGGCTGCGGCAAAACGACCCTGGGACGCATGGTCCTGCGCCTCGTCGAGCCGACCTCCGGTCAGATTCTCTTCGACGGGAACGAGATCACTTCCCTCAAGCGCGCCGAAATGCGCGCCATGCGGCGGCAAATGCAGGTCGTCTTCCAAAACCCGCTGTCGTCGCTGAGTCCGCGTTTGCGGGTGGAGCAGATCGTGGCCGAGCCGTTGACCACGCACAAAGTATTGCCGCCGGGCGAGATTCGCGCCCACGTCATTGACCTGCTCGAGCAAGTCGGCCTGGGGAAGCAGCATCTGGACCGCTTCCCGCACGAGATGTCCGGCGGGCAATGTCAACGCGTGGCGGTGGCGCGGGCGCTGGCCGTCAACCCGAAATTGATTGTGCTGGACGAACCGACCTCCGCCCTGGACGTCTCGGTGCAGGCGCAGATCATCAACCTGCTGGACGAATTAAAAAAATCGCTGCAACTCACCTATCTCTTCATTTCCCATGATCTGAATGTGGTACAGCACATCAGCGACCGCATCGGCGTGATGTATTTGGGAAAAATGGCGGAACTCGGCCCCAGCGAGGAGGTCTTCGACGAGCCGCTCCACCCGTACACAAAGGCCTTGTTCGGCGCGATCCCGCTTCCCGTGGTGGACAGGAAGCGGGAGCTGACCGTGCTGGAAGGCAGCGTGCCGAGTCCGATTAATCCGCCGTCGGGATGCCGTTTCCACACGCGCTGTCCGCTGGCGCAGGAAAAATGTCGGATCGTGGAACCCGAATTACGTCAGGTAAGAAGCGGGCGTTTCGTCGCCTGTCATTTTGTGGATTGAGGTGAATTAATGACGCGTTTATTTGGAATCGCCGGTGTGCAAATGTCCGTTGTGCCGTGGAATATGGACGCCACGCTGGACGTGATGGCGGACGTCGCCGTCAATATCAGCAGGAGTTTCCCCTGGGTTGACATGGTGATGTATCACGAACTGGTCGTGCCGGGGCTGGTCCAGTTCGTGACGCCCGAAGACAAGGACTGGTGGAAGAAGAACAGCGAACCGATCCCGGGGCCCGCTTCGGAACGACTGCGCGCGCTGGCGCGCAAAACGAGGCAGTGGCTCGTACCCGGCTCGATGTGGGAACTGGACGGCGACAAGGTGTACAACACCGCCATCGTGATCTCGCCCGAGGGGGAGATCGTGGCGAAGTATCGCAAGATGTTCCCGTGGCTGCCCTACGAGGCGGGGACGACTCCCGGCGACGAGTTTTGCGTGTTCGACATCCCGGACGTCGGGCGATTTGGCTTGTGCATTTGCTATGATATGTGGTTCCCCGAAGTCTCGCGGCAACTGGCGTGGATGGGAGCCGAAGTGATCCTGCAACCGACCTTGACGCCCACCTCCGACCGCGAGCTGGAACTCGCCATGGCGCGCGCTAACGCTTTGTTCAACCAATGCTATTTCGTCAGCGTCAACGGGATTGGAACCTGGGGCGGCGGCCGTTCGACGATCATTGACCCGGACGGACGCGTTCTACAGACGGCGTCCACGAACCAGACCTTCCTCACGGAGATGCTCGACCTCGATCATACGACGCGCACGCGCGAATACGGGACGCTCGGCCTCGCGCAGACGATCAAACAGCTGCGCGACGCGGGTCACAAGTTCCCGATCTACGAAGAGGATAACCTCGCGAAGGGAAGTTTCGCGAAACTTGGGGCGTTGAAATTCCAACGCAACAACGACGGAAACGGAAACGATCCAAGAAACTGACGCCTTGCTCGATAAGTCATCGCCAAAGGAGAAACCATGAAAAAGCCCTCTACTGTTTTTGTCTTGGCGGTCCTGCTAACGCTGGCCGCCGTCTTAGCGTGCATCCCCACCCCCGCGCGCGCCCAGCAAGCGCAGATCTACTTCACCAACTTCAACGCGGGATACTCGGATTGGACCAGTACGGGCAACGTCAACGCGGTGTCCTCGCCAGCCATTCAACCCAGTTCGGTCCGGCTCAACGGAAGCGGCTCCTCCATATATAAAACGATCTCCACTGTCGGCTATGTCAACATCAGCGTGACGTGGAACATGGCCGCCAGTTCGCTGGAGAGCGGCGAATACTGTTATGTGGAATACAACACCGGCTCCGGTTGGACGACGATCGGCTCCATCGCGGACGGGCAGGACAACTCCAAATTCCGCAGCGGGACTGCGAACAACATCGCGGGCGCGGACAACAATCCCAGTTTCCAGATTCGCTATCGGATCCAGATCGCCAACGCAACCGGCGATTACTGCTACGCCGAGGACTTGACGGTAAGCGGGACGCTCTCCAGCGCGCCGACCAATACGCCCGCGCCGACCAATACGCCCGGCGCGCCGACTCCCACTCCCCTCCCCGGCGCTTCGGTTCCCGGCGACCCGTTGACCGGCTCCGGCAACGTCAGCCGGTCCACGCTGACGTATACCGACCTGACGAGCGGCTCCAGCGCCGCCCCGGTGGACGACGGCGCGTTCGCGCTGCCCGCCAACGCCGCCATGCCGCTTCACGTCTTTGAAGGCAGGCTGGAACTCCTCGGCGAATCCACGGGCGGCGGATTCACCGAGATTAAGGACGATTACTCTTATACGGGGAAAGGCGATTCGCCGCGCAAACACCTGCCCGAGTTCAGCGTCGAGTTTGTTCAAAACGGCAGTCACTTGATTCCCGTCCAGCAGGGACTGGTCTACACCGGCCACGCGTATTGGAACTTGATCGTCGGCCCGGGCCGCGCGTGGAGCGAGGTCGGCGATAACGGCTACTCGCGCGCCGCCTTCCCGTTCGCCTTGATCCAGCGCAACGCCAATTGCGCGCACAACGGCGTGATGACCTTCCTGTTCAACGACAACAGCATTTCAAAAGTGCGCTACCAGATCACCCAGGAGACGTGCGCCTATTTCAAATTCAACATGTGGGGGCAGTTGAGCGGCGCGTATTCTCCGTACGCCGTTCCGAACGCCGCCGCCTTGAAAGCTGCCCACGCGCAGGAGGTCGGGAACCGCCTGCCAACAAAGCCGATCTCCGCCCTGGCTGCGGACTACCCCGGCTCGGGCGTGAACGTGTCCGTATTTGCCAGCAGCGCCACAGCCGCGCACATGACGGCTTACGGACTGGTCATCAACGGGGTCAACTACGTCTCCACGTGCGGGACGCGTTACGGGCAGTACGCTTTCTGTGAAAATATGCGCCTGCCGTCGTATTCCACCGCGAAATCCGCGTTTGCCAGCGTTGCCCTCATGCGTCTCGGCCAAAAATACGGCGCGGGCGTCTACAACTTGCTGGTCAAGGACTACGTTCCCGAATATGCCAGCGCGCCCGGCGCATGGACTTCGGTCACATTCAACCACACGATTGACATGGCGACCGGCAATTACCGCCTGGCGGGTTACGAATCGGACGAGGGCGGCTCCTACATGGACGCGTTCTTCCAGGCCGAGCCGTACGCCAGCAAGATCGCCGCCGCGTTCAATTTCCCCAACAAAAAAGCACCGGGGCAACTTTGGGTGTATCACTCGTCCGATACGTTCATCGTGGCGCGCGCCATGAACAACTATCTTCAAGCGCAGGCGGGAAGCGGCGCGGACATCTTCAATCTCGTACGCGACGAGGTCTACTCGCCCATCAAATTAAGCGCGGGGACAATGTCCTCGCTCCGCACCGACAACGCCGAGTCGGGCGCGCCGTTCGGCGGGTACGGTCTCTTCTGGACGCAGGACGACATCGCCAAAGTTGCCCTGTTCCTGAACAACCAGAACGGATTCGCCGGCGGCAGTCAGATCCTGCAACCGGACATGCTGGCCGATTCCATGCAGAAAGACCCGACGGATCGCGGCGTCAACACGACCGGTTCTCCAGTATTCAAATACAACAACGCTTTCTGGGCCAAGGAAATGACGCCCTCGGAATTCCCACAGTATTCCTGCTCGTTCTGGGTCCCGTTCATGTCCGGCTATGGCGGCATCACCGTCGTGATGATGCCGAACGGCTCGGCCTATTATTATTTCAGCGACAACAACGAGTTTTCCTGGTACAACGCGGTACACGAATCGAACAAACTCGCCCCGCAGTGTCCATAAGCGCCGACCGGGTTGTTTTGAACGCGCCGGAGTCCAACGACTCCGGCGTATTTCATTTACAGGCAGCGCCGCGGCCAGGTCAAGTTGTAACGCCATTTGCTAAATTGCGCCCGGCAAATTGGCGATTTGCCCTACAACTTTAATGAGGGCGCCATCCTTTCTTTTTGGGACACGGATTTCACGGAGCGCACGGATTTTTCCTGGGGTTTTTCCGTGAGATCCACGCGATCCACGTCCGAAATGGAATTTCAAAACGCTCTCCAGGAAATCCAATAGACGGGACGGTTTTTCATTGGCAACGGCGGCATTGTTGGATATACTTCCCTCATCACGCGGACGCGCCGCGTAAAAAGGAGCGAAAAAAAATTGAGAACCGACGGGACTCTTTCCAATCACCATGAAAGCGGAGGTTTAAGGCGGGGCGCGCCGGCGCGCGCTCCCGTCTATATACGACCATGAACGACGACTTATCGAGAATCCTGCTGGACAATCTGTCCGACGGGGTGTATTACGTGGACAAGGATAGAAATATCACCTACTGGAACACGACCGCCGAGAAAATAACGGGATATCGAAAACCTGAAATCATCGGAAATTCCTGCGCCAATAATATCCTTCGACACATGAACGTTACCGGGCAGATCGTCGAAGCCATCGGTGGAATCAAGCCCAGCGAAACCGGCAAGATCGGCGCGAAAACTGTCGCCATTTTTGCCGTATCCACCTTCCTTGCAGCCTTCTTTGGCATATTGATGGCGGTCGTTTTCAAACCCGGCATTGGAGTTGAAATTTCGAGTATTGAAGCGAGCGTGGATGTGACGGCTGGAAAAGCCAGCGCCATCGCCGACACGATGTTGGGATTCTTCCCGACCAATATCATGCAAGCAATGGCCAACGGCATCATCGTCCAGGTGATTGTATTTGCCATCTTTGTCGGATTGGGACTTAGCTACATTAACCGCGATGTCCCATCGCTCCTGTATAAAACGCTGGTTGATTTCAACAAAATCATCATGCGCATCATCCAAATGGTGATGTACTTCGCGCCGGTCGGCGTTTTTGCCCTGGTAGCTTCGTCAATCGGCAAGTTCGGAATTGAAGTAATCATCCCTCTGGCCAAGTATTTAGGCGTGTACGGACTGGGCACACTGCTGTTCTTGATCGCATGGGTGGCAGTGGTGTCAACCTACACGCGGATCAATCCGATTGAGATTGTCAAGCGCGTTACGCGTATGTCGCTGGTGGCGCTGGCAACCACCTCTTCGGCAGTAACGCTGCCGATTGAAATGGAAGACGCTGAAAATAAGTTGGGCGTAACCAAGGATGTGAACAAGATTGCCCTCCCGTTGGGAGTCAGCCTGAACAGTAACGGCGCCGCCATGCATATGGCTATCACCATCATGACCATAGCCCAACTATACGGCGTATCTTATACTTTCAGCGACATGGTCTATATCGTCGCGCTGACGGCGTTCGCTTCGCTCGCCAATGCGGTAGTGCCCGGCGCGGGACTGGTTTCGCTCTCGATAGTTGTGCCGCAAATGGGTTTGCCGCTTGAAGCCATCGCGCTGTTTGCGGGCATAGAGTGGTTCGTGGGTATGCTGCGCACGATCCTAAACGTCGACGCCGACACCTTCACTTCGATGTTGGTGGCTAAGAGCGAAAACAAACTCAACTATGCTGTGTACGATAAAAATCCAGGACTTGTGTAACTGATGTTACGCATGGAACTTGGCAAAAGCGAACGAGCCAGGCATGAAGCCGCGAAGACGCAAATTCACAAAGAGTCTTTGAATATTGGCGTTGTGGCGCCCCAAAAAACAGATAATCATTTGCTCCTTTAGATTTTAGATAGGATGGAGAGTTTTCATGCTTCCCATTCCACCAGGCATGAGCGCCGAAACCTCGTAACGTTTCTGCGCGCCCATCGAAACCATCGTCAGGAGGCGATTCGGATAGGAATGTGGAAGCGACCGTGACTTTGTTCCAAGTGGCAGTCGCCTGCAAGGCGACCGTCACTTTCGCGCTTGTTACATAAGAGCCAATAGACTTTATCCGAAATTTAATTGGGACACTGATTCACGCTGACAAACGCAGATTTTTCTTCTCGAATCAGCGAAATCAGCTTTCATCTGCGTTCCTAAATACTTATTACGGATAAAGTCTTATCTTTCTACCTCGGGGAGCGTCCAATTGAGAAAGGAAAAAAATTTGCCACAGAGAGCGCAGAGTTCTCAGAGAAAGGAATTCTCAAAATCTCTGCCTGCACTGTGCCGCAGGCACATGTATGTACTCTGTGGCTAAAAACGCTACTTTGGACACTCCCCTACCTCGCGGCGGGAATTACTTGTACTGCCAGCCGAAACTGACGGATGTTTGCCCGCCTGTCTGGACGGTGATTTGCAGGCTTCCGTAGGGTGGCGCTGTCCACGCGCCCGAACCGAGGATGGCGGAGTTATTGGCATCGCCTGTGGGAACGCTGACGCAATAGGTCGAGCCATACAAACTGCCAAAGGAAAATTTTCCTTGCGCGTCAGTCGTGACGGCGATGGGCACAGGGCTGTTCGGACTGGGCAGGCTGGCGCATGGTCCCAGTTGTAGGAGTACGGTCACGCCCGCGAGATTCGGTTCGCCGACCTGTTGTATGCCGTCGGGTTGCGGCGAATCGTTCCAGACGTTGCCCGAAACGACGGCGTTGGGAATGGCGTCCTGCATATCGGCGGTGGTGAAAGCCTGCCCTTTTGTCACGATGACGTTGAGCGTATAGGACGACCCGTCTGGTCTTTGCAGGTTGAGACAGTACGCGCCGTTGAAGTTCCCAGCGAGCAGGTAGCGACCGCTGTTATCCGATTTTGCGCTCGCGAGGCGCGCGCCGCCCAGCCCGCAGTTTCCTTGTTGCAGCCAGACTTCGCGGTTTGCCATCAACTGGTCGTCGAAGTCATATTTAAAGTTGCCGTTCAGGTCTTGATAGACGAAGCCCGAAATCGTGGTCACGGCTGGCGAAGCGATGACGAATTTGAGCCACAGCGGCGAGTCCTTTTTACCCACGCCGAATCTGCTCCCGTTCGGCGACTGGAATTTCCAGTGACTTTCGTACGCGCCAGGGTAGATGGGCGCAGTCATGTCCAAACTCAGGTCAATGGTCTGACCTGGAGCGGTTACGAACGGCAGAGCCAGACGATCATAAGGCGTGAGCAGGGTCCCGTCTGTGAAGACGAGGCTGTAACGATTATCCCAGGTACACGTTCCCGTATTTTTGACGCGCCATGTTTTGACAAAGGCGATCTCTGGCGCGAGGACGCTTCCGTCGGGGATGGAAACATCCGCTACAAATTCGGCGGCGTTGACGCACGCTCCCGTTCCCGACGATGAAGCGGTTGGCGCGGCGGCGGACGCTGTCGCGGTCGGGAGGGCGGTCGCGGTGACTGTGCTGGTTGGCGTCGCGGCGATGGGGGTATCCGTCGGCGCGACGGTGTTGACGACGGCTGTCGCTTGCGCCGTCTCCGTAGGAACGGCAGTGGGCGCGGAACAGGCGTACATTGCCATGACGATGGATAGAAGGAAGATATGAGGTCTAACGCTTTTCATTTTTTCACCTGACTATTTGTCTTGTTCGATTCTGCTTGACGTCTGAACGACAAGAAAGTTCCCGTTAGGGTTTCATTTCGACGTTTTCGCGCCCGTCAATTGCCAGCGACGGACAAAGACGGCGAGGGCGAACAAAGCAAAAGCGGACAAAACGTAGAACTGCCAGGGGCTTGCGGGGGTGATGCCGACGAAATCGAGCGGGGGCACGGCGTTGAGGATGAAGTACATCCAGGTCACATAAATGACTTCAAACGGTTTGCGGCTGGAAGTCAGCACGCCGAGCGCGAGCGCGAGGGATGGGATGAAAAGCGCGCCGCCTGTCCATGCCAGGAGGCGGACCGAGTCGCCGTCCATGAAATATCGAAGGAACGCGCCTGCTCCCATCAACGCGGTGACGGTGAAGGCGGCGAGCCATGCGGCAAACAATTGGTTTAACGTGGGTCGCGGCGCGGAGAAGACGATTTCGCCCGTGTTGTACAGGGCTTCGCGACTGCCCAACGCGCTCAAAAGCAGAATCATCCACAGCCAGGCAACGGCGAGCAGGAAAGGCGTCGTTGAGGATGGAGCGCTCAATTGGGCAATGATCAGCCCAAGCGAAGCGAGATACCACCACCAGCGATGTCCTTTGAGGAGCATTTTTAGTTCGGCGAGAAAGAGCGCGCCAAAGCGGAAGCGCCGCTCGGCGGGGAGAGGGGTTAGAAAGACGCTCGGGTGTGGAGCAGGCTCGAGAGCGGAATCCCGCTCGAGGTCGGGGGTGAGGCGTTTCTTCCCGCGCAGGATTTTCGCCGTGTCGAATCGGTCAAAGAAGAGGGCGGCAAATATGGCGATCCCCAGAGCAATCAAAATAAAGGCGAAGCGCGGCAGGAGGATTTCGGCTGTCCATTCGATGCCGTTGTAGAGGAAGTATTTGACTTCTGAGACGGAGGTCACGATTTGAAAGGCGAAGCCGCTTTCGCTTTCGGGGTAGGTCAGTTTTGCGGCTTCGGCAAGGCGGTCGCCGATGAGTCGGAAGCCTGTCAGGTCGAGCAGGGGTTGGTAGGGATCGGCTTCGAAGCCTGGGACGAGCGTCATCATGAACAGAAAAAAATAAACGACGTTGCCGAAGCCGCCGCGCAGCCAGCCGATGGTTTCAAAGAGAACGGCGAGCGCGGCGACGATTGCCATGCATGGAAGCGCGATGAAAAGAAGCGGCGCGGTTAACGCCCACAGGTCGAGCGGGGCATGGCTGAAAAAGAGATTCATGAAAATGCCCACGAACATGAGGATGAGGACCATCACGCTCAGTACGGCGAAGTTGCTCA
>Ga0116166_1000116_pt1 | contig 72475 bp, 73 predicted proteins | sample AD_JPNMR2_MetaG_FD_89884 | JGI IMG/M metagenome (GOLD analysis project Ga0116166, IMG submission 89884) | Active sludge microbial communities of municipal wastewater-treating anaerobic digesters from Japan - AD_JPNMR2_MetaG | ecosystem: Engineered > Bioreactor > Anaerobic > Digestate | place...
ATCACGCAAGTTCGCCTGCGCTTCAAACTGGACGACAACAACAACGCCATCGCAAACTATCTCAGCCTGTTCAGCGGGAACGCGCCTTTCGCCTCCCGCCCACAGTTGATCGTCGAGTACTACATCCCGTAGGGATGTGTCCTTTAGGATTGCGTTCCGTAAACGCCTTCCAAAAGCGATGCCCCCGAATTTCGGGGGCATTTCGTTACTACAGACTATACAACTTGTCGTACTTGCTCTTGAGATATTGGATATACGGCTGGATGGTCAACCCGCCGCCGGTGACGCGCTCGACCAGTTCGGACGCGGCGTACTTGCGTCCGTGGCGGTAGATGTTTTGAATGAGCCAGTTGTGCAGAGTCTCGAATTTTCCCTGTTTCATTTCTTCGGGGATTTCGGGATGCGCCTTGAGCGCCGCGTTGTAGAACAACGCGCTCATCACGTTGCCGAGGGTGTAGCCCTGGAACGCGCCGCCGACGATCCCGACGTACCAATGCACGTCCTGGAGGACGCCGTCGCTGTCGTTGGGCGGGACGATTCCAAGGTCAGACTCGAAGCGTTCATGCCAGGCTTCGGGCAGGTCGCGGACGGAGAGAGTCCCCTCCAGCAGTTGCAGTTCGAAGTCAAAGCGCAGCATCACGTGCAGGTTATAGGTCACCTCGTCGGCGTCGGTGCGGATGAGCGACTTCTCCACCTTGTTGATGGCGCGGTGGAATTCGTCGAGCGGGACGCCCTTGAGCTGGTCGGGGAACTGCGCCTGGAGTTTGGGATAGAAATACTCCCACGCCTCGCGGCTGCGCCCGACGATGTTTTCCCACAGCCGCGACTGACTCTCGTGGACGCCTGCGCTCGTCCCACCCGCCAGCGGGGTCCCCTCGTGGACGGGATCGTTGCCCTGCTCGTACATGGCGTGTCCCGATTCGTGGATGTTGCTGAACAGCGTCTCGCCGAGGAAATTCTCCTTGACGCGCGTGGTGATGCGGACGTCGCCGATGGAGAACGAGGTCATAAAGGGATGGTGGGTCTTGTCCACGCGGCCGCGCTTGAAATCGTAGCCGAGTTGGCGGACGATGTATTCGCCGAATTTAAGTTGCTCCGCTTCGGGATAATGCTTGCGCAGGCAGGAATCGTCCGCGGGCGGCTGCGACGTGACGGCTTTGACGATGGGGACGAGCTCGGCGCGCAACTCCGCGAACAGCGCGCGGACGGAGGCGGCTTTCATCCCGTAGTCGGCGAAGTCAATGAGCGGGTCGGCGATGTGCTCGTAGCCGGGGAAGAAGTCGGCGAGGCGGCGGCTGAGGTCGAGAGTCCGCTCGAGGTTCGGGCGGACGCGGGCGAAGTCGTTGGCGGGACGCGCCTGGGTCCAGAGTTGGTACGTCTCCGCGCCGTGGATGTTGAGTTCGGCGAGGAAATTGGGCGGGACTTTGAGGGCGCGTTCGTAGTCGCGCCGCGTCACACGGAGGAGGGAGGCGTCGTCCGAGTCGTAGGGCAGGCTTTCTTCGTAGGGACGGAGGTCGTCGAGCAGTTTGCCGATCTTTTTGTCGGTGAATTTTTCCTGCGCCACTTTCGCGAGCGTCGCCATTTGACGTCCGCGGGCGGGCGCGCCGCCGACGGGCATGTAGGTGGCCTGGTCCCAGCTGAGGACGGCTGTGGCCTGGTTGAGGTCGCCGGCTTCGGCGAGCAGGGCTTTGAGTTGGGCAAGTTTCTTTTCTGGTTTCATGGGAGCCTCGGGGAAATGATTTGGAAGGGACGGATGTTCCTATTTTATCGCAGTAAGTCGGGTTGGCAGCCCGACCCATCCCGATGCTATAATTGGGCCGATGAACAGGGACGAGATCCGTTTCCATTTGCGGGACCGCTGGAAGGCTGTGGAGGAGATCGAGCAGATTTTGAAACCTCCCAAATAAAAGCTTCCGAGACCGAAATCTCGGAAGCTTTTGAATTATCCCAACTGCGCTTTCAACTTCGCGGCGGACTCTTTGAAGTTTTCGAATAGTTTCGTGATCACTGGGCTGTCTCCGGTGAGATTTCTTTTAGCAGATAATCGTATCCACCTATGTTCAAATTCCAAATTGTAACCATCCGTTCCCAACTCCACAAATCTCCTTTAACCGCTAAAGAAAGCTTATCATAAAACAGGGCGATATTCTTGTCCGCGATTTTATTTTTCCCTGATTCCAAAGTCTCAATATATCCATCTGGGATCATATGCCGGAAATGTCCAATTCGCCAACTATTAGGATCTTGGAGGGGCAGACGCGCCATCAACGGGTCGGCTAACGCGTTAATGTCGATAACATGGACATTTGGGCCAAACCGGTACCCCGCTACTCCCAATGGCCCGACCACTTTTACTTTTGTTGTTTTTCCTGAATGATATATCCATTCCCCATGTGGATAAGATATTCGCTTTCCGCCTCCTTCCAGATTTTGCCAAAGTCCCAGGGAACGCATATATATCAATCGTTCATCTGTAATATTATATTTCATGACGATCCGATAATCGTTGCTCCCGGCCCCAAACGTAAAACTTCGTTCAGGTATTACAAAAATAGGAGCAAGGCCAATTACCAATACCATCCCCAGCAAAAGAGCGTAGAATTTAGCGGACTTATATTCAGTCATAGTAATCAGCGAGGTTGCCGCCAGCAAGGGCGCGGAGAAATAACGGCCGCTCATAAAATCCCCGCCAATATAGAGAATGTAGGCGAGGTAAAGAACAATTCCCGCCATAATTGTTTTTTTGTAATTGTTGTTTGATACAAAGGACAGAATGATTCCAGCCAGAATAACCAATAAAGTAACTGGATCTAATTGTAAGGAACGCAGGTAATAAAACGCGCCCTGTTTGAATAGGCTCGTTGCGGCAATCCCTGTGCCGATCTTGGCGAAGGCTGTGTTTGGAAAAGGCGTCCCGTAATAGAAGATGGAGAAAATCTCCCAGGCGATAATGGGAAAAAGCCCGCTACCGATTTCAGCTGCGGCTTTAGGCTTATTCGCGCTTTTCCAGAAAGCCAACGCCAGGGTGGGCGCATAAAAGAGGATAATGTCCAGTCTATTCAGCGCGCCCAACCCCGCAAACAAGGCCAATGTAAACAGAGACGAAGAATCGTCCTTATCGCCTGCGAAAAGAAACCAGATGAAGAAGACCAGGATCAAATGACTGAGCGGATTTTCCAATCCCGAAGTCGAGAAATCAAGGAAGGCTTTTGAGACAGAGAAGATCGTAAGTCCCAATATCGCGTTCCGCGTAGATGATGCAATTTTGAATGAAAAGAAAAACGCCGCGGCAAACGAAACGAAAATAGACAGGCAAACATTCAAATAGTAAGCTTGTCCTCCACCCAACGGATTCCCCGGCAACTTCAGAAAGATAAAGTTGATTACAGACTGTAACAAGAACCACATCGGATGAGTAAAAGTCTGTACCCGTTCTCCAACATTGTATACCATCCCATATCCGTGGATGTAATTCTGGACAGAGCGCAAAGTGATGAAGCCATCGTCGCTCACCCAGGCGGTGCGAATTAACAACCAGGCATATAATCCCAGAAACGGGATGGGTAACATTCTGTATTTATTCAGTCGTGTGTTCATTACAGATATTGTACTTTGCCGCATCCCGAGGAGGCAGACGCTTCTCACCGGTTATCGATGCCCATATTTTTTTCTGAAGACCTGAACATATTGGAAATTCTTAACTGAGGAACCAATTCGAGATATGCCGCCAAAAGAAGAAACAGGTTTGACCAGAATAAATATCCCGGTATAGCGTATGCGCTCCAATGACGCAGAATATTGAAGAATATAATGCTTGAAAACAACATGGAGAAAAATAATAGAATATATTTCACGAACGAAAGATTAGATTTAGTAACCACAAAAACAGCCCAAGCCAGAAACGCGGGCAGATACACAAAATAATGCGCCCACGACGTTGAAACAAAAAATGGGATGGATACGAAAAGCAATAGGAAAGACCATTGAAGGCGACGCGCAAGATTAGAAGTAGCGACAAACATCACCAATAGTATATTGGCTGCCGCAATTACAAAGCCCACAATTTGCAACCGCTGAAACCAAATACTTCCGCTATCCTTTCCAACTAAGCGCAGAATAACATTCGGGAAATACAGCGAGTTTATCGCATCGCTTCCTGTATTTGAAAACCCCACTCCCTTTTTAAGAATGGATAGATAGAAACTAATAGTCGGTTCAAAACCATTAAATGCCGCTGGAATTACAATCCCTAGCAGAAACAAGAAAATTATAAAAGCTGCCAAAAACTTTACGTCTCTTTTAAAAACAAAATACAAGATAAATATAACGGGATAAAATTTAAACGCCACAGAAAACGCTAGAAAAAAAGCGGCCCAAACCCATTGTCGGCTCTGATACAATTCCATCGTTAGAAAAATTGCCAAAGTTATCATTACGCTCACTTGTCCCCATTTGAAATTGTGCAATACTGGAAAAGCTGTAAGTAACAGGAAAAGATAGGCGGGACCGAAATAAGGTTGACTTTTTTGCATAACAGGAAGCCAGCATAAAAACATACCGACCAACAAAATTAATTGGGTAATTCCCCAAGTAATAAGGGCAGTTATTGGAGGTTGAAATCCCCAAAGACTAAAAAAGATTGCAGCAAAAGGTGAATAATAAAAGCCTCGAGACGGAATCTTTTGGCTGAAAATTGTTTCGCCCATTTTATAAAAGACTCTGGAAAAATCGCAAAATAAAGCATCGCAGTGATCTATGCTAGCGACAAAAGTTTCCAGATTTCCCCATTGGAGATAATAGTAAATCAAAACTAAAAACACAACCCCCAATCCCCCCAAAATACGATGTGAATTGGCTCTCATTTTCACAACCCAATTAAATAGGCTTTTCCAGGCGATGTTGTGCATGCAGTAGTCCGTATAATTCAGGTATCTCTTTTGTGAAAATGAGAGCGTCGTAGTCGACGCTCCCATTCTATCATTCTTTCACTTGCGCCTTCAACTTCGCGGCGGACTCTTTGAACGTCGCCAGTTTCTCGCGTTCCTTCTGGACGACGGCGGCGGGAGCCTTGTTCGCAAAGTCGCTGGAGAGCAGTTTTTCGAGGCGGGCGATCTGACTCTCCGCCTCGGCGAGTTCCTTCGCCAGGCGTTCGCGTTCAGCGGATTCGTCCACCATGCCCGCGAGTGGAATGTGGATTTCCACAGAACCAACCACGAGAGTCGCCGCGCCGTCAGGTTTGGAAGCGAGTGAGGGGAGCACAGAGAGCAGAGAGTAGTCCAAACCCGCGAGGGAGGCGATAACTTCCGACTGACTCTTCAACAATTCGGTCTTCGCGCCGCCGACGATGGTCGCGGCCAGTTTCTTCGACATGGGCGCGTTCTTCTCGGCGCGCAGGTTGCGGATGGAACGGACGATGTCCTGGATCAACTCGAAGTCGGCGACCTTCGCGTCCTCCCAGCCTTCCGCTTCGCGCGGCTCGGGCCAGCGGGCGACGATCAGCGCCTCGGGCCAGTCGGAGGCGAGACGCGAGATCGGAGATTCGAGGATCGCCTGGCGCAGGTGTCCCCAAATCTCCTCGGTCACAAACGGCGTGAAGGGATGGAGCAGCCGCAGGGAAATATCCAACACGCGCGCAAGCGTGACTACCGTCTGCTCTCTGCTCTCTTCTCTCTGCATCTGTCCCTTCGCGATCTCCAAATACCAGTCCGCGAAATCGGACCAGAAGAAGTCGTAGATCAACTGCCCGGCCTGACCGTATTGGAAGTTTTGGAAGAGCCGCTCCACGTCGCGGATGAGGCGCTGGAGTTTGGCCCAGATCCAACTGTCCGCGAGAGAGTAGTTGCTGGAGAGCAGATGGGTGGTACTGTTCTCTGTTCTCTGTTCTCCAATCCCTGCAATCGCATTAATCACAAACCTTCCCGCGTTCCACAGTTTGTTGGCGAAGTTGCGGTTGGCCTCCACCTTCTTCACCGACAGGTTCATGTCGTTGCCGGGCGTGGACCCCACCAGCAGCGTGAAGCGCAGCGCGTCCGTGCCGAGTTCATCCATCACGATCTGCGGATCCAGCACGTTGCCGAACGACTTGCTCATCTTCTTACCGTGTTCGTCGCGGATCAGCCCGTGCAGGTACACGGTATGGAACGGCGCTTCGCCGGTAAACTCCAGTCCCATCATGACCATGCGCGCCACCCAGAAGAACAGGATGTCGTAGCCGGTCTCCATGTAGGAGGTGGGGTAGAAATATTTCAGGTCGGGAGTCTCCTCCGGCCAGCCGAGCGTGGAGAACGGCCACAGTCCCGATGAGAACCAGGTGTCCAGCACGTCTTCGTCCTGAGTCAGTTGAGTCGAGCCGCAGGTCGCGCACGCCGTCGGGTCTTCGCGCGTCGAGGTCATGTGACCGTCGGGGCAGTACCAGACCGGGATGCGGTGTCCCCACCAAAGTTGGCGGCTGATGCACCAGTCCTTGATGTTCTCCAGCCAGTTGAAATACACCTTCTCAAAATGCGCGGGGATGATGCGGATGCGTCCGTCGCGCACGGCTTCGAGCGCGGCCCGCGCCAGCGGTTCGATGGTCACGAACCATTGGGTGGAGATCATCGGCTCGACGATCTCCCCGCCGCGCTGGGAACGCGGGATGGACGTCCGATACGGCTCGGTCTTGATGACGAGTCCTGCGACTTTCATGTCGGCCCAGAGATTCTTCCGCGCCTCGAAGCGGTCCTGACCCGCGTACGGGCCGCCGTTTTCGTTGACCTTTGCCTCCGCGTCGAGCATGGACACGATCGGCAGGTTGTGACGTTGGGCGATGGCGTAGTCGTTCGGGTCGTGACCGGGCGTGATCTTGAGCGCGCCCGTGCCGAACTCGCGCGACACGTACTCGTCGGCGATGACGGGAATCTCGCGTCCCAGAATCGGCACGATGACTTTGCGCCCGATGAATTGTTTGTAGCGCTCGTCGTCGGGATGGACGGCCACCGCCGTATCGCCGAGGATGGTCTCGGGGCGGATGGTGGCGACGGGGATGAATTCGCCGCCCCCCTCTTTCTCTCCCTCCATTTTCTCTGAAGATGGGGGGAGACGGAGGGGGATCTCCGGTGCGATCATATATTTGAAATAATACAACGTCGCGTCTTCCTCGTTGTACTCCACTTCGAGGTCGGAGACGGCGGTTTTGAGGCCCGGCGACCAGTTGATGAGACGCGGGCCGCGGTAGATCAATCCCTTTTCGTAGAGGCGGACGAAGGCCTCGCGGACCGCGCGCGACAGCCCCTCGTCGAGGGTGAAGCGTTCGCGCGTCCAGTCGCAGGAGGCGCCGAGGCGGCGAATCTGATTCGTGATGATGCTCCCGTACTTCTTCTTCCAGTCCCACGTCTTGCGGACGAATTCCTCGCGGCCGATCTCTTCGCGCGTCCGTTCCTCGGTGCGGAGCAGCATCTTCTCCACCTGCAACTGCGTGGCGATGCCCGCATGGTCGGCGCCGGGCACCCAGAGGGACGGGATGCCTTTCATGCGGTGGTAGCGGATCATCAGGTCTTCCATGCTGACGAACATGGCGTGACCGAGATGCAGTTCACCTGTTACGTTGGGAGGCGGAATGGAAATAACGAACGGCTTGACGGACGGGTCGAAGCCAGGTTTGTTCGGGTCGTTCCACGGCTGGAAGTAGCCGCCCGCCTCCCACATCGCGTAGACGCGCGGCTCGGTGGATTTGAAGTCGTAGGCTTTGGGAAGTTCGTGCTTGGTCATGGTTGCTCCTTGGTGGGAGAGAGTAGATGAGAGAGCGGTCAGGGACAGAGACTGTTCTCTGCTCTCCACTCTCTGCTCTCTTAAAACAAAACGCCTCGTCCAACAAGAGGACGAAGCGACGGCTCCGCGGTACCACCTCAGTTCGTTGTTAGTTTGCTAGTTCGCTGGTTTGCTCGTTGGCTAGTTTCAACAACGCTCTCGAATGCTGTAACGGGCTGACCCGCGCTGGTCTAGTGATCGGCGGCGCCGACGTTCTTCAGCGGATGCGTCCAAGCGACTTCGGCGGCGGTTTGCTGTGAAGGTTTCCAGCCAATGACCTTCTTCTCTATCAGTCAACAGACCGCTTACTGCTCTCGGATGGCGGGGATTATACGAGGGGAATCCGCAATGGTCAAGAAAAAAGCAATTCAGATAAACTGCCAGTCAGATTATCAATTGGTTGAATCAAGCCCCTCGTCCGCGCTTGTAACGCAAGTACATGGACTTACGTTACATATTTTTCAGAGCGTCTCGTTAAATTGACCTGCCGCGGGGATTCGTGATCCTGGGCGGCAGGTCTCTTTTATATTTGCCTGAACACATCCCTCTCCCCTCGGGAAAGGGGTTGAAGGTGAGAGTTCAGACAGGACGCGGCCGCGCTGTCTCTCCTGTTTTGCCTCGGCTTGCGTCCGTGAACGCAGAGCATTTCCGGCGGATGGGGCACAGGGCAAAAGCCCTGAACCTTTTGGACCAGAGGGACGTGGGACGCCACCACACGAAAACCCCTGTTGTCGTTGAGGTTGTTGATGGGATTGTCGTTGCGGTAGGCGCAGCGGGCGTTCCTATGATTGTTGGCAAAGGAACCGCCACGCAGCACGCGGCGTTGATCGGCCGGCCCTGCCGCAATTTCGCGGCGCGCTCATTATATCGCAGGAACCTCGTTTCCGGCGCGCTGGGGGGCTTGCCCCCCAGACCCCCCACAGAATCCAGAAATTCAGAAATCAGAATTTCAAGAACTTTCAGGAGAGAGCAGGGGACGCCACCACACGAAAACCCCCGCGGCCGCCGAGGTTGAGGATGGGATTGTCGAGGCGGTAGGCGCAGCGGGCGCCCCCATGATTGCCGGCAAAGGAACCGCCACGCAGCACGCGGCGCCCTGACGCCTTCAAATCTTCGCGTCCATCTCCTGCCTGATAGGGATAACCTTTAAACAAACTCTGCGTCCATTCCCAAACATTCCCAGCCATATCCGCCGCGCCGTAGGGACTGTCGCCGGCAGGTGAGTATGCGCCAACGGGAGTCGTACCGCCTTTGCCTCCTTCTCTTGAATTACATTTGTTCTCGTCGAACTCATTGCCCCAGGGCCATTCGAAGCCGAATTCGCCGCGCGCGGCTTTCTCCCATTCGGCTTCGGTCGGCAGGCGGAAGACAAAGCCCAGCGGCAATTCATTGCCGTGCGTGTCGTTCAGCCATTTGCAGTAGGCTTGCGCGTCGTCCCAGGAAACCCTGACAACAGGGTGATTCTTTTTCTTTTTCCAATCGCTTACCGGATGTTCCCCGTTTTGGAACTGAACGAATAGATCATACTGCTCGTTGGTGACGGTGAATTGCCCGATCCAATAATCATAAGGAATGTTTACTGTATGCTGAGGATGTTCATCGCTCCACGCGAGTTTATTATCTTCACGCGAGCCCATCAGGAATTTGCCGGCAGGGACAAGGACGAAATCCAAACCTCCTATTCGTCTGAATCTCGAGCCAGAACGCGTTGGGGTTGGCTTTGTTGTCTCAGATAGTAACCGTCGTCGAACAGTAAAAGTGCCAAACCCTGTGTCTTCCACTTCCACTTCAGAGCCAAGATTCCCGATGCTTTTTGGAAACAAATCTGTGCTGATCAAAGTGTAATGATTTTTCCCAACCTGTCCCAAATTGTAGCCCGGCGGGACGCGGATCCAACCCCAGCGTTTGTGTAATTCCTGCGCAAGCGCGTCAAAAAACGGCACGAAGACGGGGAAAGTACCGCCAGTTTCATCATAAGTTTCTGCGAGCGCTGGATATTGCTTCTTTAAATACGATTTAAGCGCCTCGATTCGTTGGCCCACGTCCTGAATTTCCCGTATTCGAGGCTCAATCGCTTTATAAAAAACAAAATGTAGAGATGCAGTAATCCGTAAAGAACGATGCCAGATTTTCTTTTCAGACGGATTCGCCAGTTTTCCCTGTCGTTCAAGTTCGTCCAACAAATTGTCCACATGCTCTGCTTTGAACTCGCGGTTATCCCCCTTCAAAATTTTGTGATAAGCCGATTCGTCCATCCCTGCAGCAATTGCCATTTGATTCGCAGACAACTCGCATTGTTTTTGAAGCCGCTCCAACAACGCGGTCAATTCCTGTCCCTCCAATTCTTCTTGAAGGAGTCGCAGGCGTTTTTTCTCTTTGGGCGACAGCTTTTTATGGACAGATTTGTCCATGACAAACTCTCCTTGCTCATGTTAAATTGGATACAGATGAGCGCTCATCGGATTTCACAAAAGGAGATTCCGATGAAACACAAGAAGCAATTCAAACGGTCCATGTCAATGAAGGCGCATATTCGCGGTGGTCACTTCTACCTGCATCTGTCTCTGCCTGTGCACTGGCTGATCTTTCTCGCGGCAGTCATCGCGACGTTAGTCACGTCAATGCCAGCGGCCCAAATCATGGACGTGCTGTCGCAACTTGCAAAGTGACTGACGATAGCCAGCGTTGCCAAAATTATACCCTCTCCCCAACCCTCCCCCATCCGAAAACCACGAATGGGGGAGGAAGCCCAATTTCCAATCTCCAATTACCAATCTCCAATCTCCAATCACCAATTACCACCTCCCCAAAGTATACTTGCCCCATGCCCACCCTCCTCCAATTCCTCCTCGCCGCGCTGGCTGCCGTGGCCGCGGGCGCGGTCAACGCCCTCGCCGGCGGCGGGACGCTCATCACCTTCCCCGTGCTGGTCGCGCTGGGCATCCCGGCCGTCTCCGCCAACGTCACCAACACGGTGGCGCTCTGTCCCGGCTACCTCGGCGGGACGCTGGCGCAAAAAGCGGACCTGCAAGGCCAGGCCAAACGTCTCCGGGTCGTCCTGCCCGCGGCCGTCCTCGGCGGCGTCTTCGGCGGCTGGCTGCTCCTGCAGACCGGCGAAAAACTCTTTACCGACCTCATCCCCTGGCTGATCCTCCTCGCTTCGGGATTGCTCGCGGTCCAGGACCCCGTCCGCAGTTGGATGACGCGCCGCCTCGCCCGACCTCGCGCGGGCGCGGCCTCCCCGGACGCCGCCCCGCTGGCGGTCGGGATCGCCTCCGTCTACGGCGGCTACTTCGGCGCGGGACTGAGCGTCGTCGTCCTCTCGGCCCTCGGCCTGACCCTCGACGATTCGCTGACGCGTCTCAATGCCCTCAAACAGGCCGTCGCCTTCGCGGTCAACACAGCGGCCGCGCTCTTCTTCGTCTTTTCGGGGAAGGTCGTCTGGCCGCTGGCGCTCGTGATGATGGTCGGCGCGCTCCTCGGCGGGACGCTCGGCGGGAAGTTGGCCGGGCGCGTCAAACCCTCCACGCTGAGGTGGACGGTGGTGACGATCGGCGTGATCATTTCCGTCGTTTACTTCGCGCGCGGATAGGGCGGCGCGGACTTAACACGTCTCCCCGTCTTCGTCCACGTAGCAGTAATCGCCCTGGAACTTCTGCCAGTCCTCCCATAATTTCCCCAACTCCCTGATGTAGGCCGGGATGGCCTCGCCGCTGGCTGTCCGCTCGTTGTTCGTGATCACGGGCAAAGCCGTCCCCGCGCCGAACAATTTCTCGGCCTCCGTCCGCCCGACTACCACGCGGTCGTATCCCAACGCCATATCGCGGAATTCCGCCTCGATGGCGTCGGCTTGCGGACTGGTCTCTTCCCGGTAAAGTGTAATCATCTCGCGCCTTTCCGCGTTATCTTCAACTCGCTTTTCTTTGTTAACGATGGGAAGACGAGGGGGGTATCTTACTTCTGCGGCGGATTTTCCCACAGACGACTCGGCGGTGTCGCCCCTCATCCGCTCGACTTCAGCGCGGCAAAACCAGCGGGGACTCGAACAGCGGATGCTGCACCACTTCCACGGGCAGGCCGTAGGCGCGGGAGATCAGTTCGGGAGTCAACACCTCGCGCGGGGAGCCCAGCGCGGCGATGAGTCCGTCCACCATCAGCGCGACGCGGTCCGCGTAACGCGCCGCGAGGTTGAGATCGTGGAGGGCGACCAGCACGGCGAGGTTATCTTCGCGGACGAGTTTCCGCGTCAACTCCAGCAGGCTGACCTGGTACTGCAAATCGAGGTGCGCGGTCGGTTCGTCCAACAGCAGGATGGGCGTGGACTGGCACAATGCCCGCGCCAACAGCACACGCTGGCTTTCGCCGCCCGACAATTCGCCGACGCGCCGCTCGGCGAGTCCCTCCGCGTGGACGCGTTCGAGGGCGCGGCGCGCCAGTTCCTCGTCCGCGCGGGAGGCGTGACCGAGGAATCCCAGGTGCGGCGTCCGTCCCATCAAGACCGTCTCCCAGACGCTGAAGGCAGGCGGGAGCGAGATGGCCTGCGGGACAACCGCCATATAACGCGCCCGCCGCATCGGGTCGAGCGCGTGGAAGTCGTCGCCGTTGGCGCGGACGCGTCCCGCCGAGGAGGGGATCACGCCGCTGACCGCGCGAATCAACGTGGATTTGCCCGCGCCGTTCGGCCCGATCAACGCCAGCAGTTCACCCGATTGCACGTCGAGGGAGACGCCGTGCAAAATTTCACGGGAATTATATGAGACAGAAAGGTTTTCTATTCGTAACATTTCATTTCTCGTAGGGGCAGTCCTGCGTGACTGCCCCAGTCCTGCGTGACTGCCCCAGTCCTGCGTGACTGCCCCAGTCCTGCGTGACTGCCCCAGTCCTGCGTGACTGCCCTGGGCGGACACCCAGGTCCGCCCCAACATTACCAATCACCATTTACCAATACCCCTGATTCTTCGCGCGCCGCAGCACCCACAGGAAAAATGGCGCGCCCGCCAGCGCGGTGACGATGCCGACGGGCAATTCCTGCGGAGCGAGAATGACGCGCGCGATCACGTCGGAGAGGAGCAGCGCCGACGCGCCGCCGAGGATCGAGAGCGGGACCACGCGTCGGTAGTCCGCGCCGAACCAGATGCGGACGATGTGCGGGACGACGAGTCCGATGAAGCCGATAATCCCCGCGAAGGCCACCGCGGCGGCCGTCGTCAGGGAGGCGGCGGCGAGGATGAAGGCGCGGGCGCGCGTCACGTTGAGTCCCATCTGCTGCGCCTGGTCGTCGCCGAATTGCAGCAGGTTGAGCGCCTGCCCGCTGAGGAGCAGTCCGCCCAGCCCGAGGGCGAGATACGGAAGCAGGCTGAGGACGGCGTCCCAGCCCGTGAGGCTGATCCCGCCGAGCAGGTAGCCGAGCGCGCGGCGCACTTCGTTCGTCGAGCGGATCATCAGGAACGAGGTCAAGGAGGTGGCGAAGGAGGAGAAAGCCACGCCCGCCAAAATCAGGTTAGTGGTCGGGACGGTGCGTCCGACGCGCGCCAGTTGATAGACGAGGAACACGGTGAGCAGCGCGGCGAGGAACGCGGCCAGCGGAACCGCCATCAGTCCCCAGAACGAGTACGGCCAGCGGACGCTCATCGCGAGAACCGCGCCCAACCCCGCGCCCGAAGCGACGCCGATGAGGAACGGGTCTGCCAGCGGGTTGCGGAAGAGTCCCTGGTACGCCGCGCCGCTCCCGCCCAGCGCCGCGCCCGCCAACGCGATCAACGCCGTGCGCGGCAGGCGGATGTTCCAAAGGATGACCGCGAAAGTAGACTCGCCCGCGCCGCGCAGAATCTTCCAGAGTTCATCGGGAGGGATGAACACGGAACCGACCGCGAGGCTGAGAATCAGCGCCGCGGCGAGAAGGGCGAGGGAGAGGAGGAGAGGGCGGGACATTCGGTGGTCAGTTGTCAGTGAGCGTGATCAGTCATCAGTGATGCGAGTTGCGAGTTACGCTTGTAGAGCGTACACAGGTAAACAAGGAAACGCGCGACCTGTTTACCTGTGTACTTTGTACCTGTCTACTTAAAGGCCTCTGGATGAAGCAAACGCGCCAGCGCTTCGAGGCCGTCCACCAGGCGCGGGCCGGGACGGGAGACCAGGTTATCGTCAAACGGGAAGACCTTCCCATTGACCACAGCGGTCAGCGTTTCCCAGCCTGGGCGCGTCTTGACCGCTTCGGGGGTGACGCCGTAATTCGAGTCGCCGAGGATGATGATGTCGGGCGGGGCCACCACCAACTGCTCGAGGCTGATCTGCGGATACGGCTCGGCGATGCCCGCCAGCGAGACCACGTTCACGCCGCCGGCGCGCGTGATCAAAAGATCAATGAACGTGCCGGGGCCGGAGGTGAACGGCTTCGACGGGTCGGTCGCGTCCACCTCGTAGAACACCGCGGGTTTCTCGCTGAGCGGCGCGATCTTCTCGTCCACCGCGGCCACGCGCGCCTTGAGCGAGTCGGTCAACTTCGACGGGTCGCGCCCCGTCAGTGTAGCGACGATCTCGATGTTCTTATACAAGTCTTCGAGCGTCTTCGGGTTCGAGAGATAATACACCGTCACGCCGAGTTTCTCGAGTTGCGCCGCCAGTTCGGGCGAATTGATCTCGGCGGCCAGCACGAGGTCGGGTTTGAGCGCCACGATGGCCTCGGCGCTGAACCCGCTCCAACCGCCGACGGTGGGCAGGGCGAGCGCCGCTTCGGGATAATCCGAGGCCTCGTCGCGTCCCACGACCCGGTCCCCCGCGCCGAGCGCGAACAGGATTTCGGTGTTGGACGGCGCCAGCGAGACGACGCGCTGCGCGGGCGATTCCAACTTGACCTCGCGGCCGAGGCCGTCGGTGAGCGCGATCCCCGCCGCGCCCTTCGACGGGACGGCGGGCGCGCACGCCGCGAGCGTCAACGCGGCGAGGAGGACGATAAAAAGCATTTTTCGAAGCATGAGTGAATCTCCAAGTCAGGTCTTTTTGTAGTTTGAATCAAAATCCCCAGCATGGGCTGGGGAGGTTGGGAGAGGCATTCCGGGCGGGCCTGTCCTCCACCTCCTTTCCGCGAGAGTGTGGTAGAACCGGCCAATTGCGGGCGACCTGACTTGTTCCAGTGATCGGTGATCGGTGATCAGTGAAGAGGAACTCACAGTTGCGGGACAGCGTTGGATTTGCACCAACTTCGCCGCAGACTGACCGTATTCGATTGTGACGCCATTTTATGCCGGGCGCGGGGAAACGTCAATGGGACGGGCGCGCGTGATTTGCAAAAATAAAAGCGCCAGCGCCGCCAGCGGCAGAAACAGATTCGCGCCGCGTCCGAGCAAGGCTAAAAGAAGCAAGGGGAAAAAGTAAACGAGGGCCAGCCAGAGCCAGTCCATGCGGCGGGCAGACCAGGCGAGAAAGAACAATGGTACGAGCAGAAGGACGAAGTCATAATTGAACAAGTAAGGATCCGCGAGCAGGGTGACCAGGCTGGACGCGGCCACAAGCGCTGCCGGCGCGCGGAAGACCTCGCGGCGGAACAGAACCAGGGCCACGAAGAGGCCGACGAACAAGGCCGCGCCAAGCGGAAGCGCCGGGCCAATGTCGGCGCGGCCGGCGGCGAGGGCCACGAGTCCAACAGGGAGGCTGGCGCACAGTTCGCAGGAGGAGACGCCGGGCAGGCTGCGAAATCCAAAGAGGGAATGGAGATAACTTACAGGCCAGCGAGGGTCGGCGAGGAAGCCGGAAATAAAAAGGAGGCCGGCGGCGAGGAGAATGGCCTTGAGCGCGCGGCGGGAGAAGTCGTCGCGGCGGAGGAAAAGCCAGAAAAGGACCGCGCCGGCGATGGCTCCGCCGAGATGCGGCTTAAAGGTCAGGAAGGCGGCGGCGAGCCCGGTCAGGGCCGCGTTCTCGCGGCGGAGCGCGTACGTCGTCAACGCAGCGCCGAGCAAAACGGGAAAGACGAACTGTCCGACGTAGAGACCGCCGAGGACGGGAACGAAAACGATGGCGGCCAAAAAGGACGCGAGGCGAGGAGACGCTCTCCAGCCGTCGGTCAGCAGCCAGACGGAGGTCATCAGCATGGACAGGTTGAGTCCAAACCACAGGCGCGCGGCAACTTCGATTGGAAGCAGGGCCAGTGGAAGCGTGACGAGCGCGTACCAGGGCGGATAGGGAAACGGCAACACAAAGACCTGGTCGGCCGCGACGCCCGCGAGCCCGGCGATCATCCCGGACTGGCCGGCGCGGTCGTAAAGAGGGACGCCGCGCAAGAGGCCGAGGTCCGCGTGATAGAGAACCTGGAAGTCGAGATAGGGCGGTATGGGGAGAGGGACGAGGAGCGCGCAGAGAAGGAGCGCAAGAAAAAAGATGAAGACGGAAAAAAGAAGGATGAATGGCCGGATGGGTCTGTTCATTTGATTCTTTGAACCCGCCTGGCGAGTCCGCGAAAAAAGGCGACGCGAAACGGATGCAACAAATACCAACAGAGAAATCCGCCGAGGCCGCGCGGGGCGAAGAAGTAAGTCGAGACGATGTCGCGGCCTGCGACGCCCTGCTCGATCCACTCCTCGCTGCAGGGACGGGAACGATGAAGCAGGCTTCGCTGGGAATCCCGCAGTTCGATTTCCCAGCCCGGCAATTGAAGGTCGTTGCGGAATTCGCCGCCAGCCGGGACGGCGCGATGCAAAATGAAGAATCCCTCGTGCCTGAGCGAGCCGACGCGCCTGCCCGGAGTCCAGACGCGCTCGACGCGGGAGGGATGCAGTTCGTCCAGCGCGGCGCGGGCGGCTGAGTCGAAGTCCACGAGAGCCACTTCGGGGAAGACGCGCAGGGCCTCGGGGTGGAGAACGAGGCTGTCGCTGGAGAGTCCGCCGACGAGGGCATAGGCGATGCGGCGCGGGACGGGCGTCACCAGACCGATGCCGAACGCCATGAACCAGACCGGGAGTCCGGGCAGCAGCAGCAGGCGGCGTTTCAGTCCGCACAGGCGCGCGTAACGCAGCATCAACTCGCCGTAAGTGGCGACGCGGGGGCCGCCGATCTCGAAGGCCTGTCCCTGCCCGCTTGGGTTGTCGAGCGCGGCGAGCAGATAATCAATCACGTTTTGGACGGCGATGGGCTGGGACTTGTTGCGCAGCCACAACGGGCCCGGGATGAGCGGAAACAGCCCGACGACGAAGCGGATCATCTCGAAGGAGATGCTGCCCGCCCCGGCGATGACGCCCGCGCGGAACTCGGTGACGGGGACTCTGCCCTCGCGCAGGACGCGTCCCGTCTCGATGCGCGAACGCATGTGCGGCGCGAGGCGCTGTTCGGGGTCGGCCAGCCCGCCGAGGTAGATGATGTGCCTCACGCCCGCCGCCTCGCACGCCGCGGCGAAGTTGCGCGCGCCTTCGAGTTCCCTCTCCGTGTAGCCGCGCCCGCTGGACATGTTGTGGATGAGATAGTAGGCGGTGTGGACTCCCTCCAGCGCGGGCGCGAGGCTGGCCGCGTCCGTCACGTCGCCGGGGAAAATCTCGACGAAGCGGGACCAGCCGCGCCCGTCGAGCCGACGCGGGTCGCGCGCCAAAGCGCGGACGCGGCAGCCGCGTTCCAAAAGTCGGGGGATGAGTCGGCTGGCGATGTAGCCGGTCGCGCCGGTGACGAGGATGAGCATGCCGCGGTATCCGGTCAGCGCGCCAACATGCGCGCCCGCGAGGCGACGCCGCGCATCAATCCGTCGAAGATGAATTTATGGAACGGCCACATGGCGTACCAATAAACGAAGCCGAAGAAGCCGTGCGGCGCGAAGTACGCGTCGACGGCGAGCAGGGTTTTGCCCTCGCGCGGCGCTGACGTAAACTGGAGCCAGGCCTTGCCCGGCAGTTTCATCTCGGCGCGCAGCCGCATGAGACGGCCGGGCTCCACCTGCTCCACGCGCCAGAAATCGAGCGACTCGCCGGAGCGGATCTCGTCGGGGTGACGGCGGCCGCGCCGCAGTCCCACGCCGCCCACGAGTTTGTCCAGCCAGCCGCGCAGGGACCACGACCAGTCCATGAAGAGCCAGCCGCGCTCGCCGCCGATCCCCGTGTAGGAGCGGAAGACGGTTTCGGGCGGCAGGTCGGTCAGCATTTGCCGCCTCTCGATGAACATGCCCTCTTCGACGGTGAACTCGTACGGCTTGACGTTGCCCATCACGGTGACCAGCGCGTCGGACCAGGAGGTCTCCACGTCGTCGCGTTGGATGCGTCCCAGCGCGAGGCGGACGGCGGTCCGAAAGTCCATCGGCTGGATGCGCGGGAAGAGCCGCTGCGCGGCCTCGTCCCGGACGATGAGGTTGGCGCGCAGTCCCTCGATGAGCGGCAGCACGATACGCCAGTGGATCGGCGTGACCATGTGTACCCAATACGCCGAAAGCCGCGGCGCGTAGACCGGCGTGCGGATGAGGCGCCGCTTCAGTCCGCGCTCGCGGGCGTAACCGAGCAGCATCTCCGCGTAGGTGAGACGCGTCGGCCCGCCGATCTCGATGACGCGGCCGACGGATTCGGGGACGTCCAGCGCGGCGATGAGATACGAGAGCGCGTCGCGGATGGCGATGGGCTGCGCCTGCGAAAAGAACCAGGCGGGACAAACCAGCACGGGTTCGCGCTCGGTCAGATAGCGCACCATCTCGAACAGCGCCGAGCCGGAGCCGACGATCATGCCGGCGCGGAATTCCGTCACCGGGACGTGGCTGTAGCGCAGTTGCGAGCCGGTCTCGTGGCGCGAACGCAGGTACGGCGAGAGGCGCGCGGTCGGGTCCACCAGTTCGCCGAGATAGATGACGCGCTCCACGCCCGCCCGTTCCGCGGCCGAGGCGAAGTTGCGCGCCAGTTGCAGGTCGTATTCGGCGCTGCCGCGTCCGCCCTGCTGCCCGTGGATGAGATAATACGCGGCCGAGACGCCGCGCATCGCCTGCGCGGCGAGGTCGGGATCGCTCAGGTCGCACGCGACGACTTCCACGCGTTTCGCCCACGCGAAGCCCTCCAGCCGCGACGGGTCGCGCACGAGACAGCGGACGCGGTAGCCGGCGTCCAGCAGGCGCGGCGCCAGCCGTCCGCCCACATAGCCGGTCGCGCCGGTGACGAGGATGAGTTTTTCGGTCATGTCATCTGATTGAAACACAGAACCCGGTTTTCTTCAAGAAAGCAGTCTCGCCGATATGAAAATAAAAAGGATTCCGCAAGTTCTACTTGCGGCTTTCCCGAAGTAGAACTTCGGGATTCCAAATTTTCATCATTTGGATGCGAGACGCCAGAGACGTCAAAGCGCTCTCCTCGCAGGCCGGAGGACTGCTTCCCTACAGGATGCTGCGCGATCGCTCCGCTCGCAGCAACAGACTGTTAAAGCGTTTGCAACAGAACACGAATAACTCAGACAAATTCGCCTAACTTACGCCAGGCGCAAGCGTAAGGGCATTTCTGCTACAATAACAGCCATGTCCCTGTCGCGTCCCCTCCTCCTGGTTTCAATCGCCTTCCTGGCGGGCATCGCCCTCGCCGACGCGGTATCCCTCCCGCTTTCGGTCTGGCTCGCCCTGGCCGGGACGGCCCTCGCGCTGGGACTGATCTGGCGCTTCCTCGTCCGCTCCCTCGAAATGGAGACGCTCGCCCGCGACCTCGCAGCCGTGACCGTCTTTCTCGTCGTCATCTTCCTCGGCGCGGCGCGTTACCAGGCCGCCGTCCCGGTCTTCGACGCGTTCGACCTCGGCTGGTACAACGACCGCGACTACGACGTCCGCGTCACGGGATGGGTCACCGAACCTCCCGACCGCCGCGACACCTACGCCAACCTGCGCGTCCGCGCCACCGGCATAGACACCGGCGACGGGAACGACCTGCCCGTGGACGGCCTGCTCCTCGCCCGCGTGGATCCCAACGAAGACTATTTTTACGGCGAAATCGTCCGCCTGCGCGGGAAACTGAAGACCCCCTCCGAAAACGAAGATTTCTCCTACCGCGATTACCTCGCCCGCGAAGGCGTCTACTCCACGATGAGCGGCGCCGAAGCGACGCGCCTGCCGGGGAAAAAAGGCAACCTCTTCGCCGACGGATTGTACCGTCTCAAGAACTACGCGCTCGCCACCGTCTATCGCGTCTTCCCCGACCCCGAGGCCTCGCTCCTGGCGGGCATCCTCCTCGGCGTGGACAGCGGCCTGCCCGACGATTTGCAGCAGGACTTTAAGGACACCGGCACATCGCACATCATCGCCATTTCGGGATTCAACATCGCCATCATCGCCGCCATCTTCCTCTCGCTCTTCGGACGCGCCTTCGGCCCGCGGCGCGGCGCGGTCGTCGCGGGGATCGGCATCGTCTTCTACACCCTGCTCGTCGGCGCAGACGCGGCCGTGGTGCGCGCCGCCGTCATGGGCGTGACCGCGCTCTTCGCCCGTCACTTCGGCCGCCGCCAGGACGGTCTCGTCACGCTCTTCGCGGCCGGGGCCGGCATGTGCCTGTATAATCCCTACTACACCCAGGATGTCGGCTTTCAACTCTCCTTCTTCGCCACCCTCGGCCTCATCCTTTACGGCGAACCCCTCTCCGCCCTGAGCGCCCGCCTGCTCTCAAAACTCAACCTTCACTCTTCCACCGTCGAAAGCCTGTCGTCCGTCATCACCGATTTTTTCCTCCTCACCCTCGCCGCGCAGATCACCACCCTCCCGATCATGGCCTATCATTTCAACCGTCTCTCGCTCATCTCGTTCATCGCCAACCCGTTCATCCTCCCCGTCCAACCCGCGGTGATGATCCTCGGCGGGCTGGCCGACATCCTCGGCATGATCTTCCTCCCGCTCGGGCAACTGGCGGCCTTCGCGGCCTGGCCGTTCGTGGCGTACACCATCCGCATGGTGGACTTCTTCGGAGGCGTACCGGGCGCGGCAATTTCGGTGGACTTCCCCCTCTGGGGCGTCTTCGCCTGGTACGCGGCGCTTCTCAGCCTGACCGTCGGCCACGTCCCGCTCAGGGAATTTTTCGCGTCGCTGAAAACGCGTCTCCCCAAGATCCCCACCTGGGGCGTGATCGCCGCGCTGACGCTCCTCGCCATCTTCGTCTGGCGCGCGGTCCTGTCCCTGCCAGACGGGAAACTCCACATCACCTTCCTCGACGTCAACGCCTCGGACGCCATCCTCATCGAGACGCCCAACGGCGACACGGCGCTGATCAACGGCGGGGAAAGCCTCTCGCAACTTTCGAGCCAACTCGGCGGGCGGCTGCCCCTGACCAACCGCAAACTGGACTGGCTGATCGTCGCGTCCACGCGGGAAAACCAGGTCGCCGCGCTGCCGCGGCTGGCCGAGCGCTATCCGCCCGCGAACGCGCTGTGGGCGGGAAACGTGGAAGCCTCGTACCCGGCGCGGTCGCTCAACGCCTGGCTGACCAGCCATCAGGTCCCGGTGACGCGGGCCGCGGCGGGACAGAAACTGGACCTCGGCGGCGGGGCCGTCCTCTCCGTCCTCTACGCGGACGAACGCGGCGCGGTCCTGCTGCTGGAATACGGCGGCTTCCGCGTCCTGCTCCCGGTCGGCATGAGTTTCGACGCGCTCGCCAAACTGCAAGCGGACGAATCCCTGCCGCCCCTCACCGCGCTCCTGCTCGCCGATTCCGGCATGGCGCAGACCAACCCCGCCGAGTGGATCAATTTTCTCAACCCGCAGGTTGTCGTCCTGAGCGTCTCCGCCGACAACCTGCTGGGACTCCCCTCCCAGTCCGCGCTCGACGCGGCGGGCGGGCGCACGCTTCTCCGCACCGACGCGAACGGCTGGATCGAAATTTCCAGCGACGGCTCCTCCGTCTGGGTGGAGACCCAGCGCGGCGGCCCGGCTCCCACGCCCGCCCCCGGCGCGAGCGCCTCGCCCACTCCCTCCGACGCGCCAGCCATGACCGAAGAACCCGCCGCCACCGAAGAGCCGCTGCTCGAAGACCCTGATTTCACCCCCGAACCCTGACGCGCGTCTCCAACGTCGCTCCCGGCTGGCGAGGAGATTGCTTCTATGCCTCTGGCGCCTCGCAACGACAATTTGCGAAAATCAATCGGAAGCCCCAGGGGGATAATCGCAAATCTCACCGAATTCTTAATCCAACGCGGGGAAACTCTGCTACACTGGGCAAACCGCTTTATCGTCGAGGTGAACCATGTTCCGATCCAACATCCCTACGTCCGAGATCACGCCGAAGGAAGTCTATCTCTCGCGCCGCGACTTCATGAAAGCCGCCGCAGTGACCGCCGCCGGCGCGCTGCTGGCCGCCTGCGCGCCGCGCGCCTCCGGTTCCGACGCTCCCGCGCCCGCCGTCGAATTGACCGACACCCTCACCCCGCTCGAAGACGTGACCAGTTACAACAACTACTACGAGTTCAGCGGGGATAAACAGGCGGTGGGGCCGCTCGCCAGAAACTTCCATCCCCGCCCGTGGGACGTGGAAGTGGGCGGGCTGGTCAACAACCCAAAAACCTACGCCGTCGAAGACCTGCTGGCGAAATTCCCGCAGGAGGAGCGCGTCTACCGCCTGCGCTGCGTGGAGGCCTGGAGCATGGTCATCCCGTGGACGGGATTCCCGCTCGCGAAACTGCTGGCCGAAGCGCAGCCCGCCTCCGCCGCGCGGTACGTCCGCTTCGTTTCCGTCCTGCGTCCCGAGGAAATGCCCGGGCAAAAGAGTCCCTTCTACCAATGGCCCTATCAGGAGGGACTGCGCCTCGACGAGGCCATGAATGACCTGACGCTCCTCGCCACCGGTCTCTACGGAGAGTCCCTCCCCAACCAGAACGGCGCGCCGATCCGTCTCGTCGTCCCGTGGAAGTACGGATTCAAATCCATCAAGGGCATCGTCAAGATCGAGTTGACCGACTCCCAGCCGGAAACATTGTGGAATACCGCCTCGCCGAGCGAATACGGCTTCTACTCCAACGTCAACCCCAACGTGCCGCACCCGCGCTGGTCGCAGGCCAGCGAGCGCCGCATCGGCGAATTTGCCCGCCGCCCCACGTTGATGTTCAACGGCTATGAAAAAGAAGTGGCGTACCTGTACGAAGGCATGGACTTGAAATTGAATTATTAGCGTTGCGCCCGATGAAGCGTTACACTCCCCTGCAAATTCTCGTTCACGTCGCGGCGTGGTTTCCCCTGGCGCGGCTGGTCTTCGAGGCCTTTACCGGCGGACTGACCGCCAACCCGATCCAACACATCGAACAGCGCACCGGACGCGCCGCCCTCACGCTGCTGATCCTCGCTTTGGCGGTCACGCCGCTCAACAGTCTCTTCGGCTGGAGCGAGCCGATCAAACGCCGCCGCGCTCTCGGCCTCTACGCGTTCATGTACGCCGTCATCCACGTCACCGCCTTCGCGGATCTCGACTACGGGCTGGCCTGGGGTCTCGTCGTCCAGACTATTTTTGAAAAGCCCTACATCCTGCTCGGCGCGGCGTCCTTCCTCCTGCTCATCCCGTTGGCGATCACTTCATTCGATGTGTGGCAGGCGCGCTTAAAGAAACGCTGGAAGCGCCTGCACATGCTGATCTATCTCATCGCGCCGATGGTCATCTTGCATTACGCCTGGGGAAAGAAGGGCGATTTCTTCCGCCTCAGCGGAGACGTGACCCTGCCGCTGGCGTACGCGGCCGCCTACCTCGCGTTGATGGCGCTGCGCCTCCCCGCGCTGAGACGCGCGGCCGCGTCCCTCCGAGGCCGGGCGCGGCATCGTTTATTAAAACGCCGCGCCATACCGTAAGGGCGGACCTACGTGTCCGCCCCGATTAGATACGTGTCCGTCAATCAGAATATCCCGCGCAGGACGAGCAGGAAGCCCACGATCGCGAGCGGAATCCCGACGATGGCGCCGATCACCGTCAGGCTGACGAGGATCCCCGCCAGCAGCAGCACGAAGCCGAGGATCACAGCCACCAGTCGTCCCGTCAACGCGACGATGCCCGCGATCAACTTCCAGAGGGCCGCGAACGGCCAGGCGTACCAGGGAATCTGTTTTTTCGTTTCGGTCATTTCGTCTCCTTCAAGAGAGTATACGCACATTGACGGTTAAGGTGGCGGGCAAAACCCGCGTTATAATTCCGCCCATGGACGAATCAACTCATTCAAACAAACCCGAAACCGTGACCTTCAAGAAGAGTCACTTCTATTCCGTGCTGGTGGTCCTGGCGTTTTTCGCGGGACTGCTCTCGGGCTACGCGCTATGGGGACGCGGGAGCGCCGCCGCGGCGCCTCCCTCCAACCAGGCCGCGGCTGCGCCCACCCAGCAGGCCTTCCGCCGCTACGACATCCCCACCGACGGCTTTCCGAGCATCGGCCCCGCCGACGCGCCCATCACCCTGGTTGAATTCAGCGATTACCAATGCCCCTATTGCCAGAGATGGTACGAGCAGGTTTACCAGCCGTTGATGGACGCCTACCCGGGCAAGATCCGCCTCGTCTACCGCAACCTGCCGCTGACGCAGATCCATCCGCAGGCCATGAGCGCCGCCGAAGCAGCCTTGTGCGCGGGCGATCAAAACGCCTACTGGGATTTTCACAACCAATTGTTCGAGAACTTCGACGCGCTGGGCGAGGACCTCTACGCCTCGCTCGCCGCGGACCTCGGGCTGGACGCGGCCGCCTTCGAGACCTGCATGTCCAGCCGCAAACACCAGGCCGCGATCCAGTCGGATATGCAGTTCGCGCTCGAACTGGGCGTGCAGTCCACGCCGACGTTTTTCATCAACGGCCTGGCCGTGGTCGGCGCGCAGCCGCTGAGCGTCTTCCAGCAGGTCATCGACCGGGAACTGGCGGGGGAAATCCCGTAATAGGCTTTATCGGAAATAATGCCGGCGTCTGTTTTCCGCCGCGAATGAAGCGAATTCCACGAAAATTGGGCAATCCGCGCGCATTCGTAAAATTCGCGGCAGAGAATCCTAATTCCGAAGGAGTCGGATGAAAAAATTCGTTGTCGTTGCGGGAAACATCGGCGTCGGAAAGTCCACGCTGGTGGGGATGTTGTGCGCCCGGCTGGGCTGGGAGCCGTTTTACGAGTCGGTCGCTGAGAATCCCTACCTGGCCGATTTCTATCGCGACATGACCGCCTGGTCCTTTCATTCGCAAGTCTTCTTCCTGACCCACCGGCTGAAGGCGCACCACGAACTTTCCCTGCGCCCCTCGGCCGTCATCCAGGACCGCAGCGTGTACGAAGACGCGGAGATCTTCGCCCAGAATCTTTTTTTGCAGGGACACATCCGCCCGCGCGACTATCAGACCTACCGCGAACTCTATGAGACGGCGCTGCGCTTCCTCCCGCCCCCGGACCTGGTCATCTATCTGCGGGCTTCGGTCTCCACCCTGCTGGAGCGCATCACGCGCCGCGGGCGCGACTATGAGCAGGAGATCGCCCCCGATTATCTATCCAGCCTGAACCAGCTCTACGAAAACTGGCTGGGAGGGTTCAGCCTCTGCCCGGTGTTGACCGTGCCGGGCGACGACCTCGATTTTGTGGCGCACCCCGGCCACCTGGGATTGATCGTCTCCAAGATGCAGGAGAAGTTGACCGGCCGTGACGAGGTGAGATTCGGGGCCGAGGAAGTGGCCCGCGCCGCGGAGGATTGAGAAAAAACAGGCTTCTGAATGAAGCCTGTTTTTTTATTGGTAGACCGCCAGCCATTTGTTGTGGGGATCGGAGATCCAGACCTCCTGTCCCTCGCCGGGGAAGGAATCCCAGTAGGCGGGATTCCACATTCCGCTGCCGCCGGTCTCCTCGCACTCAGCCAGGACGAATCCCCACGGCGTGGAATCGGGCAGGTGACAGACTGGCTGTCCGCCGACCGGGAGCGGGAACCGCCCGCCCGTCAGCGCGTTGGCGAGGCCGGGCGTCGGGTAACAGCCCACGATCCAGGAGCCGTATCCGTCGGCGTAACGGCAGACGGAGGCGTCCAACACTTTGGCGATTGGATAGGCGACCGCGTCCACCAGCGAGTTGTTGGAGGCGCGGAGCAGGCGCACGGTGTCGCCGGAATCTTTCAGCTGAAGCCCGGACTGCGAGCCGTAAAAGACCATCCGCTCGCCCGGTTTGAGGGTCTGGCTGGGGAGGCTGAACACGGCCGCGGGGGCGGACGCGAGGCTCAGTTTGTAACTGCTCAGGCTGAGGTTGGACGTCCCGGCGTTGATCACCTCGATGAACTCGTCGTAGACGTCCACGCGGCCGTCGGCGTTCCAGTCTGTGCCGGCGCGCGCCATGACTTCGTTGAGGACCAAAACCGGCGGGCTGCCCGGCTTCGGGGTGGCCGTGCGCGTGGGCAATGCGGTGGGACGGGGCGTGGAGGTGACGGTAAACGCCCAGTTGGGATATTTGGGCGTGCCTTTGATGAAATTGCCGTTTGCGTCAAAGCCAAAATGGGGATTGGCGCCTGTGTGAGTGAAATAGGCGGTTACATCGTCGCTGCGCCAGTCCTGGCGTTCCATGCTTCCGTAGATGGTGCTGCTCCCCGCAGGCCAGGGGCGGATGGTTCCCGTGCGCGAGCGGGCGTTGACGAAATCCACCAGCAGGGTTTTATGATTCTCGTCGCAATTCTTCGCCACCTGGATGTTATACGTGGAACACAGCAGGAGTATTTCGCCGGTGTTGTATAAACTTCCCGTATATTTCTGGTCGTAGGTCTCGCTTGTTCCGGGGAACGAGACCGCGTTCTCGTTGGCTACCAGCAGGAAGTACCCGCTGGTATTGTTCTGGAGAGTGGATGTGCGCGGGGAAATGACGCCTTTCAGCGCGATATCCAGGTTCTTGACAAACTGCGTTCCGCTCCAGCGGAAGGAAATGAGGCGCCAACCGTCGAGCGAGATCGGTTTTCGGGTGGTGTTAAATAGCTCGATCCATTCGTGACTGCTGTTGGCCTGCGTCCCCATCCAGGCTACCTCGCTGATGACGACGGACTTGGTCCCTTGGACGTAAGTGACCGATCCATCCGCCGCGGCGACGCTGGCGAGATTTTCCAGCGATCCATCCTCGTTTTTCACCCTGTTGGCAGGTATGAACGGAATGATCGTGCCATAACTATCGGCGTCAGCGTCAGTGGCTCTTAATGTGAAAACCATGTTATTACCGCTATTTTCGATATACCACTTGATCCCAGTGACCGTACCCTTTTGCACAATATCCTCGACGGTGAACGTGCCTGGGTTGATCGTTTCGGAGAATTTCACCGTAAATGCAATGGGAAGGTCTATGGTGGGATCCTGCTGTTTGCTGGCTTGATCCACGGTGACGGAGAGAGGTTCTTGGTAGTCAACCTGGTTAATAAGATTTGGGCTTTGGCTTTCAGTATTATTCAATCCAATCAAATCCAGCACGCGATTAGCCTCAATAATTGGCTTCAACGTTCCGTATTCCGATGCTGTGGCAGAAAGTTTAAATTTTTTATTATCTCCTGAGTTGACAAGACTCCATGTGATTCCTGTCGCTTCCCCCTGTTGAGTAATATCAGAGACTGTAAATGTGCTACTGTTAATCGGCTCTGAAAATTCAACTATGAAACGAATTGGCAACTCATTTGTTGTAGCTGGTTGATTGACTTCCCGTTTTACAGTAACAGCAGGCCGCACATTATCGAGAAAATTAACAACGTTACCATCGAGCGTAACCGTTGTGCTTGCCTGATTACCAAGACCAGTCACGTTGTTTACTTTCCCCGCCGAAATGGAGGGAGCCAGCGTCCCATTGCCTCCTATGGATACCGCCGACAATGCAAATTTCTTATGATCTCCTGAGTCGGTAATACTCCAAGCGATGAAGCTAGCAGTTCCACCTGGCGTAATATCAGCCACTGTAAATGTACTGACATTGATGGGTTGCGAAAATTCAACTGCAAAGTTAACAGGCGTTGTATCGTCCGTGGGTAATTGGCCTTGCGCCCTTTCAACTGTTACGGTGAAAGAGTTATTTACGGTATAAGTCTCATCTACCGACGGTTCTTGTTGCAACAAATTCATTCCAAACAAATCTTGTATTGTCGGCGCATTCAAATCCAAGCCAACCGTGCCGTTAAACCCTGCAAGATTGCCCTCTGAAACTGTTACATCATAAATGCTTTTGCTTACAGGATTTACATTTTTAACTATGGCGGTTGTGGTTTGCTCAGGAAGTGTGTTGGGATGAACCATAAAATCCGAATTATCCACTCCAGTCACTGCCTCACTAAAAGACACGCGGAAAGTAAGCATATCTGCATCAGTCGTAGTAGTAAGCGGATGCTGTCGTTTAATGGAAAGAACGGTGGGTTGAGAATCATTATCAACTTTGATGTTGTTGTTATAACCAAGCGAGCCTGTACTATTAGGTCCTGGCTTTGGGAGAATTAATGTAGCGTTCCCGATGGCTCCTGTGATCGAATCTCCGTCTAGTTTCAATGAATTGGCATTGACATAATCCAGATCAACGCTTGAATCTCCTACAGCGACTGTATATTTGAAAATTAATTCATTCGAGCCACTGCCCGATGAATAGAGCGCTGGCGTATCCACCAAGCCTGTTTCCAAATATAACTCCGGGACTCCTGTAACATTTACATTGGAACTAAACGTTACTTTAATATCTATTGTTTGTGAAGGAAAATAGGTGGCGTCTAACGATGTAGAACGAACATCGGTGACTACTAAACAAGGGGTATATGGAGAAGCCAAATTCTGCGGATTGATAGACGCTGCGTTTCGTACAAAATCAGCGGTATTATTATCTGTATCGGCACAGTTATAAATGTTTCCCGCATTTTTGCGTTCATAACTTTGGTTTGCTGTACCTTTGAGAGGAGTAAGGGGGGTGCCTTCTTTATACACTGTGCCCACACTCAGTCCAACTTGATCAATGATGGTAGTCTCGTCTGCAAGTGTTAACGCGATGCCACCATCTTCGGTGATTCCAGTCTTGTAAGTGTCATCTTTTAAGCTAATCAATCCAGCGCTTGCTTTTTCGTTGACAAGTAAATAATGCTGACCGGGTTCCAAGTCAGGCGCATACGTTATAGTTTTACGATTGGAACCATTAGAATCAGAACTCGCTCCCATTATTTTCCACCCATTTATGTTTATGGGACGGCCGCTTCGATTAAATAATTCAATAAATTCATCATTCCCCCCTTCCGGCCCCAAAAACCTGAACTCACTGATAACGATATTCAACTCATCCACCGCCTGCAACGGCGCGGGGCTGGGCGCTTCCTCCTCCCTCGCCAGCGACCTCCCTGCCGCGCCGAAGAACAGTCCGGCCAGCATGGACAAAATCAACCAAAAGCGTAGGGAAGAGAGGTTTCGCCGCATGGATGGATTCTACCGTAAAAACAAAAAAAGGGACGCACAAAGACAGCCACTTTGCAAAGTGACTGTCCCTGGTCGCTCGTCCCGCGTACAGTCGTAGTCTAAGAATCGCCGACAGCCGCCGCGCGCGCGTCGATCACCAGTTTGATCGCCGTGCGCACCTTGTCCTCGATCTCCACGTCCACAAATTCCGGCACGCAGGCCACCTCGATCCCGTCGTTCTTCAGATAGCCCGAAGCCAGCGCCAGCGCCTTGATAGCCTGATTCACCGCGCCGGCGCCGATGGCCTGCACTTCCGCGTGCTTGTGTTCGCGGATCACCCCCGCGATCGCTCCAGCCACTGCAGAGGTACGGGAGTTCGCGGAAACTTTGATCATATCCATGGCAGCCTCCCAGCATCGAAGAATGGGGCGATGCTTCTGTCATTATTGTACAGAAAAACCCCGATCTATACAAGCAGTAGATTAGTATGATTAATGACTCTTAGTCGTATTAGTAGGGGCTGTGGAAAGTGTGGAATACGCTCCCATTTCCCTGCCGGTGGGGTTGGATTCTCATCCGTCCCCAGATATACGGTCAAACGGACGCCCGTCCATGCACACGCGAATGTGGAGACCTTCCGGACAAAACCGGAAAAAAACGCTGGATTTTGACCCGCTTCCACATTTAGACGCCTCCGCACAGCAGCCCCCACATATAGGCGCCGCCTCGCGCGTGACTTTGAGCCGCATCCCGCTTTGGGAGGCGTTTTATCCACACTGACAGGCGTTTATCCACAGTTTAGCGCGAGTTATCCACAAAAACGGCTAATTGGAGAATATCCACCCGTTTTCCACAGCCCTAAATGTGGGTTGGTTCGTATAGAGATAAAGCGCTCTGCTTCAAATACTTTAATGACAATGCAAAGTTTGGAATCCCGAAGTTCGCAATGACGATGCAAAGCTTGGAATCCCGAAGTTCTACTTCGGGAAAGCCGCAAGTAAAATTTGCGGAATCCTTTTTATTTTTCAGGACAGTTACGAAGCAGATTCCCGCGAGAGCCTCGGTTTTAGCGTTTACAAACTCGTCGAAGTCTCCAGCCCGTGGGACGAGGCGATGTCGTCCAGCAGGATTTCCACCTCGTCGAGGAAGTGGTCCAGTCCCTGCACCTTCTCCGCGAAGGATTCGCCCGTCAAGCCGAGCTGCGTCATCGCGGCCTGCCAGCCTTGCAGTTCGGCGGGCGGAAGCGCCAGCGCCGAAAACGTCCACGTGTGGAGCAGCGGCCAGAGCGCGTCGATCCCGTCCATGGCCTCGAAAGCCTTGAGATAGTAATTTACACGCACTGGATGGATTCTCGCGTCCGCTTTGCCGCTGGCGGCCGCGGCGAGGAAGTCCTTTTGCCAGGCGGGGAACCAGTCGGCGGGGATTCCGTCCTCGAGACTGAGTCCGCCTAAAAGTCCCGCGAGACCCGCCGCCATTTGGGGACGGTCCGCCTGCTCGGCGCGCTTCGGGAAGTCGAGCAGGAGTCGCCGTTCGGCGAGGGGATTCCCGTTCAACTCCGCCACCGCGCAGGCCGCATGATAGACGGATTTCAGGTAGTGCGCCACCTCGCGCGGGCCGGCGTCGTCTACTTCGAGCAGGTCGGTCCAGCAGCCGCGTCCGTGCGCGAGCAGCGTGCGGCAGCGTTGGAGCGTGAGATCGGGGCCGTCGTACTCGGAGCCGCCGCGCACCGCGGCTTGCACGAAGTCGAAGAATTTTTCGCGTTCGTAGAGCAGCATCGGCGCGTAGATTTCGGGTCCCAGCCAGGGGTTGACGCGCAGCTCGCGCGGCGGGTTGTACTCGGCGCGGGCGTGGTAGGTGATGTCGAGGTGGAAGTCGCCCGTCAGTTTGACGATCTCGCGCGTGCGCGGCGGTTTGCCCGCGGTGACGAAGACGAGGTCAATGTCGGTCAGCCCGCCGATGAAGGGATCGCCCTCGTCGAGGAGCGAGCCGATCAGGTACGCGGCGACGATGTCTTTGTTGTCGAAGGCGCGGGTCTTGGCGTTTTCCCTGGCTAATCGGATGAGTGTTTCCCGTGTGACGCGCATGTTGGCTCCGAGTGGATTTTCCGCAAAGCGCTCGAAGTTCGCTGAGAAAAAAGTTTTTGCGCTCTTTGCGGCCTTCGCGGTTGATGATTTTCTATTTCATGGGCAGGCTGGGCTGGAAGGGCGCGATGCCCAGCGCTTCGCGGATCTTGTTCTCGACGAATTTCAAGTCGTCGGGGTTCTGCACGATGTTGATGTTGTTCGTGTCAATGACGAGGATTGGCGTGTGGTCGTAGGGGCTGGAGAAGAAGTCGTCGTAGGCGCGGTTCAACTCGTCAATGTAGCCGCGCTCCATGTTGCGTTCGTAGGGACGGTCGCGCAGGGCGATGCGCTGCATGAGGACGTCGGTGTCGGCGCGCAGGTACACCAGCAGGTCGGGGAGCGGGATCTTCTCGGCCAGCGCGGCGTGGACGCGGCGATACATCTCCAGCTCGTCGCCTTTCAGGTTGATGCGGGCGAAGAGCGCGTCTTTGGCGAAGGTGTAATCCGAAAGCAGGTTTTTCCCCGCGCCCACCGTCTCGGTCACGCCGAGGCGCTGCTGGTGATAGCGCGAGAGCAGGAAGAAAATCTGCGTTTGAAAGGCGTAACGGGCGCGGTCGGCGTAGAAATCGGACAGGAAGGGATTCTCCTCGAACACTTCCAGCAGGATCTCCGCCTCGAACGCGGGCTGCAACAGGCGCGCCAGCGTGGTCTTGCCGACGCCGATGACTCCTTCGATGGCAACGTACATGCTCGCTCCGTAAGGTGGAATGAGGCAAGGATACCATAAAGTAAGGATGGAGGATGGAAGGCGAAGGATGAAGGATGAAAATTGGCGGAAGTCCTGAAGTTCTACTTCAGGAAAACGATGCGGCTTCCGAAAGTAGAACTTTCGGATTCCTGCATGTCGGAATGTATAATACCCCCATGCCCAAAATCTGCATTTTTCCGCGTGTGGAGGGGACGGGCGGCGTGGCGTCCTTTCGACTCAAATTCGAGGCGGGACTCGCGGCTCGCGGCATCGAGACGACGAACGATCCCGACGAACCCGCCGAGGCCCTGCTCGTTCTCGCGGGGACCCGCAGCCTGCTCCCGCTGCGGAGGGCGCGCCGCCGCGGGACGCGTCTCGTCCAGCGGCTGGACGGCGTCAACTGGGTGCAGCGCGTCCGCTGGACGGGGGTCCGCTACACGCTCCGCGCGGAATACGGCAACCTCGTTTTGACGTTCATCCGAAAACATCTCGCGGACCGCGTCGTTTATCAGAGTCAGTTCATCCGCAAGTGGTGGGAGGCTTGGTACGGCGCCGCCAAAGCGCCTGCGACAGTCATCCTCAACGGCGTGGATTTGCGAACCTACTCTCCCGAGGGCGCGCACGAGCGTCCCGCCGACCGCGTCCGCATGTTGCTGTTGGAAGGAAATCTCAAAGGCGGATTGGACAGCGGACTCTTCCATGCCGTCGCGCTGGCGGAGAAGTTGTCCGCAAAACGGGGCGTGGAGGTTGTCGTGGCGGGCGGCGTGGACGAGGCGACCCAGCGCAAGGTGCAACGAGCCAGCAAAGCCCCCGTGAATTTTCTCGGCACGCTGCCGCGCGAGCAGATCCCGTTTTTGGCGCGCTCCTCTCATTTTTTGTATTCCGCCGAAGTCAACCCGCCCTGTCCAAACTCGGTGATCGAATCGCTGGCCTGCGGACTGCCCGTCGCGGGGTTCGACAGCGGCTCGCTGCGCGAACTCGTCGGCGCGGACGCGGGCGTCATCGTCCCATACGGCGCCGACCCGTGGAAGTTGGATCCGCCCGACATCCCCGCGCTGGCGGATGCGGCGGACGCGCTCCTGTCCGACCAGCCGCGGTATCGTCGAGCCGCGCGGGCGCGGGCCGAGTCCGCGCTCGGCGTGGACGCGATGGCGGACGCGTATGTGAAGATCCTGTTGGAAGAAGAGAATAGAGAGCAGTGAGCAGAAAGTAGAGAGTAGAGAGCGGTGAGTAATGAACAGTTGTCGGTGATCAGTGGTCGGTTTTCTGGACGGTTGGGAGTGCAGCAGCGCGTCCTGCCCGCGTACCGCGTCCCGTTTTTCGATCTGCTGGCGGGAGCCTGCGAGGGCGGGATGAGTCTTTTCGCGGGGATGGCGAGGGAGGAGGAGGCGGTCGTGTCGGCGGAGTTATTGCGTATTGCGTATTGCGTGCCCGCGCGGAATTTACATCTATTTGACGGGGCTTTCTATCTTTGTTATCAGCGAGGGCTTACTGATTGGCTGGAGAAAACGAATCCCGACGCGCTCATCGTGGAGGCGAACCCGCGCTACCTCGCGACCCCGTCCGCTGTGAAGTGGATGCACGCGCGCGGACGAAAAGTGATCGGCTGGGGACTGGGCGCGCCCTCCTCCTCTCGCGGGGACGCTCCCCCCATTTCCGCCGAAAATGGGGGGAGACGGAGGGGGGTATGGCCGCGCTTCATCCGCCAGTTCGACGCGTTGATCTCGTACAGTCAACGCGGCGCAGACGAGTATGCCGCGCTCGGTTTCCCGCGCGAGAAGATTTTCGTGGCGCATAACGCTGTCGCGCCGCGCCCAACGTTTAACGTTCAACGTTCAACATCGAATGTTCCGCCCGCGATCATTTTTGTGGGACGGCTGCAAGCCCGCAAGCGCGTGGACTGGCTGCTGCGCGCCTGCGCGGAAATGGAAACGAAGCCGCGGCTCATCGTCGTTGGCGACGGTCCCGAGCGCGCGAGGCTGGAGGCGCTGGCGCGCGAGGTCTATCCCGCCGCTGAGTTTGTCGGCGCGAAGCGCGGCGCGGCGCTGACCCCGTATTTCGCCGCGGCCGATCTCTTCGTCCTGCCCGGCACGGGCGGACTGGCCGTGCAGGAGGCGATGGCGCACGGGCTGCCCGTCGTCGTGGCGAAGGGCGACGGGACCCAGGACGACCTCGTCCGCGCGGGGAACGGGTGGCAGGTCCCGCCCGAGGATTACGGCGCGCTGGTCCGGGTCACGCGCGAGGCGTTGTCGGACGCGAGTCGACTCCGCAGGATGGGGGAAGAGTCCCGCCGAATTGTCGTCGAGGAGATCAATATCGAGAAGATGGTCGAGTCGTTTGTGCGGGCGTTGAAGAGTTTATCGTAGAGCGAGATGTTATCTCGTCTTACCTGGAGATGAGCATGTATCAATCGGGCGAATATCTTGAAAAAAACCCGCGCTGGCACGCGGCGGATTCGCCGTGGAAGGCCGCGCAGATTTTGAAGATGATCCGCAGGCAGAATCTGAATCCCGCGACGGTTTGCGAGGTCGGATGCGGCGCGGGCGAAATCTTGAATCGCCTGCACGCGGAATTGCCCGCGACGGATTTTTTCGGCTACGAAGTTTCGCCGCAGGCCTATGAAATTTGTTCGGCGAAGACGAAGGAGCGGTTGCAGTTCAGGCTGGGCGACCTGCTGGAGACGGAGGCGCGCTTCGATTTGCTCCTGTGCATTGACGTGTTCGAGCATGTGCCGGATTATCTTTCGTTTTTGGAGAGACTGCGCGGCCGCGCGAGTCGGTTTATTTTTCACATCCCCCTCGATCTGTCGGCGCTGAGTTTGCTGCGCCCGGCGCGCCTGATGAAGACGCGTTACGGCGTCGGGCATTTGCATATGTTCACCGCGGAGACCGCGCTGGCGGTTTTGAAAGATACGGGCTACGAAACGCTCGACTCGTTTTTCACCGCGGGCGGTTTGGAGTTGGAGAAGAATCAAAAGCGGCTGCGGACCGTCCTCGCCAACCTGCCGCGCCGCGTTCTCGGAAAGTTCAGCCCGCGCCTCGCGGCGAGGATTCTGGGGGGATATTCGCTGCTGGTTTTTGCGAAACCCCGCTGACTTCCCCGGTCTCGGCGCGGCTCATCCGCGAGGGCTGCACGCTCGCGCCCGCGGGGCGGACGGCTTTCACCGTCTCCTCGTCCTTGATGCGGCGCGTCAAATGTTTCACCATCACGGCCTGGCGCTCTCCCGCCCGCGCGCCCAGGTCTGCCAGCGCGGGTTCGAGCCAGGCCTGGTATGAGCGCACGCGCAAATACACGGGACGCGTCCCGCGGGCGGGCAATGATCCGAGCAGGGACGCGAGGCGCTCTCCGGCGCGTTCGGAATCGGGATGGATGAGCGGGATCAGCATGACGCCCGCCGCTCCGTGCGAGACCTGGACGTGATGCCGCGTCCCTTCGCCGCAGACGAATCCCTCGGCGCGGCGCGGCATGGATTCGACCGCCTGCAAAAGAGGCGGGACGATCTGGTGATACAGACTTTGGATGGCGGGCAGGTCTGCCTCGCGGGTACGCGTCCAACCCGACCCGGCTGCGGCCTCCGCGATGGAGGAGAGGTCCCACACCCGCTGCCACGCGTAGACGGCGAATCCCGAATTGCGCAGCGCGGGGAAAGCCTCGCTGGTCTCGTCCACCTCGGCGACGACCTGGAACGCGCCCCACGTCCCGGCCTGGGCGGAGAGATTCTCGATGAGCGCGGCCAGCCCGGGGTGAGTCAGAAGCGGGGACGGGGCGAGGTAGAGGAGTCGGGCGAAGGTTTCGTCGGGGGCGTGGATCACGCATCCGAGCAGGGAGTCCCCATCCTCTTTTGCGATGGCGGTGTAGATGTGTCGGGCGGGATTGAAATGCGAGAGGAAGCCGGCCGCGCTGAGCGGGTTGCCGCGCGTCAACGCCCGCGTGGAATCGAGGAGGAGGGCCTCGTTGCGATAGCGCGACAGGATGGGGAGGTCGAGCAGGTCGAGAGGGCGGATGTTCACGGTTAACCCGCCAGCGACAGGAAGTATTCGTGGAAGCGCGTGTCGTCTGTGAGTTCGGGATGGAAGGAGGTCGCGAGCAGGCGTCCCTGTTGGGCGGCGACGATCCTCCCGTCGGGGGCCGAGGCGAGGATCCGCGCCTCGCCGCTCACCGATTCGATGATCGGCGCGCGGATGAAGACCGCGTGGAACGGCGCGTCCGAGCCTGTGGCGCGCTTGAGTTCGGGGATGTCGAGGTCCGCTTCGAACGAGTCGACCTGCCGCCCGAACGCGTTCCGCTGGACGACGATGTCCATGAGGCCCAGCAGGGGTTGGTCGCGCCCGGCGTCCTTCGAGAGAAAGATCATGCCGGCGCAGGTTCCCCAGACAGCGCGTCTTTTTCCGAACTCGCGCAGCGGCTCCATCAATTCGAAATCAACGGCCAGCTTGCCGATGGTCGTCGACTCCCCGCCGGGGATGACGAGCCCGTGCAGGCCGTCGAGGTGACCGGGCAGGCGCACCTCCACAGCCTCCGCGCCGACGCGCCTGAGCATGGCGACGTGTTCCGCAAAGTCGCCCTGAAGGGCGAGGACTCCGATTTTCATGCGTCGCAATTACCAGCCGCGGCCCGCGATCTTTTCTTCTTCGGGCATCTGCGAAATGTTGCGCCCGACCATCGCCTCGCCGAGGTTCTTGCTGACCTCCGCGAGGATGGACGCGTCCTGGTAATGCGTCACGGCTTTGACGATGGCCGCGGCGCGCTTGGCGGGGTTGCCGCTCTTGAAGATGCCCGAGCCGACGAAGACGCCGTCCACGCCGAGCTGCATCATCAGCGCCGCGTCCGCGGGGGTCGCCACTCCGCCTGCCGCGAAATTGACGACCGGCATGCGTCCGAGTTCCTTCGTCTCTTTGACGAGTTCGTACGGCGCGCCGATTTCCTTCGAATAGCGCATCAGTTCCTCGTCCGCCATCGTGGTCAACTTGCGGATGTCGCCCAGCACGGTGCGGGCGTGACGGACCGCCTCGACCACGTCGCCGGTGCCGGCCTCGCCCTTCGTGCGGATCATGGCCGCGCCTTCGCCCAGTCGCCGCAGCGCCTCGCCGAGGTTGCGGCATCCGCACACGAACGGGACTTTGAAATTGTGCTTCAAAATGTGGTTGGATTCGTCGGCGGGCGTCAGCACTTCCGACTCGTCAATATAGTCCACGCCCAGCGCTTCGAGAATCTGCGCCTCGACGAAATGCCCGATGCGGCACTTCGCCATCACGGGGATGCTCACGCTATCCATGATCTTCAGAATCAGTTCGGGGTCCGACATGCGGACCACGCCGCCGCTCGCGCGGATGTCGGCCGGCACGCGTTCGAGCGCCATCACCGCGCAGGCGCCGGCGTCCTCGGCGATGCGGGCGTGTTCGGGCGTCACCACGTCCATGATGACGCCGCCCTTTAACATTTGCGCCAGGCCCTTTTTCTCGGCCCAGGTTCCGGTTTTGACTTCCATTTCACACTCCTTGATCCCGCTTGTTTAACGGTATCCTATATTATGGATGGGTCGTGCAAATGGAATTCTACCATGAGGAGGAGACGCCGGGCGGACTCCCCGCCTCCTTCCAACGGGACGGCGGCCCCGCCGCCCGCGGCCTTGTCCGCCCTTGACAAATTTCCAGGGACGGATACAATTGAGACATTGATACAATTATTACAAACGTACAAAGATACATTTCATGGCAAACAACAAACTGGCGCTTCAAATTGACTTCCGTTCCGGCTTGCCGATCTACGTTCAGATCGTCAACCAGATCCAGGCGCAGGCCGCGGGCGGAATCCTGAAACCGGGCGACCAACTCCCCACCGTGCGGGCGCTGGCGGAGGAGTTGCGCGTCAACTTCAACACCGTGGCGCGCGCCTATCGAATTCTGGACGAAGCGCGCATCATCTCCACGCAGCAGGGACGCGGCACCTACATCACCGAAATCCCGCCGCCGAAAGTGACGGAAAGACTGCGGCGCGAAGCGCTCGAAGGCTTGACGCGCCGCTTCCTTGAAGAGGCGTTCCGCCTGGACTTCTCGCAGGCGGAAATCCGCCAGATGGTCGGCGAGCAGCTCAAAGTTTGGAAAGAAACGCAGGATCTCGAAAAATAAAGGAGAATGACATGGACATCAAAACGAGGAAAGATCTGTCAAAAAGCCAGAAAGCCAACTCGCACGTTTCGGGCGTTGCGGGCATGATCTTCGCCATCCTGATGATCGCGACGGTTCTCGGCGCGGCTCTTATGGCTGACAAGGGTCCCGATTGGCTGGTTGGAACTTATACGCTGGGACTGACCCTGATCGCCGTCTACATCCTGTTCGCGCTCAAGATCGCCTCGCAGTGGGAGAAGGCGGTCGTCCTGCGGCTGGGAAAATTCCACAAACTGGCCGGCCCCGGCCTGTTCTGGATCGTCCCCATCGTGGACGCCATCCCCTCGTGGATAGACCACCGCGTGATGGTCACGCCCTTCGCCGCGCAGAAGACGCTGACGAAGGACACCGTCCCCGTGGATGTGGACGCGGTGTTGTTCTGGGTCGTCTGGGACGCGGAAAAGGCCGCCCTCGAAGTGGAAGATTACCGCGCCGCCGTGGACTGGGCCGCCCAGACCGCCCTGCGCGACATCACCGGGCGCATGATGCTGGCCGACATCCTCGTCGGGCGCAGCGTGATCGACAAGGAACTCCAGCAGGTGATTGACGAGCGCACCACGCCCTGGGGCGTGACCGTCCAATCGGTGGAGATCCGCGACATCGTCATCCCGCAGGATTTGGAGGACGCTATGTCCCGCCAGGCGCAGGCCGAACGCGAGCGCCAGGCGCGCGTCATCCTCGGCGAATCCGAGAAGCAGATCGCCGAATCGTTCGCCGAGGCCTCGCGGGCCTACCAGAACAATCCCACCGCGCTGCACCTGCGCGCCATGAACATGCTCTTCGAGGGACTCAAGGAAAAGGGCGCGCTGGTCATCGTCCCCTCGTCCGCGGTGGATACGATGAACCTCGGCGAGATCAGCGGCGTGGTCTCGATGGCGCAGCAAAACCTGCCGGCGGAGAAATAGTCCGTTTCACGTGAAACATGCGAGGCGGAATGGCGTTCCGCCCCGCAAAAGGAGAAAAATGTCCACTAAAACATCCGTCATTGTTTCGCTTTGCCTGGTCGCGGTCATGCTCTTTGCCGGCGTTGTCCTGTACGCCCGCCTGCCCGACCCCATGCCCTCGCACTGGAACGCGGCGGGGGAGGTGGACGGCTACATGTCCAAATTCTGGGGCGTGTTCCTCGTGCCGATCATGACGATCGTCCTGCTGCCGCTGTTTCTGGTCATCCCGCAGATTGACCCGCTCAAAGCCAACATCGCCAAATTCCTCGGCATTTTCAACGGATTCATCGTGGCTTTTACGGCGTACATGTTCTTGGTCTTCGGACTGATCCTGGCCGCCGCGCTCGGCTACCAATTCAACATGACCTACGCGCTGCTGCCGATCGTCGGCTTGCTGTTCGTCGGCGTGGGCTATATGACGGGCAAGGCCAAACGCAACTTCTTCATCGGCATCCGCACGCCGTGGACGCTCTCCAGCGAAACGGTCTGGGACGCGACGCACAAACTCGGCGCGAAGCTGTTCATGCTGGCGGGCGCGATCACCATCGTCAGCGCCTTCCTCGGCGAGGCGGGCGTCTGGCTTATGCTGGCGGCCTTGCTGGCGGCCGCTTTTGTGCCGATTGTCTACTCGTATATTCTCTGGCGGCGGGAGAACCCATGACTAACATCGTTGAAGTCGAGGGCCTGGAACGCGTCTTCGGCGCGAACCGCGCCGTGGACGGGATGACGTTTCACGTGAAACCGGGCGAGGTCTTCGGACTGCTCGGCCCGAACGGCGCCGGCAAGACGACCACTGTCCGCCTGCTGAACGGGATCCTGCCTCCGAGCGGCGGTTCGGCGCGCGTCTTCGGGCTGGATCCTGCTTCGGACGGCCCGCGCGTCCGCCAGAAAACCGGCGTGCTGACGGAGACTCCCGCGCTCTACGAGCGGCTCTCGGCTTACGAGAACCTCGCCTTCTTCGCAACCCTGGCGGGTGTCCCTGAAGCGGACCTGAAACCCCGCGTTTTGGAAATGCTGGCCTTCTTCGGCTTGCAAGACCGCGCCAAAGACAAGGTGGAGACCTACAGCAAGGGCATGAAGCAGAGACTGGCTCTCGCCCGGGCGCTCATCCACAAACCGCCGCTGCTCTTCCTCGACGAGCCGACCAGCGGACTCGACCCTGAAGCCGCGCAGCACGTCAACGCGCTGATCGCCGACCTGGGACGCCAAAACGGGCAGACCATCCTGCTGGCGACCCATAACCTGCTCGAAGCGCAGCGTCTCTGCGACCGCGTGGCGGTGCTGAACAAAGGGCGCATTTTGGCGCTGGGCAGCCTGAAGGAGTTGGCGCGCAAGTTGTGGCCCGTGACCTGGGTAGATATCCGCCTGTTCGAGGGTGCGTCGGCGGAATCGGCCTCAGCCAGGATCCAGGCCTTAGGCGGCGTGAGACATGTCCAGGCGGAGAAGGAGACGCTGGCGGTTCAAGTCGAGGCGGAGGAAATCATCCCGCAGGTGGTAGCGGCTTTGGCGCGGGAAAATGTCCCGATTCTCAAGGTAATCCCGCGCGATTACACGCTGGAAGACATCTATTTTGCGTTGCAGGCAGGTGAAAAATGAACTGGCGGTCGATCTGGGCGATTGCCCAAAAAGATTTAAAAGAAGCGCGCCAGAACAAAGCGGCCTGGGGACCCGCCGTCGTTGTGCCGCTGATCTTCGCCGTTGCCATGCCAATCCTGTTCATCGTCCTGCCCCAGGTCATCCCTGTGGAGGACGTGCAGCGCGAACTGGGCGACCTGGACGCGCTGATGCGCAATATGCCGCCCGCGTTTCAGGCGTTGTTCGACGGAAAAAGCCTGGAGCAAACCTTCGTGCTTTACGCAGCAGGATTTATGCTCGCGCCCATGTTCCTGATCATGCCGTTGATGTTCTCGACGGTGGTCGGTTCGGACTCCTTCGTGGGCGAGCGCGAACGCAAGACGCTCGAAGCGCTGCTCTACGCGCCGACCAGCGACCTGGAACTGTTCCTCGGCAAAGCGCTGGCGGCAATCCTTCCCGCCATCGGACTTTCGTGGATCACGTACGCAGTTTATATTGTCGTGGTGGACGCGGCGAGTTATCCGCTCTTTGGGCGCATCTGGTTCCCGCTGGCGACCTGGTGGCCGATGATGTTCTGGCTGACGCCCGCGCTGGCCGTGCTGGGAATTTCCGCCACGGTGCTGATCTCTTCGCGGGTCAAGACCTTCATGGAAGCCTACCAGTTGAGCGCCTCGCTGGTGGTTCTGGTCCTGGCGCTGGTGATCGGACAGGTCAGCGGCGTTCTGTTCCTCGGCGTCGGGACGGTGATGATAATCGGCCTGTTCGTCTGGCTGGCGGACGCGCTGCTGCTCTACCTGAGCGTGAAGAAGTTCAACCGCAGTTCGTTGATCGCAAAATTGTAGGAGGTCGGAATGACCGAAGAAATGCAGAAATGGGAATACCGCGTGCAGGCGGTCGGCGGGTTCTTCAAGGGCGTCCCCGCGGATGAGTTGGAGGAGCTGCTCAACGAGTGGGGTATGGACGGCTGGGAAGTCGTGTCCACGCACATTTTGGAGAACGCCAACAAGATCAACGTCATCGCCAAGCGTCCGTTGACGCGGGAAGTCATCCGCCGCCGCTCAATGCCCTCGCGGTAGGGTAAGCGAGATGCTATCTCGCTCTGCTAGATCAATAAGGAGAATGTATGATCGCCGTCACTTCAAGTATCAGCGTGCTGGGGATGATCGTCCTGCCGATCCTGCTCGGGTTCTGGCTGACGCGCAAATTCGGCCTCTCGTGGAAGTTGTTCTTCGCGGGCGCGCTGACTTTTATCGCCTCGCAGATTTTGCACATCCCATTCCTTTACGGGACGACCGCGCTGTTCAACGGCGGGACTCTGCCGTCTCCGCCTCCCGCGTGGTCGGCCGCCTTCAACGCCGTCTTCCTCGGTTTGGCGGCGGGCATTTTTGAAGAAACCGCGCGCTGGGTGTTGTTCAAGTTCTTCCTCAAGAACGCGCGCTCCTGGAACGAAGGCGTTTTGGTCGGCGCGGGACACGGCGGCGTGGAAGCCTTCATTCTTGGAGTGATCAGCCTGTTCACAGTTATCAACATGGTGGTGTTGAAAAGCGCCGACTTATCCACAATGGGAGTCCCTGCCGAGCAATTGGCGGCAGCGCAACAGCAGGTCGCCGCGTTCTGGGCGTCTCCCGCGTATATGGGCTTGCTCGGTTTCGTGGAGCGGATCTTCGCCATCACGTTGCACCTGGCGCTTTCGACGATGGTGCTTTATGGCATTGCCAACAAAAAACCGCTCTGGTTCTGGCTGGCTGTGTTGTGGCATTCCGTCGTGGACGCGGCGGCGGTCTATTTGATGCCGATCGTCGGCGCGCTGGCGGTCGAGGGCGTGGTCGCTTTGATGGCGCTCGTCAGCCTCGGGATCCTGTTCGGGCTGAGGAAAAAGTTCGAGGGGCAGAGGCCGGCTGAAAGTCAGGGTGACGCGCCGCTCTTTGATCCAACTTCCTTTGATTAATGATTTGTCTATACAAATTATTAATATCCTATCAACCAAAAAGTCCTCGTCAACTGACGAGGACTTTTTATTGCTCTCTGTTCTCTTTCTACCCCAAATGCATCGGCATGATGACGTGGAGGAAGTCCTCGTCGCCCACCGGCCGGACGACGCCCGGCGCGTTGGCCGCGGATGTTTCAAGCGCGACGTTGGGACTTTTGATGACTTCGAGAACTTCGCGCAAAAACTTGACGTTGAACGCGATCAGCACGCCGCTTCCGTCCACTGTGGCTTCGACGATGGTCTCGTTCTTGCCGGTCTCTTCGGAGGTGGCGGAGATTTCCACTTCGCCGCTGCCGCCGTTGGCGGATTTGATGTCGAGCCGCGCCACGTTCGATCCTTCGCGCGCGAAGATCTCGGCTTGTTTACAGGCCTTGAGCAGCGAGGCGGTGGAGACGAGCGTACGCGATTTGTAACTGCGCGGGATGATCTGCTGGTAATCGGGGAAGGCGCCGTCAATCAGTTGCGTGACGAGTTCCACGTCTTTCACGCGGAAGACGACCTGACCGCGTCCCTTGGGCGCGACCATGTGGATCATCTCTTCGCCGTCTCCGGCGACGCGCGCCAGTTCGCTCAACGCGCGGGCGGGGATGATGGCGTTGAACGGATTCGGCGCGGGCGAGGACAAGACCGCTTTTCGCACCGACAGGCGGAAACCGTCGGCCGCGGCCATCGTGACCTTGTCCTTGTCCACGGTCATTAACACGCCCATCAGCACGGGACGGGATTCGTCTGTGGAGGCCGCGAACGCGACCTGGCGGATCATTTCCTTGAAATCCACCACGTTGAGTTGGATGGCGCCTTCCATATCCGGCACGGGCAGGGGCGGAAATTCCTGCGCGTCGATGCACTTGATGTCGTTGTTCGACGCGCCAGATTGCACGTGCAGGCTTTGGGTCTGCGCGTTGAGGGTCAATTGCGCCTGGTCGCCGGGCAGGGTGTTGACGAGGTCCGAGAAGGTGCGCGACGGGACCGTGGTCGAACCGTCCTGCTCGATGCGCGCGGGAATCCAGCAGGTGATTCCCATTTCCAGGTTGGTTGCGGAGAGGCGCAGGCGTCCCTCGTCGGTGGCGATCAACACGTTCGCCAGCACGGGCAGGGTGCTGCGCGGCGAAACCGCGCGGGAGACAACGCTCAGTCCGCGGGCGAGGTTCTCTTGCAGGACAGTCACTTTCATGGGCGGGCCCTCTGTATCGAAAGATTTTCAAAAGTATATCATTAATCAAATCAAAGGGTCTCTAAATTTTGCCTACAAGTAGAAAGACTTTGGACTCGCTTCTGATATTTGCGCGCGCAGCGACTCCCCACTTTGAATTATGGCTTGACAAATCCATGGGGGGGGGGATAATACAAATAGTCAAGTCTATACAACGTGGAGAGAGTATGAACAGACGGCATTTCCTTTCGGGTAAGGCCGCACATTTCCTGGTGGGTGGATTGCTGTTGATCTCGATCATTGGTCAATCCGTTCTCAATGTATCCGCCAGTCGTCAAGGAATTCCCCAGAATTCCCTATTGATGGATCCACTATCTCCCACGCCGACATTCACACCAACCGCTTCTCCCGGCTATTTTTACAACCCCTACGGCCCCAGTTGCGTTGGATCGGGATGCTCCTCGCCGACCGGCTATAATGTGGTTGTGAACGCTACTCGTAACGAACAATCCTTGCATGCTTATGACCCCTCCTGGAAATATTGGACAGGCGGCGGACGCGTGGAAACCAAGGTGCATGTAAGCGGGGCAGGAATCGGCCCAGTGCGACTCTATTACGCCTACAATGGCGCCAATTGCAATAATGGTTACGCCATATCTGTCTTCAAATTTAGTGGAAATGTGAATTACCCTGATCTTCCCTCATCAGGATATTTCGATGTTATCCTAGCTTCTAAGGATGGGGGCGCTTTTGGTTTCTATACCCGTTGCTTATCAGGGGGGGCGTATATGGGCGAATATGGAATTGACAGCCTTTGGTATTCCTTTGTCCAGCCTGTGACCCCCACGCCCACTGCTACAATGACGAATACGCCAACCGCGGTATCTACATCAACTCCCCTCTGTTATGGAGACACCTGTAACGGGCTTTTCCCAAGCGCTATGGGGTGTGGCGAGGATGCACAAACTTATCCTAATTATAAATTGCTATATGATGTAAACAACAACTTGATCGGAGTTGTCGAAAACCGATATTCGGTTGCTTGTCTTGCCCAGTGGGAGCGTACTCGTAATACTTCTGGAGCATCGTTGTATGCAGAAGGCAGTATTCGGTGGGGCGGGGAAGTTTATTCTTCGGGGTATAACTTTGTAGACGGATACACATCCAGCATTGATGGTTGGTATGTATATACCGCAATGTATGCAATTAACGCCGGTATTGGCCCATCCCTCAATTGTGGCGAGTTATCTACAGCGCCAATTACCGCACCGTCCCAACCGCTAAACCTAAACTCACATTATGTTCAATATAATTGTTTTGCACGGTAGATAGAAAATATAGGAGAACAAAGAATGAAAATCCAAAAATTCATGCTCACAGGATTCGTAATTACAATCCTTGCATTGGTCATCTTTGCCAGCGCCTATGATGGCGGGAAAGCCAAATCTTTTGCATTGGCTAAAGACCTTTACGGAGATTTACCAACGCCCACGCTCTATCCAACCTCGCTGCCGGGAATATCAGCGCGTGTATTGCAAAAAATTGCCAGTACTGAAATTCAGACAGTTTCTGCCAATGGGATTGAAATGAGCGCGGCCAACTTTCGGCTGGAAAATAACGAAGTAAAAGTGGATATTTGTTTTCAAACGCCAAATAATAACGACTGGATATCCGACGCAAGTTTGCAGATTGGAAATGAAAAGGTTCCCGCTTATGGAGGAACTACGTTTGAGAAAATGGAAACCCTTGAAGATGGACAAAAGCGAATTACCACCTATCTTGGCAATCCGCCAAAATTAAATTGGAGTATGTCGCCATCCGACGGGCAGCCGGATTATCGGTGCGACACTTTGGCTTTTCGATTAGGCGACGCTGCTTTTCCGGCGCAGGTTGTATTACAGATCAGATCAATCGTTTCCACCCCTAATGAAGGTGAAGGATGCGCTGAATATCGTGATATGGTGCAAAGCATACTCAACGCTCGATCCGATGGAATTAAAGTGGATTGTTCGCAAAATGATTTTGAGTTCGGCGCGCGCACGCGTTTCACTATTGTTGAAAAACCTGTTTCAATGAGCCAGGAACAAGCGGAACAACTGGTTTCAAAAATTTTTTCCGAGTCGTTCACGATCAATGGCCCATGGATATTCACGCAGACACTCAATCGCTAATCAAGCGGAAGCGGATGTTTGAACACGCGGCCCTGCCAGCCGCGTGTTTTCTTTCCTGATATCCATAACCATTTCACTCCAAGGGGCCTTCCATGCCCGTGCCTCCCATCTAATCTACGATCAACGAGATACCCAGTGAGAGGAGGAACAACAGGATTTCAAGCCCGAAGAGCGCGGCAAAGACGTAGACCACGATCATCCAGGAGGAAGCGGCGGTTGTGGACTGGGCGGCTTCGCCTCCCTCGCTGAGCTGGCGCAGGATCAACGCGGCCGACTCGACGGGTTTGGGTCCCGCGCTCCAAAGCAGGCGGGGATGCGGGGTCGGCGAGACGACGACCTGTCCCTCGAACGCGGCGAGGAACTCCCTTAAATTTTCAGGCGGGTTGACGGATACGTCCAGCGGCAGGACCACCGCCCGGGCCGACGCGGCCTCCGCGGGGATCTCCGCCTCGGACTCGAGGACGATCAGGCGCAGACCCGGGACCTGCGTCTGCACCGCGTTTTGGACCGCCTCCCCGAATCCGCTCCCGGCGCGCTCGAACGCCAGCGCGTGGAATTTTTCGTGACGCTCCACCAGCGCGCGCACGGCTTCGGTCCCGTCGGCGCGCAGGCAGCGCAGGTGATAGACCAGCACGATGGCGAACAGCGCCAGAAGTTGCAGCGCGTTGAGCAGTCCGATCATGTCGAGTTCGCGGCCGCCCAGCGCGGCTTGCAGGAGGCGGAAGACGACCGTCACCGCGGAGACCATCCCGCCGATGACGGAGGCGAACAACACCAGGTAGAGATAGGATTTTCGCACGAGCGAGCGGCGGGCAAAACCTCCGCTGGAGCCTTGCGCGAGGGCGGCCTGTTGCATGCGCGGCCAGGTCGTCAGCCAGAGCGGCAGACCGACGGCGAGAACGGCGATGGCCGCGGAGATGCGCGAGCGCAGCTCGTCGTCCCAAAGCTGGCCGCCCACTACGACGTCAATGATGAACGAGACGAGGAGCGAGATCCCGATGAAGGAAGCGACGAGTCCCGCGAGGGCATGAACGTAGTAGAAGAGCCGCCTGAATCCGTAGCGGCGGGATTCCACGCTGTACGTCTCGATGCCGTGACGGAGCCAGCGGCCAAAGTAGGCCCAGATCATGCCAAATGGGACGGCGACTGAAAGCGGGCCGCGCATGTGCGCGACGAACGTGGACATGGACATCGGCTCGCGCAGCATCCAGCGCAGGAGGATGTCCAGGATTCGGCCGCCCGCAGACAAGACGGTCGCCATGCCTCCCAGCGTGAGCAGGAACAGCGCTCCGAGGCGGAGGAGCGAATCGCGTTCGCTTCTTTGCAGGAGCGCGGCCTGACAGGTCCGCCAGGTGAGCGCCCAGATGGGTATGCCGACGAGGAGGAGCGAAAGCCCGTTGACGAAGTAGCCGCGGCTGACGTCGCCGAAGGTCAGGGGCGAAGCGAACAGGATGAAACTGATGATCTGCTCGATGCCGAAGACGGTCATCAGCAGGCTGTAGAGCAGCCAGAGGTAGCGGTGGACGCGGCGAACGTCGGCGAAGTTTTCGGCGTTGGACAGGACGCTCCAGTCGCGGCGGAGGATTTGGAGGAAGTACGCGGCCGCCACGAGGTTCAGCCCGATGGCGATGAGGTTGTCCGCCCAGGTCTGGCCGGAGCCGAGGATGGCGCGGTAGGGATCCAGTCCCGCCGCGGCGACGAGGGCGCGGTCTGCCAGCGCCAGCGCGTTCTGCGTGACCGGGACGAGCGTGGCGACCTGCGTCCCGTAGAGGAAGACGGCGCGCAGGCTGGAGGCGTGCTCTTCCTCGTCCGCCGCGGCGGCGCGCTGCGCGCCGATCCAGTGCAGGGCGAAGATGGGCGCGCCGACGAAAATGAGCGCGAGGGCCTGCGCGAGCGCGTCCCCGCCCGCGCCGATCTGCGAGGTGGAGAAGATGCTGCGCAGCAGGCGGATCAATCCCCACAGGACGATCTCCAGCGTGATGAAGGAGACGGCGTAGAAATAGAGGCGGCGGATGGCGCGCATGGAAACCTCCGGTTAATTGGCTGGCATGGGGGTTGGGTTGGGCGCCTGGTACCAGTCCCAGCCCCAGAAATTGCCCGACGGCATCTGTTCCAGTTTCCATTGCCCGTTCTGCTCGATCAGGATGGCGCGGTCTTCGTTTCGGGAGCCTGAAGAAAAGGGATCGCTGGAGTCGTATTGGATGTAGACCGTGACGAACGCTTCGTCTCCGCTGAACTCCGTCCCGCCGAGGTCCACGCCGACGTTGCCGGGATTGATATAGTTTTTCAGGAAGGCTTCGCGGAATTGTTCCGGCGTGGGTTTGTTGTCTTTGTCCGCGAGGTAACCGTAGGCCTTTTCGTAATCCCGCTGGAAGACGGCCACAACGTAGTTATGGACAACTCCTTCGGGCGTGTCCTCCGAAACGTAGGCCAGCGCGTCCTGTTTGCGCGTGAGGAAGAGCGTCAGCGCCAGGACGACCAACCCTCCGATGCCGATGAGTATCCCTGTGAGAAACGGATCTTTTTTCATGGAGCCGCCTTTCGCGAATGAGACTGATTCTGCCCTGATTGTATAGTTTTTCTCGAAAAAAGGCAATTACGGGCGCAGCCTCCTATGGCCGTAGCAAAGTCGCTTGACAAGTTGGCCGATATGGAACGCGAATAGCGCGTACGGGCGAATTTTCATGGGCTTTTTCGCGTCACACCTGCCCGCAAGGGCGGCGCCAGGGTTCGCGAATTCGCGGCATGCGCGATGAAAATCCTCAGACTTTGAGAAAGCCAACCCGAGGCCGGCGTTCAATTGACGAATGTCCGGCAGGGCGCTATCATGCAATGGCATTCATTCTTTCTTTTTTTGGAGGTCTTATGAAACTCGAATTTATCCTGCGCGTCATTGGGATGCTGCTCCTGGCAATTTTGGGCGGATATGCAGGCCAGGAACTGGCGATTGGATACCAAAGAGACATATTAATCTATGTGCTTGGCCTGGGACTCGTCGGCGGGCTGGTGGGATTTGTCATGACGCCCTACCTGACCACGCGGCCGGCGCGCACGCTCCGCGCCCTGCTGGGACGCATGGCCGCCGAGACGCTCTTCGCCGGGCTGACCGGGCTGGTGGTGGGACTGCTGGTGGCCGCGCTGCTGGCCTTCCCGCTGTCCATGCTGCCGGGCGCGTTCGGCGACATCCTCCCGTTCGTGGGCGTGCTGGTCTTCACCTACTTCGGCGTCTCGCTGTTCGTCATGCGCCAGGGCGACATCATGGGATTGCTCAGCGCGCTCGGCGGACGCGGCGGCGAGGGCGGTTCGTCCTCCTCGTGGACCAACCTCAACCGCAACATCCTGCTCGACACCAGCGTCATCATTGACGGGCGCGTGGGCGACATCGCCAAGACGGGATTCCTGCCCGGCACGCTGCTCATCCCCCGCTTCGTCCTGAACGAACTCCAGTACATCGCCGATTCTCCCGACGGACTGCGCCGCGCCCGCGGTCGCCGCGGCATGGAGACCATCGCCGAGCTGCAAAAACTTCCCAACGTGATGACCCGCGTCAGCGACATTGACGTGGAGGGGATGCGCGAAGTGGACGACAAACTCGTGGTGCTGGCGCGCCAACTCAAATGTCCGATCCTGACCAACGACTACAACCTCAACCGCGTGGCCGAATTGCAGGGCGTCTCCATCCTGAACATCAACGAGCTCGCCAACGCGGTCAAGTCGGTCGTCCTGCCGGGCGAGGTCCTGCGCATCAACGTCATCCAGGAAGGCAAGGAATACGGCCAGGGCGTGGGCTACATGGACGACGGGACGATGGTGGTCGTCGAGAACGGCAAGGACGTCATCGGCGAATATCGCGAAGTGACCATCTCCAAAGTTTTGCAAACCGCGGCGGGACGCATGATCTTCGCCCGCGTGGATGAACCGAACGGGAAGAAGAAAAAATAATCCGCAGATTTTGCCGATTTCGCAGATGGTCCAATGATAAAGATGGCTGAGACGCGTGATCCGCAAACGTACGCCATCATCGGCGCGGCGATGGAGATCCACCGCCAGTTGGGGCATGGATTTCTCGAGGCAGTTTATCGTGACGCGGCTGTCATTGAATTTCCTGTGAGACAAATCCCTTTTGAAAAGGAAGTCGTTCTTCCCATCAAATACAAGGGCGTCCTTTTACCTACTTACTATCGCGCTGATTTTGTCTGTTTTTCTGAAATCATTGTGGAATTTAAAGCCCTGACGAGACTCTCCAACGTTGAGGAAGCGCAACTTTTGAATTATCTCAAAGCTACCGGACTAAAGCGCGGACTCTTGATCAACTTTGGCGCTTCAAGCCTGCAATACAAGCGTCTCGTTTGGGGCTACGAAGATAAAAAATAAAATCAGCGTAATCTGCGCCATCTGCGGATAAATTAAGGTGATCACATGTTGAAAATTTATAATACCCTCACCCGCAAAAAAGAGGACTTCGTCACCCTCGAACCGGGCGTAGTCAGGATGTACGTCTGCGGCGTCACGGTCTACAACGACGCGCACGTCGGCCACGCCATGTCCGCGCTGGTGTTCGACATCGTCCGCCGCTACCTCGAATTTCGCGGCTACCGTGTCCGCCACGTCATGAACTTCACCGACGTGGACGACAAGATCATCGCCCGCGCCAACGCCCTCGGCGAAGACCCCTTCGCGCTCGCGCAGCGCTACATTGACGACTACCGCCAGAACCTGGCCGACCTCAACATCCTGCCCGCCACGTCCAACCCGCGCGCCACACAGACGATGAAAGAGATCATTGCCATGACGCAGGGACTGATTGATAAAGGCTGCGCCTACGCGCCCGGCAATGGCGACGTCTACTTCCGCGTCACTAAAGACGAGGACTACGGCAAACTGTCCGCGCGCAAGATCGAAGAGATGCAAGCCGGCGCGCGCATCGAAGTCGGCGAGCAAAAAGAACATCCGATGGATTTTGCCCTCTGGAAGGCCGCCAAACCCGGCGAGCCGTCCTGGGAAAGCCCGTGGGGACGCGGCCGCCCGGGCTGGCACATCGAATGCTCCGCCATGAACCTCGTCGAACTCGGCGAGCAGATCGACATCCACGGCGGCGGCAACGACCTCATCTTTCCACACCACGAAAACGAGATCGCCCAATCCGAAAGTTACACCGGCAAGCAGTTCGTCCGCTACTGGATGCACAATGGCATGTTGCAACTCGGCGGCGAAAAAATGTCCAAGTCGCTCGGCAACATCATTTCCATTAAAGAATTCCTGTCGCAGCGCGATGCCGACGTCATGCGGATGCTGGTGCTGGCCGGCTCCTACCGCGCCCCGCTGATATTCAACGACGAGACGCTGGACGCCGCGCAGAAAAACGTGGAACGCCTCAAGTCCGGACTTCGGCCGGGCGCGGCCTCCGCAGCCGGACTCGTCCCCGAGGCGGCCTCCGCTCTCCTCGCCCAGTCCGACGCGACGCGCGCCGCCTTCACCGCCGCGATGGACGATGACTTCAACACCGCGGGCGCGATGGCGGCGCTGTTCGAACTCGTCAAAGCCATCAACACCGCCCGAGACAACGGCGCCACGGATGAACAACTCCTCCCCGCGCAAAATACCCTGCGCGCGTTGACGGGCGTCCTCGGTCTGCGGCTTCGCGACAAAACCGGCGCGGCGGACGCCGATCCGTTCGTCAACCTGCTCATCGAGATCCGCGCCGAAGTCCGCAAGCAGAAACTCTGGGCGGTATCCGACCTCATCCGCGACCGCTTGAAAGAACTCGGCGTAACCATCGAAGATGGCAAAGATGGGACGACGTGGAGGTGGGGGTAGGTATCAGGTGTCAGGTGTCAAGTATTAGGTGTCAGGTGTCAGAAAGCAGGCGGAGACAGTGTTCTCTAACGTCGCCGCGATAGAGGGCGCAGGACACAAAAATAATTTTTCAGACGTTCGCTTAAACAGCAAACAAAAAGGACTCAGCCTCCGCCGAGTCCTTTTCACTGCTTACTGAACACTGATCACTGTTTACTGATCACTGCTCACTGCCCTTCGGCACAAAATACACATCCGTCGGCTTCAATTTGGAATTGCGCAGGAACTTCGGCTTGACTTCCATCCCGATCCAATCCAGGCCGGGCGCGGCGGGATCGACTCCCATCAGGCGCGTCAGCAGCAGCGTGTCCACGCCCTCGAACTCGACCAGCGCCAGCACGAACGGCGTCTCGGGCAGGAACTCCTCCGAGCCGAAGTAGCAGACCGTGAAGGCGTGCACTTTGGCGGGGACGTCCGTGATGTCAATCCATTTTGTCTCCGCGCCGGAGTACATGTCGTGGCCGCGCGGGTTGGCGTAGGTGTACCCGCTTTCGGCGTCGCGCGAGGCGAGCAGCCGCTTGTTGGTCAGCCCTGCGAACCACGGGCTGTCCTGTCCGTACGAGTGCAGGTAGCGGATCTTGTACTCCTGCTCGATCTGGATCGGCGACATCTTCTTCAAAAACTCCAGCGCCTCCTCGTCCGTGCTGACGGGAAACGGCACGCCGTGGACGATATAACCGCCGAGCGTCTCTTCACGTTGGGTGGGTAATTTAGCCATGACTTAACCCTCTCTTTCCAAAACAGAGACAGAAACGTACGTCCCCGTCCCCGCGTGACTATGGATCGCGCCCCGCTTCGCGTCTTTGACCTGGAGCCGGTCGTCGCGGAAATGTTTTTTGATCGTCCCCTGCAGTTGCCAGATGGCGAACACGCCCTGCATGAGTCCGGTCGCGCCGACGGGATGCCCGCAGGCGATCAGCCCGCCGGATGGATTCACCGCGCAGACGGGCTTATCTTTCAACTTCAAGCCGTAGTCAATGTTCGGCAGGAAAGCCTTGCCCGATTCCGCGAACGGTCCGCCCTCGCCGTAGCGGCAGAGACCGAGGTCCTCGTAGGTTTGAATCTCGGACGAAGTGTAGGCGTCGTGCAGTTCGATGAAGTCGAGTTCGTGGAGCGGGTCTGAGATGCCCGCGTGTTTCCAGGCCATGTTGCCCGCCGCGCGTCCCGCGCGGAACGAGTGGACGCCCGGATAGCGCGTGCCGTGGTCCCAGAGTTTCTTGTAATATGCCTTCGTCTCGCTGGAGGCTTTTTCCTGCTCGGTGGCGTAGTTCTCCATGAAGTAGTCGTAATCCACGTGCGGACGGTCGGCCATGCGCATGGCGTCGGTGCCGCGCCCGATGCCGGTCACGCGCACGAGCGGACGGGGAATCTGCGCGCCCGCGGCTTCGAGTTTCTTCAAGCCCTCCTCCGAGACGAGGATGGTCGCGGCCGCGCCGTCGGACATCACGCAGATGTCGAGGCGGGTGAGCGGCCAGGCCACCATCGGCGCGTTGCGCACGTCCGCGATGGTGTAGCGATTCCGCTTTTGCGAATAGGGGTTGTGGTACGCGTTGAGGTGATTCTTCACGCTGACGTGAGCCATCTGCTCCACGGTGGTGCCGAACTCCTTCATGTGACGCGTCACCATCATGGCGTAGTAGCCCGAATAAAAACCTCCGACAGGGTAATCGAACGACACGTCGGAGGCCAGAGCGATGAACTCATTTCCCTTCCAGGTTTCCACGTGAGACATGGTCTCGAAGCCATAGGCCACGCACACGTCCATGTGACCGCTGGCGACGGATTTCCACGCCTCCTGGAAGCAAAGTCCGCCGGTCGCGCCGCCGCCCTCCACGCGGTGACCGGGCTTCGGACAAAGCCCGAGGTAGTCCTGCGCCATGATGCCAGCCATCAACTGTCGGGTGAAGTGATCCGAGAAATACGAAGCCACCGAACCGTCCACGATGCGCGTGAAGGTCGGGAAGTCCAGTCCGATATCGGCGATGGCGTAGTCGTACGCCTCCTTGATGACGGCCTGGAAGGTTTTGTCGGGGCGGGCTTTGGCGAACTTGGAAACCCCGCCTGAGATTGCGTACACGGGTCTCATCTGCGAACCTCCTTTGAGTGGGAATGGGCGTATTGTAATGGAAAACGAGGGAGATGGAGGGAGGTCGATAGGTTTCGCAATGACAGTGAAAAACGATAATTGTCTCAAGGCAATGAAATTCAAGAAGATGGTAGCGTCAATGGTAACGTAGGGTAAAATAGACGTATGACAGAATATAAATCCATCCACTTTACTGTTGATTTCGAAGCCGGCAGCGCAATTTTGAATATTGCTAATGATAATTTAGCAAGTCAGCCGGAGCCGCGCCCGTATATCAAGCCTAATTTAGCAGGTTATGTTTTTTATTTTCACACTTTGGATATAAAGTTGTTGAAGAAAAATATTGAAGTATTAACAGGGATAGATCTGTTTTCTAATAATCAAACATCCGAAAAACATAAAGCAGGGAAAATACTTCAGGCCGTCTTTGACCAAGTAAACGAAATTGGCAGTTACGGAATAAAATCTGGAAAGCGTCAATACGTTGGGTTCAATGTCGAGCGAAAAGTACGGAACCGTAAAGGCAAAGAACTAAACAGGTCTCAATACTATTATGCCCAAGACAATGACTTTTCCGAGTCGAATAGTATTCTTCCTGATGAATCTGTAAATAGAATCATCTGCAATGATAGTTTAGCGGCCTTGAAATTATTGCCTGATAATTCCATTGATCTGATTTTTACGTCGCCGCCCTATAATTTTGGGCTTGAATATGATAGCCAGGATGATGCCCATAAATGGCAGCTTTACTTTGATAAACTTTTTGCGATATTCGATGAGTGCGTAAGAGTTTTGAAATTCGGCGGAAGAATTGTTGTAAATATTCAACCGCTGTTTTCCGACTATATCCCTTCGCATCATATGATTAGTAATTACTTTATCAATAAAAAGATGATCTGGAAGGGCGAAATTCTTTGGGAGAAGAATAACTACAACTGCAAATATACCGCGTGGGGTTCTTGGAAAAGTCCGAGTAATCCGTATCTTAAATACACTTGGGAATTTGTTGAAGTTTTTGCCAAAGGAAGTTTAAAAAAATCTGGCGAGTCTGAAAATGCCGATATAACCCCGGATGAATTCAAAGAATGGGTTGTCGCCAAATGGAGCATCGCGCCGGAAAGAAAAATGAAAGAATTTGGACATCCAGCAATGTTTCCTGAAAAATTAGCGGAAAGAGTCATCAAGTTATTTTCATTCAAGGGCGATATTGTGCTTGACCCGTTTAACGGAGTTGGGACAACTACGGCGGTTGCCCAAAAACTCGGACGGAAATATATAGGGATTGATATTTCCCAGGAATATTGTGATGCGGCAAACAAAAGACTTAAGTCAACTTTGTTTTAGGAGGATATGGTGATGTCTCATAACATTGCAGAGATACAAAAAGCCTACAATATCCTTGTTGGCGGAATAGACGAAAAAGCGCATGCGGACGATGAGGAAGGTGGGCGCGCTTATGGCGGCGCAGTCCGTTCTGCGAAAGGCATACTCGTTGAAAGCATTGCAAAAAATTTGATTGAGATTGCGTGGGGGGAATTAAGAGGCAACCCTGAAAGATTAACTTTCACACGAGAAACGATCAGAATTCCTTTACGCCCAAGTTATCTAAAGCGAGTTCGTCCGCAAGAAGTGGCCGATTACATCAAAGCGCATATCGAACAATATTTTTATGGTCACAAAACAGATGTTCATGTAAACATTGATGAACAATTTGTTCTTGGCGTCGAATGTAAGGCATACACGGAAAACGCCATGTTTAAAAGAATTCTAGTGGACTTTACTTTGTTAAAGCAAGCCGTACCAAAACTGAAATGCGTTTTACTACAACTTGAGAGTCAATTAACAGGCGATTACTCAAAGCCATTAAATCCTGTAATTTACGGCAGCGCTTCAAGCCATACTCTTATGTCGTATTTTGATGTTGATTTGAATATCATTACTTTGCTGGAAGGCGAAAGAAAAGTTGACGAGCCAATTCATAAACGAGAACATTTCAAGGAAATGACAGAGCCGGCATTGAAGAAAGCCGTGCAAACATTGAAAGACCTTTTAGCTGAATTTGTATAAAAACCGGCGCGATCTACGAGCTTCTTTTTGGCTCCGAGTTTTTTGCCCTCAAACTTGTCCAGCCCCGCCTTCGCTTGTAGTCAACAAACTTCGTTAATGTAAATATCATTCCATTCCGAGACGCTTGACTTTAGAAATGTCCCTTTCCCGACGCGACTTTCTTAAATTGAGCGGCGCGGGCTTCCTGGCGCTCGCGCTGTCCGAGCTGCGCCTCGACAAAGCCCTCGCCGAAGCGCCCGTCAGTTTTCAGGGACGCGCCGCCATCAGCGGCGTCCCGTTGTACGAGTCCGCTTCGTTCAAATCGAAGCAGATCAAACTGATTGGCAAGGACCAGATCCTCGACATCCAATCCCAGTTGACGGGCGAGGGCGACTACAACCGCATCTGGTATCGGCTGGCGGACGGTTTCGTCCACTCGGCCGACGTCCAGCCCGTCCGCACAGAATTGCAGACGCCCGTCACGCGGCTGGAGCGCAAGCAGGCCCTCGGCGAGATCACCGTCCCCTTCTCGGACACGCGCCGCGGCTTCAGCCTCTACGCCGACCGCTCCTTTCGCGCCTTCTACGGCTCGACGCATTGGGTGACGGCGGTCAACGTCAACGAAGCGGACGGGAGCGTCTGGTATCGCATCTACGACGACCACCTGCGCCAATATTTCTACCTCGACGCGCGGCACGTCCGCCTCGTCCCAGACGGGGAGCTGGCCCCGCTTTCTCCTGACGTTCCCAACGCCCTGAAGACCATCTATGTGGACCTCCCCTCGCAGACCCTGATGGCTTTCGAGGACGAACGCCTCGTCCTGCGGACGCGCTGCGCCAGCGGCGCGGGGCGCACCAAAACCCCGGGCGGCAAATACGAGACCTATCACAAAGGCCCGTCCATCCACATGACCAACGACGGCGACGCCAAGACGAATCTCTACGACCTGCCCGGCGTGCCGTGGTGCAGTTTCTTCACCAGCACGGGGATCGCCCTGCACGGCACGTACTGGCACAACGACTTCGGCAAACCGCGCAGCCACGGATGCGTGAACCTCCCCAACGACGCCGCGAAATTCCTCTATCGGTGGACCATGCCGACGGTCCCGGCGGAGACGAGCTACATCAACAAGCCGGGCGAGGGGACGCAGATCTTTGTCGCCTGATCAAAAAAGAGGACGCTCCATCACGGGAGCGTCCTCTTTTCATTTGACGTTCTACGTCTTTACTGTCCCATCTCTGCCAGCGCCGCCTCGATCGCGGACTGGAACGCGCTGAACGGCTGCGCGCCTTCGATGATCTGGCTTTTCGTTTCGCCGTTGACCGTGTACGTCATCACGAACGAGGGCGTGGCCTGAAGGCCGGCCGCATGTCCGTCAATGCCGTCCTGCGTGACGCGGTCGGCGTGCTTGCCGCCGCTCAGGCAGGAACCGAAAGCGCCCATGTCGAGGCCCAGGGAATCGGCGAAGGCCTCCAGTTTTCGGTTGGTGAAATCGCCCACGTTCTCGCCGGTGTGGTTGGCGAACAGCACATCATGGTATTGCCAGAACTTGCCCTGGTCGCCGGCGCAGTAGGCGGCCTCGGCGGAGGCCTGCGACTCAGGTCCGATGAAGAGGCCGAAGGAGCGGTAGACAAAGCGGACCTTCCCCGCGGCGGCGTAGGTTTCCACCAGTTGCTTCTCGGTGTCGTCCGCGAAGCGTTTGCAGTACGGACATTGAAAATCGGAGTATTCGGTGATGGTGATAGGCGCGTTCGGATCGCCGGTGGCGTTGAAGTCCGCGTTGGGGCGCTCGAACGACGCCGCGCTGGCGACGTCGACGGGCTTGAGGTTGGGATAGATCAGCAGGCCAAAGATGAGCAACGCGCCCAACACGACCGCGCCGATGCTGATGACGCGGCCGCGCTGCTGTTCGCGCTGGCGTTTTTCGCGCAATACTTGCCGTTTGCTTTTCTTCAGTTCACTGGACATGATGGTCTCTTCTCCTTCACAAATAAGTGGCGGAATTTTGCCATGTTCAAATTGATTTGTCCAGCGTCAGGAGGGGATATTTCGCGCCGGGCAGATTAGACTTTTCTCATTGAGGAAGGCGCGGCGCGCTCGCGCCCCGTCAACTGTTCATCCGTCCGTCCAGCCATTGGACGTACGTCTTCAGAACTTCGGCCTTCTCCGGCTCGTTGTGCGGCTCGTGATACAGACCGTCGAAGCGCTTCAACGTGACCAGTCCCTTCGGCGCGAGACTGGCGAACTCCTCGCTCCCGCGCGGGAAGGCGAGTTTGTCCTCGGAGCAGTACGCCAGCAGGATCGGCGTGGACAGTTCCGCCGCGTGCGCGAAGACGAATTCCCCGGCTTGCAGCGCGGCGCGTCCGAAGCCGGTGGAGGTTTTGTCGTGCACCAGCGGGTCGTTGACGTAGGCCTTCACCACCTGCGGATCGCGGCTGATGTGTTCGGCGTTCAGTCCGCTTGGCAGGGTGATGGTCGGCGCGATCGCGCCGAGGACCTTCGCCAGCGTCACTTTGACTTTCTGCTCGTGCAGGGCGGTGCGCAGGCCCGGCGAGGAGACGATCATGCCGCGCAGGTCGGGCTTGCGGCTCAGGCTGTAAGCCAGCGACAGGAGGCCGCCCAAACTATGACCGTAGATGAAGCGCGGCGCGGAGGGATAGCGCTTCGCCGCCTCGGCCAGGAACGAATCGATGTCCTTGTAGTAGGCCTCCGCCGAGGGTGTATGTCCGCGCGGCCCGCCCGACTTCCCGTGTCCGCGCAGGTCGAACCCGAGCATGGCGTATCCCGCCTCCGCGAACGCCGCGCCGACGTGTTCGTAGCGTCCGATATGCTCGCCCAACCCGTGGACGAGGCAGACGACCGCCTTCGGGTCCTTTTCGGGCGCCCAGCCCTTCGAGTACATTTTGAGTCCGTCGAAGGAAGTCCATTCCCATTCAAACGTTTTCATGCTGTTCTCCTTTTAGATACCAGGTTTCTCGCAGAAACCTGGTATTTACATCGTGGATAAAGCTGCTGGATTCGCTGATCGGATTTCTAACTCGATCAGGCCTCCTTCGCCTCTCCCACCTCGAAGCGGCAATACGGATCGCCCTTTGCAAGACAGTGCGTCTCGGTAATTTGGTGTTCGCGTCCCGAAGCCCAGCGCACCGCCTCGCCGATGGAACCGACGTAGAGATGGCAGATCGGCGTCTCGCTGACGCGGCTGTGACAGATGGCGCAGGTGGATTCGCTGAAAGCCACGCGCCCGCCGTTATCATCCACCCAGGCTTCCACCTGCGCGTTGGTTTTCTTGAGCGCGCTCACCATTTGGTTGAGAATGAATTTGACGCGCTGGCGTTCGGGCAGGAGTTTGAGCGCCGCGCCCGCGACGCCGAGCAGCGCGGCCTGTTCGCGCACCGCGTACTCGAACGAGGCTTTCCCGATGCGGCGCAGCATCCCGCGTCCGCCGCGCCCGTAGAATTCCTCGATGGCCGCGTTGAAGCGCGCGTACTGCGAAGCCTGGATGGACGGGTTCAGGTCGTCGGGCGGAAAATTTCCCACGAACCTCTCCAGTCCGCTGGCGCGCAGCACGGCGTCCAGTCCGTTCTCGCCCATCACATCCTGCGCGGCGACGAGCGCCTGTCTCACCAGCGCGTTGACGATGACAGCATCTTCGCGGGACATATCAACCTCCTTCGGCGTCCACAATCGTGGAAAAGACGGGATACGATTCGCCCGTGCGGACGAATCCCAATTTTCGATACACGGCCAGCGAGGCGGGATTGTCGTCCTGCGTGTTGACCGAGATATTGCCCGCGCCGCGTTGACGCATCTGGACGATGAGATGGGAGACCAGCGCCGACCCGAGGCCGCGTCCCTGCGCCTCTTTCCTGACCGCGAGGCGGGCGAGGTGGACCCCGTTCGCCTTGCTCGTGGACAGTTGGTAGCCGAGCAATCGTCCCCGCGCCTCCAACACGGTGGCGTTCGCCGACTGTGCCAGCGCGCGCCGAAGGTGGTCCAGCGAGATGCGCCACATCGGGGCGAACGCGTCCGCGTCCACTTGCTCCGCGGCGGGCAGGTCGGTCTCCGTCAAAGCGCGCAAGGTGACGTCCGCAGGCAGCGAGGCGGGCAGAGTGGGATGTCCGCGCCATTCGAGCATGACGATGTTATGCGTGTGTCGAAATTCCGTGCGGGCGAGGATGTCGCGCATCCAGCCGTGGATGGCAATGACTCCCGCCTGCGCGCCGCCGTCTCGCGCGAGTTCGGCGCGCGCCGCTTCCCAGAGCGCGTTCCAGGCTTCCAGTCCCGAAAGGTAGCCGCTGAACGCGAACAGGCGGATCCAGGCCACACGCGGCGGGTCAGGCGGACAGGCCAGCGCCGCCAGGATGCGGTCGCTTTCCTCGATTACCCAAAAATGCGGCGACCCCAGCCAATCCAGCGGGGGACGCCAATCGAGGTGACGGTGGGCATGGTTGTGACGGAAGATCAGGTTGGAGAGCGTCTGGCGGTCCTGCTCGGTCGCGGGGCGCGTCCGCAGGTTTAGTCCGATCATCGCAGGCGGAGGAAGAAACGCAGGATGCGCTGGAACAGGCTGGGCTTTTCCACCGCGCCGAGCGAGCCGAGCATCTCCATCCCCGCGTCGCTGACTTTTCCCTGCTTCAGGCGGCAGGCCGCGACGGATTTCAACACCAGGGCGCGCATCTCTTTTTCGCCCGCCTGCTCGAAGAGTTCGGCGGCGCGCTCGTAGAGTTTGACCGCTTCGTCGTAACGCTTGAGCGCCTCCAGCGCGGCGGCCTGGTTGCCGAACGCCATGGCCTGGCGTTTCGCGTCGGCGTGGGCCTCGAAGATCCGTTCGGTCCCGGCCGCGGCGTCCAGGGCTTGCTGCGGCTGGTCGTCCTTGAGCAGGGACACGCTTCGGTTGTTGTTCATCTCGGCCGCGTTCAACTCGTCCTGCGCGAGGGCGAATCCCCGCGCGGCCTCTTCAAAAAGGCGCGCCGCCTCGGCGTAGTTCCCCGACGCGAAAGCGCGTTTCCCCTCTTCGGCTAGTTGCTGCGGTTCTTTGTCCATGGGATGACCTAGAAAGTAATATCGAGCAGGCCTTCGGCCACCGAGCGCAATTTATCTTTGGACATGCCGCTCAGTTTGCGCGCCAGTTCGAGATAGGGAATGTTGACGGGCTGGCTGGCAAAGCCGCGCAGGTCGGGGGGCAGTTTCAGGAAATCACGGATGGCCTTCTGCTCGCTCATCCACTGACCGACGGGGCCGCTTTGGTCGAACAACTCGTCCACCCGCGCGCCGAGCGCGTCGAGCATGACCTCGAGATTCGGCACGGGGATCGGGCGTTCGCCCAGTTCGAAGGATTTGATGCGGCTCGCGGGGATGCCCGTCTCGGCGGAAAGTTCGCGCACCGATTTGTTGACCTTCTCGCGCGCCTGTCGCAGCAGCGCGCCGATCATGCGCTGGCGCAGGAGCAGGAGCTGCGGCAGGTCGAGCGGCGCGACGGCGGACTCGTCGTCCGAGATAGCCTCGCTGCCCCAGAAATGGTCAATGGGGAGTTTCAGGAAATAGACCAGCGCTTCCAATTCGGGCAGGGACGGGGAACGGCGGCCTTCTTCGTAGGCTTTAAAAACGCCCTTCGTCACGCCGATGGCTTCGGCGCATTCCTGCAAGGTCTTGCGCGAGGCCAGGCGCGCGTCCCGCAGGAGGACGCCGAGTTTCTTGGTGCGGATGGTGATTTGAGAACGGGTATCCATGTTGATTCCTCGCGGGCGGAGATGGCGACTGCCCGAATTATACTGCCTCTTGGAGGGAAACTTGCCGAAAGAAAATTTCGCGCGGCGGCCTGGCTGCCCAGGGACGGCGTTAGTTTTGCCGCAGGAGGAACCAGCGCGTCAGGAAATATCCCGCGACCCACGTCAGCAAATTCAGTCCGACGAAAAACCCGATGATGGCGAAATTTCCCGAATTGAAGATGGGCGAAGGCGGCGGGTGCATGACGTTCTGCGCGCTGGAGAAGACGACTCGCAGCGCGACGATGAACGTGACGTTCGCCAGCGAGGTCAGCCAGTTCAGGTTGATCATCCACAGGCCGACTTGCAGGAGAACGCCGACGACCGCGAAGGTCAACGCGAGGCGGAAGCGCGGTTCGGCGAGGAAGAGTCCGTTCCAGTTGGATTGCATCGCCAGCAGCGAAAGCGGCAGGTACGTCACCCAGAAGACGACGCCCGCGCGTCCCAGCGCGGCGCTCCAGGCGTGGAAAACTTCGCGGCGCGCGGCCAGCCCGATCAGTCCCGCGAGAGCCGCGGCGAGGAAGGCGATCTCGGCGGTCAACACCCACGCGCCGTGCAGGTACACGATCCGCACGTTCGCGCCGAGATCCTTTTCCTCGGGACCAAAAAACGCCGCCGCGCCGATCAGCAAGAGCGTCGCAAAAAACAGGACGAGGGGAGATCGAAGTTTGGACATGGGCGGATTGTACCGCGCGAACCTTTTTGAAACAAACACAATTCCTTAACAATTTTTTTACATGCCGGGAGTATGATGACGGCAATGAAAGGAGACCTTTATGAGTAACGCTTGGAAATGGATTCTCGGCATCCTGCTGGCGCTGGTCGTGATCGCCGCCTTCGGCATGTTCGGATTTATGTGGCGCTCTCACGGCTTCGCGGCCGCCCCGGCCTGGAACGGCCCGATGATGGGGCCGCGTTACGACGGCTGGCAGATGCATCCGCGCATGAATCCCGGCTTTGGCAACCAGGGATATCCGATGATGCCCGGACGCGGCTTCTTCCCGTTTAGCGGACTCTTCCTCTTCGGCGGACTGCTGAAGTGGCTCCTGTTCTTCGGACTTCTCTACGGCGCCTACTGGCTGGGAGGACGAAACGCCCGCCTCGCGGCCGACCCCAAACCGGCCGCGCCCGCGGACGCGTCCGCGCCGCCGAAGACGTCTGAGCAGGGCAGTTGACGCGAAAATGCAACGATCAGTGAAATCCCCCGTCTCGCAAAGAGGCGGGGGATTCGGTTTGTTTAAGTTACTCTCCCAGTCGTTCCACTTTCTTCCTCGCCAGACTCAACGGGATGACGGCGGCCGCGGCGGAGAGCCCGCCGCCGAGGACCAACCCCGCAAGGTAGCCGGCGATCTCCGGCAGTTGGAGAGCGGCGCTTAACGCCGCCGGCGCGATGAAAAACAGGAAGGCGACCGGCAAATAGATAAACGCAAGGATTTGTCCGAGACAACCGGGCAGGCCTGCGTTCATCTTGCGCGGGTCGTCCCAATCGAGATTGACGCCCATCGTGCTGGCGCCGAGGAGCAGTCCCGTCATGCCCGCCAGGGAAAGGAGCAGGGCGAGAAAGCCGAACAGGAACGCGTCGGGCGGGACCTTCTGCATGAAGGAGATGACGAGAAAGAAGACCGATCCCAACACGAGGCTGGGCAGGTAGGCCATCAAAAATTTGGCGGACAGCAAATCGGCGGCGCGCAGAGGCGCGGACTTCAACAGCCAGTAGTTTTTCCCCTCCATCGAAAAACCGACCACAGCCAGGCGCATCAGCAGGATCCAGCCGATGAAGAGCGCCACGCCCATGTTGCCAAACGACAGCGCGAAGCGGAACGCGTCCATGAACCAGGCGGGCGCTTCGCCCTGGCCCGGCGGCGGCTCGCCGCCCGAGCGGACGATCATCAACGTGTACAAAATGCCGAAGACGAACGGCGAGATCAACTGCGAGAGGTTGCGCAGATCGCGGCGCAGGACGAGGAAGTCCTTGCCGAGGATGGCGCGCACGGGAGGCTTGAGCAGGCGATTCGTCCACGCGGGGAGGGGCGGGGACGCGTCCGCGCGGGAGGAGGCGACGCGCGGCGATTTCTTTTTGGCCGCGACCGCCTGCATCCCCGCCCAGCCGATGTAGTACCAGCGTTCCGCCGTGACGAGGGAAAACCAGAAGGCGGCCGCGCACAGCCCGAAGGTCAGGAGGAGAAGCGGAACGCCCGTCAGCCAGCGGCCCTCGCCGAAGTCCACGAGTCCGCGTCCTGCCCAGTTGAGCGGAAGCCAGAGCGTGTCCGCGCGGACGAGGAGACGCGCCATCCCGCCGACCTGCTCGCCGGTGACGTTCACGTCTTCTTGCAGCGTGTTGGTGAAGTTGCCGACCTGTGAGCAGGTGATGGCGAACAGGGCGCTGACGAACGCGACGATCTCAGCCACGCGGCGCGCCGGGAAGACGCGCACGACGAGCATGACGGCCAGGGAGGAAAGTCCTGTGGCGGCCAGCGCGAGCGCGATCAATATCAGGACGAGGAGCGGGTAGTAGAAGATGTTGTAGCCGCCCGACGCGCCGAGTCCGAACAGGATGGGGAGGCCGAAGAGCAGGGCCAGCCCGAGGTTGGGCAGGATGGCCTGGATCAGTTTGGCGACGAAGACGGCGCGGATGGGGACGGGCGAGGCGAGCAGGAAGTCCATGTCGCCGGAGAGGTAGAGTGCTTGCAGCAGCACGCCGAAACTGGATAAGAGGATACCGACGAATACGCCGCTGACGGCAAGTACGGGAATGGCTTGAAGCAGCGGCGCGGCGTCGAGGTCCGCGTACTGACGCAGTTCGGGCGAGCGCAAAAACCCGAGCAGAAGATTGGAGACGTAGAAGATGAAAACCGCGAAACCGAGGACGATCAGCGCGATGAAGATATAGAGGATCTTGCGCGCGATCTTCGCGTGACGGAAACCGTTGTAGGCGATGCGCGCGCGCAGCGCCAGCAATTTCCAGACGGCGGGGAGGAGCCGTTCGGTGGGATGCGCGGCGTTCATTTCAAAATCTCTGCGATGGCGGCTTCCTCGGCGCCGCCCGTGAGGCCGAGGAAGATGTCTTCGAGGCTGGTCTCGCCGCTCTGACCGAGGTGGCGCAGTTCGTCCATCGTGCCGATGGCGACCAGTTCGCCCTTGTTGATGATGCCGATGCGGTCGCACATGCGTTCGGCGATCTCGAGGATGTGCGTCGAGAGCATGACGGCCGCGCCGCGCTCCGCGAGCTGGCGGAGGATGTCCTTGATGAGGCGCGCCGACTTCGGGTCCAGCCCGACCGTGGGTTCGTCCAGCACGAGGACGCGCGGGTCGTGGACGAGGGCCGCGGCAAGCGAGGTCTTCTGCTGCATCCCGTGGCTGTACGAGTCGATCGTGTCGTCGGCGGCCGCGGTCAGTTCGAGGACGCGCAGCAGTTCGTCAATGCGCCGCGCGGTCTGTCCGCGCTCGAGGCTGTAGAGGTCGCCCACGAAGCGCAGGAGTTCGCGCCCGCTCAGTTTGGCGTAGAGGTTGGGCGTGTCGGGGACGTATCCGCTGGCGGCTTTGGCGAGAAGCGGCTGTGCCTGCACGTCGAAGCCCGCCACTTTGACCGAACCCGAGGTGGGCTGCAGCAGGCCGACGATCATTTTGATGGTGGTGGTCTTCCCCGCGCCGTTGGGACCGAGGAAACCGAAAATCTCGCCGCCTTGCACGTCGAAGGAGACGTCGTTCACGGCAAGTTTGTCGCCGTAGCGTTTGACGAGGCTGCGCGTTTCGATGAGGGTTTCGGGCATGGATGACTCCCGGAGGGGAAAATTGGCGGTTGGTTATTTCACGACGATGGTAAACGTGACTTCCTGCGCGGCGGTCCCGTTCACGCCAGGCGGGAAATATCCCAGCGTGACGGTCGTCTCGCCTGCGGCGACGGCTTTGAACGTCCACACGTCCCTGCCGCCCGAGCCGGGCGCGGCGGGTTCGTCGGCGCGGTAATCGCGCGAGACAAACTGGACGATGCTCTCGTCGAGCGCGCCGACCAGGTCCCAGTGGTAGCCTGTGGACGGATTGGACTCGATCACGATCTTGAACTCGTTTCCCGCGGCGACCTCGATGGTTTTCCCCGCCTCCGAGATGTTGAACGGAAGCTCCGACGTTTCGGCGGGCTTTCCGCCACAGGCTGCGAGAGTCAATGCAAGGACAAGCAGGATGAAGAGTTTTTTCATGGCGGCTCCTTGTATGGTCTCTATTATAGACTATTGCGAGGAGCTGGAATTGTCGGCAAAAAGAAAGGCCGCGCCTTCTCAACGCGGCCTGACTGATTACTGCTCGCTGGCTCCTGATCACTCGATCTTCCCCGTGATCGTCGCCATCTTCAACTCGCCGATGGCCTTTGTGATTTGGATATCACGCGGGCAGGCCATGGTGCAATTGAAGATCGTGTGACAGCGCGCCAGTCCGCTGGTTTCGCTGACGATCTGCAAGCGCTCGCTGGCGGCCTCGTCGCGGCTGTCGAAGACGAAGCGGTGGGCGGCCACGAACGCGGCGGGACCGAGGTAGTCGTCGCTGGCCCAGTACGACGGGCAGGAGGTGGTGCAGGCCGCGCACAGGATGCACTTGGTGGCGTCGTCGAAGCGGGCGCGCTGTTCCGGCGATTGCAGGCGTTCGCGTCCGTCTTCGGGCAGAGGACTGTCGTTGATGAACCAGGGCAGCACCTTCTTGTAATTGTCGAAGAAGGGCTCCATATCCACGATCAGGTCTTTGACCACTTTCAGGCCGAGGATCGGCTCGACGGTGATCTTGTCGCCCACGTCGCGGACGAGGGTCTTGCAGGCCAGGTGGTTGCGTCCGTTGATGCGCATCGCGTCCGAGCCGCAGACGCCGTGCGCGCACGAGCGGCGGAAGGAGAGCGTGCCGTCGTTGTAGCCCTTCACATGTTCGAGCAGGTCGAGTACGCGGTCGGTCTCGTGCGCGTTCTCGATGACGTAGGTCTCGTAGTGGAAGGTCTTGTCCTTTTCAGGGTTGTAGCGGAAGATTTTAAGCGTCACATCCATGTCGGCCTCACTAATAAACTCGTTCTTTCGGTTGATATTTGGTAATCACCACCGGCTTGTAACCGATCTCGATCCTGCCGTCCTTCTGCCAGGCCAGTGTGTGTTTGAGCCAGTTCTGATCGTCGCGCTTCGGGAAGTCCTCGCGCGAATGTCCGCCGCGGCTCTCCTGACGGTTCAGCGCGCACTCGCCCACCACTTCGGCGATCTCGAGCATGTTGCCGAGTTCCCAGGCGTTCAACAACTCGGTGTTGAAGATCTTGCCCGTGTCGGTCACTTTGACGTGTTTGTAGCGCTCCATCAATTCGCGGATCTTTTCGACGGCCTCGCGCATGCCCTTCTCGTTGCGATAGATGCCGATATCGTCGAACATGACCTTCTTCATCTCGTTGGCGATGTCGAAGGCGTTCTCTTTACCGGACCCGGCGCGCAGCGCTTCGAGCGCGGCGCGGGCGTCGGCATCCGGGACGCTGGGCAGCTCCTCGAAGTCGGCGGTCTGCGCGTACTCGGCGGCTTTGAGTCCCGCGTGTTTGCCGAACACCACCAGGTCGAGCAGGGAATTCGTCCCGAGGCGGTTCGCCCCGTGGATGGAGACGCAGGCGCACTCGCCGGCCGCGTAAAGTCCGGGGAAGATCGTGTTCTTGTCGTCAATGACCACTTCGCCGTATTTGTTCGTCGGGATGCCGCCCATCGTGTAATGCGCGGTCGGCTGGATGGGCATCATCTGGGTGACCGGGTCCACGCCGAGGTAGACGCGGCAGAAGTCAATGATGTCGGGGAGTTTTTGCAGGATCTGTTCGCCGGTGATGGCGTACGGCGAGCCGTCGGGGTTGACGCGCCCGTCCAGGGCCGCGTACTTGTTCACGGATTCGGGGCGCACGTCGAGGTAGACGTAGTTCCTGCCGTTTACGCCGCGGCCCTCGCGGATCTCGGTGTAGATGGCGCGGCTGACCACGTCGCGCGAGGCCAGGTCCTTCACGGTCGGCGCGTATTTGGGCATGAAGCGTTCGCCCTTGCCGTTGATCAACACGCCGCCCTCGCCGCGTACGCCCTCGGTGATCAGGATGCCGAGTTTGTAGATGCCGGTCGGATGGAATTGGAAGAACTCCATATCCTCCAGCGGGATGCCGCGGCGGAGGAGGATCGCCGCGCCGTCGCCGGTGTAGGCGTAGGCGTTGGAGGTCACTTCGAAAATGCGGCCGTGTCCGCCGGTGGCGAAGATGACAGCTTTGGCGTGGAAGGTATGCAGTTCGCCCGTCGCGAGTTCCACGGCCACCACGCCCGCGGCTTTGCCGTTGACGATGAGAAAGTCGAGAACCTGGTACTCGTCGAAGAAATGGACTTTGTTCTTCAGGCATTGCTGATAGAGCGTTTGCAGGATCATGTGTCCCGTGCGGTCGGCGGCGTGCGCCGCGCGTCGGACGGGTTTCCCCGTCTCGTTGTTGGTGTGACCGCCGAACGGCCGCTGGGAGATCTTGCCTTCGGGCGTGCGGTCGAAGGGCAGGCCCATGTGTTCGAGTTCGATCACCGCCTCGATAGCCTCGTTGCACATGAACTCGATGGCGTCCTGGTCGCCGAGATAATCGGAGCCTTTGATCGTATCGTAGGTGTGCCACTCGGGTTTGTCTTCCTCGTAGTTGCCGAGGGCCGCGCTGATTCCGCCCTGGGCCGCGCCGGTGTGCGAACGCGTGGGATAGAGTTTACTGATGACGGCCGTCTTCGCGCCGCGCGAGGCGTAGAGACCCGCCATCAGTCCCGCGCCGCCCGCGCCGACGACGACCACGTCGAATTGATGAATGTTTGCCATGTGCCGTTATCCTAGAAGAAGATCCTGCCAGAGCAGATATAAACCGATGAGACTCATCGAGACCATCATGACGATGCTGAGCAGGCGCACGATCTTCCGTCCGCGCTCGGTGACGATGTAATCGTCGCAGATCACGACCAGCCCGTGCACGCCGTGCGCCACCGCCACGAGCAGGAGCGCGCTTCCGGTCAGCCGCCAGAATGGCGTGGACCAGGGGGCGATGTCGGGGATGTTCGTGCTTTGGACGTGGTTGCTGTTCGGCATGAAGCCCCAGCGCAGGACGTCCGCCATGTTCATCTGCGTGCGCGCCCCCATGACCAGCGCGCCGACGATCGCGAACAGGATCAGCGCGTACATCGCCAGCGCGGAGAGACGCGTGAAGATCCACATCAGCATTTCGAAGTTCAGGCCGCGTTTCTTGAGCGGGAGGACGACCGGGTGAGATTTTTCCATGCTAACCTCCCAGCCCGTTACGGATGATGATCAGCGCCGCGACGGCGTATGTGGGAATGAAGACCGCCATCTCCACCCAGATCGCCTCGCGCAGGTGCGGGATCAATTTCGGGAAGAGGTCGAGGATGGTAATGCGCAGTCCGTTGATGGCATGGAATAGCACGCAGAAGAATATGAAAACCTGAAAGGCCCAGTTTTCATAGATGTCGTTCACGAACTGGCCCGCGCTGCCTCCCAAAAACGACGCCAGAAGATGCGTCGTGATGAAAATAGCCATGCCCAGCCCGCCCACGCGGTGCAGGATGAACGTCCACATCGGTCCCTGTCCTTTGTAGCGTAACGCCGCGGACAGGCCGACGTTCCTTGTCAGGCCCATTAGCGCCTCCTTGAAATTTGGGTTTTGGAAACGGTCGCCCGCTTGTCTGAGCCAACCGACGGTCGAGAACGCCCGCGCTCTCGCGCAAAAGGTTCAGCGTCCACTCTCGCGCAAATCCGCGAATAAATATAGTGACAATACTCATGGATTATTGGTTTCAGACATCCTTCAAAAAAGAAGGCATTGACCCGTATAATCCATTCAATCGTCGCGGAGCGACCTTATTCTAATCCAAACTTTGCGCCTATGCGAGGCGCGAAACGCTTTTATGGTTTTGGAGGTCATATGTCTGAGTCGTTAAGCCGCAGGGACTTTATGAAGGCGACTGTGTTCTTCGTGGGAGGAGCTGTCGGCGCGGCAGTCGGCATTCCCGCAGTCGGCTATTTGATCGCCCCGGCCCTCAAAGGCGGGGCAAAAGAGGCGTGGATTCCCATCGGGAAGATGGCGGACATGTCCGAGATCGGCAAGCCCTACCCGTTTTCGTTCACCCTCGTCCAGGTCAACGGATGGGAGCGCACCTCCACCAGTCACGGCGGATTCGTCATCCGTAAGTCCGACGCGCCCGACGACCTAGTCATCCTGGACAGCCGCTGTCCGCACCTCGGCTGCACCGTCAACTGGAAGGACGCGGAAAAAGCCTTCGTCTGCCCCTGCCACGACGCCAGTTTCGACACGGAGGGCGCGGTGCTGGCCGGCCCCCCGCCTCGTCCCATGGACCGTTTCTCGGACTTCCGCGTCACCGAAGACGGCGTCCTCGAGATCTTCTATAAGGAGGGCTAGGATATGTGGAAAAAGTTTTTCGACTGGCTGAACGACCGCCTCGGCCTGAACGAACTGCAAGAATCCCTGCTCGAACGCCCCGAACCGAAAGGCAACTGGTGGAACACGCTCGGCTCGGCCAGCCTGTTCCTCTTCCTCTTGCAGGGCGCGACCGGCATCTTCCTGACCGTCTACTACACCCCCTCTCCCGACCACGCCTACGACTCGATCCAATACATCATGAACGGAGTCGCGTTCGGATGGCTGATCCGCGGCATTCACCACTGGGGCGCCACCCTGATGGTGTTGATCGTCTTCATCCACATGCTGCGCGTCTTCGTCACCGCCTCGTTCAAATATCCCCGCGAGCTGACCTGGATCATCGGCGTCGGCCTGCTCATCGCGACGCTCGGCATGGGCTTCACCGGCTACCTGCTCCCGTGGAACCAGCGCGCATACTGGGCCACCACAGTCGGCACGCAGATCGCGGGGACGGCCCCGCTCATCGGCGATTTCATCCTCAAAGCTCTGCGCGGCGGCCCGGACCTCTCGGCCCTCACCTTGCAGCGCTTCTTTTCCGCGCACATCTGGATGATTCCCCTCGTCCTGGCCGGGCTCATCGGCGCGCATCTCTATCTCATCATCCGCCACGGCGAATCGCACTGGCCGACGAAGGAAGATTAATTCAATTCTCCAACCGCCAGGATCGCGGAGAAAAAGATATAACCTTCGCGTTCTTTGCGTGCTTTGCGGTCAAAGAGGCATTATGAACGAAGACACCAAACAGAAAATCAACGAACGCTACCAGCGCGAGCTGAACCGGGGCGAATTTTTCTGGCCCGACAGCATCTTCAAAGACGCCGTCGTCGCGCTGGGAATCCTGCTCCTGCTGATCTTTCTCGCGACTTTCCTCGGGGTGGCGGGCGAACCCAAAGCCGACCCGAGCGACGCCTCCTACATTCCGCGGCCGGAGTGGTACTTCCTCTTCCTCTTCAAATTCCTGGCCCTCTACGGACAGATCCCCGTCGTCGGCAAGATCGAATGGCTGGCGACCGTCCTCGTCCCAAGCATCGGCATCGGCTTGATCCTGCTCCTGCCTTTCATTGACCGCAGCCAGGACCGTCACTACGCCAAGCGCGCCCTCCCGCTGGGACTCATGCTCCTCGCGGTCGTGGACATGGTCATCCTGACGTTGATCGCGGACGTCCCGACCGTGGCCCCCAGCGACGCGACACTCCTCGTCCGACTCTCCGCCTCGCTCCAACCCTACGCGGGACTCGTCGTCCCCGGCGCCGCGGTGATCGCCCTGATCGCGCTGGCGTATTTCGCGAAGAATTCTTCCTGGAAGCCGATGGCATGGATCACAGGCGCGGGTTCTCTCGCAATGATCGCCCTGACGGTTGCCATTCTGGCCTGGGCGCCGCCCGTCGAAGCCGCCGAGACCGCTGTCGCGGACACCCTCGTGGACCAGATCGTCGCGGGCCAGGACCTCTACTCGGTCAACTGCGTGGAGTGTCACGGCGACGACGGCAAGGTGACGGTCATCGAGGGCGTGGAGGGACTCGAAGGCAAGGAAATCTCTGCCATCAACAATCCCGATGTGTTGTACACGCTCGACGACGCCTCTCTAGCCGAAGTGATCGCGTACGGACGTCCCAACGCGGGCATGAACCCGTTCGGCAAAATGTACAACCCCGAGGGGCTGAGCAAGAGCGACATGGATAACATCGTCATCTTCATGCGCTACACGTGGGATGACCGCTTCGAAGCGCCTGCCATTCCCGAACTCTTCCCGCCGCTGGCGGAGGGCGAAGTTCCTTCGTACGACGTCCACATCGCGCCCATCGTCAAGCGCTACTGCGTCTCCTGCCACCGCGCCGGCAAGGATAGCAACAACTACTTTATGACCACCTACGAGGAGATGCTCACCAGCGGCGACAACGCGGACAAGAATATCATCGCGGGCGACGCGAACTCATACCTGCTGCAAGTCATCCAGGGACAGGCCATCCTCGATGAAAACGGCAAGGAGATCATCGGCGTGATGCCGCCCAAGTCCACACTCAAACCCAACGTGGTGGACGTGTTCATCCGCTGGATCATGGCGGGGATGCCACAAACGGCGGAGGATGCTGCCGAGAAGTAGTTCGCCGCGACCTTTTCTCCACTGAGTCAAACAGCCGGGGCGTCAAGCTCCGGCTGTCTTGTTGTCGCCTCCTTTTTGGGACTTCCATCTAATAGCTTTTTTGATTGGCTTCCTTAATTTCGAAGCGCGTGGATTCTTGTTTGGCAAAAACGACAGTACAAAAGTACTATTGCGTATTTACGGGGGGGGGGGGGGTGATTTTATTTTGTTTCTACCCGTTGCCAATGAAAGGGGAATATTATAAAAAAAAATTTTCTCATTAAGGGTTTTTTTCTG